>Ga0209635_10002195_pt1 | contig 14861 bp, 13 predicted proteins | sample DeeMarSWOR230_32_FD_187463 | JGI IMG/M metagenome (GOLD analysis project Ga0209635, IMG submission 187463) | Marine sediment microbial communities from White Oak River estuary, North Carolina - WOR-2-30_32 (SPAdes) (version 2) | ecosystem: Environmental > Aquatic > Marine > Intertidal zone >... | reverse complement strand
GAAGACTCTAAAATCAACGCGTTAGTTAAATGGGCTGGAACAAGCGGCACCGTTCACTTTACGAAAGCCAAAAAAATCGAAAATTGGAGAGATTTCATAACCACCATTGACGTTGCAAGATGGTTCCTCTATACAGTTATCATGGCAAATAGAGGCATCGTGCCCAGCGCTTGGGGTCCGGATGAGCAATGGACGATTTCTGTCCAACACACAAAGGAAGACATTCAGAAGCATTTGGAAGTTTTCAAGGAAATTGCAGGACATGTAAGAAAACTAGATCTGGAAATGCCAATGGTTGAAGCTATTTAGATTCTGAGAGATTTCTCTCTCAAATAATTTTCCTCTTTTTTGAAAGAGCAAATGTGACTTGATAGCGTAGTGTAGTCAAGTTAGTGGCTCTACTTATCAACCGATGAATCTTTCAAATTTTTCATGTATCTGTATGTCTCTCTTTGACAGTTCATCGAGAAACTCTTTTGAGTCAAGGCTTTCTTCTGGAGGAAAAACTCCCTTGCCTTCTACTCTTCCCTTTGCAAGCATCTGCGCTCCAATCGAAAGAGGTATCCCAACATTTTTGCCATACGCAGATCGTCCTCCCCACTCATCCATTGAAGGATGACTGTTTTTCAGAGTGATCTTCGAAGGTTTCCCGTTTTTCTGACCTGTCACTTCAACAATTAATCCGTAGGCCCAGACTGGGTTTTTCTTGGCTTCAGGATTGTTAAGTAGAAACTTGAACATGAAATCTGCTGGTTTCACTTTCGTTTCGTTTATTTCAACAGGTTCCCCTTGGTAGAAGTTGTATTTCACCATTATTCTTACCAGTTCCATAGTTGCTGGTGGAAAGCATCCTCTCACTGATACTCTCTTTAGCTCTGGAAAAGCCTTGGGCAAGCTTCGGGTTTCTTCGTGGGGAATGTAGACGACTTCTTGCTTGCCGATTTGTTCGTGGAACTCCACAGTTCTTGCTCCTTCTAGGGGTTTAACGCTCACAAGTTTACCGTTTTCGTAGTAGACTCTTTCTTCCACTTCGGGGTCAAACTCCCAGAAGGTTGTGTATAAGAGACCAGGTGCGATAGCAGTGGATCTGAATGCAGCAAATGAAATTTGCACTTCCTCTGCGCGGTCAAGTTTACTTATTCCATACTTGGCCATCATGTTGGTTGTGCCAGGAGTGGCTCCGCAACCTGCGATGTACGTGATTCCCGCATTTTTTGCTTTTTCATCAAGTGCAAATTGGTCAGGTTCGGATGAGAGGTCTATGCCATTTATTCCAGTTTTTACGCAAGCTTTCGTCACGTTGAGATCGTACCTGAAGGGAAAAGCGCTAGCAACGATGTCGAATCCCTTCATGGTTTTTGCGAGTTCGTCTACGTTGTTTGCGTCAACTTTGACAACTGAGAGTCTTTCGTCGTTCAGCTTGGAGATGAAAGTTTTTACCTTTTCAACATTGATATCTCCCAGTACAATTTCTGAAAAATCGCTTGTCTCTATCATGTCTTTCGTGGTCTCTGAGCCCATTGCGCCGGCTCCACCAAGCATTAATATTCTCATTTCTGTTTACCTCGCTCTATGATTGTAGAAGCTTCCCTCTATAAACCTGCTGCTTCATAAATCCACTGTGTCTAAATAATGTTTGAAAGCACAAATTGGACGTGTAAAGAGATTTATTTTCTATTGCTCTTCTTCAAGTTGAAATTGCCTGTATCCCTCTTCAAGATACGTTCTCTCTCACCTAACCTGTCTCTTTCCCAGTCTTCCCAACTAATTTCACGAAATATCCACCGTCTACCTATATGAGCAGCTAATACTGCGTGTTTACATTGACGGGGAAGAGGAATCAACTGGTCGAGAAAACTAAACAGCTTGTCAATCTGATCTTTAGAAAAATACGCATAATAACCGGTTTTTTTCACTTCAAAAGCATAAACATGTAAGCCATATCTTCCGATGACGTCGGGCAAAGGATTTCTGCTAGGATTGCTCACTGGCACCCGCACAGCGTTATGTCCTTGCTTCTCAAGTTTCTTAACCAACGTTGCTTCGCTGTGAAAACCTCTTTTGCGCCGTTTTTGGAGGTCACGTTTGACACTAGTTTTGTCCATTTTGTTTTCAAAATTGATATTCTTGGATTCAGTTATTTATTTTCGCATTTGATGCTGCAAAGATTGTAAACGTTTTTAGAGCGGTTAAAGGCGGAGAGTTCGTTGATGCTTTTGTATCCACTTAACACGGAGACCTCTCCTCGTAGACTCTCCTCTTTTTTGGTAACTCATCGCTGTTTTCAACATATCTTTTCCCTATATGATTCAAATATGAGCTCTAAGGGGATTGGAACCACTGAGGGCGACGTATATAGTGGTTTCGGAGAATATTTGTTTTCAACATTCTGCTGCTACTAAGAGCCAACTATGAGTCGTGAGGGAATTGGGAGAAAGTCATGTGTAAACGCTTTTGTTGTTGATTTGGTTGGTGATATTGCTCTTTTTTGGGGTTAAAGAGAGGTTATTTCACGCTTTGTTTGATGGAAGTGTGTGCTTTGAAGGTAAATTATGTAGGCAAAACTTGGTATTTTACGCTGTTGTTAAGATGGTGAAATAACATTTGAGTGATGTTGGTGACTGCCAAATTACTTGTTCACTGATCCTCACTGAAACTCACTGAGCGTATGGAACAGCGTTTTTGGATACAAAAGCATCAACGGTTTCTCCCTCTATCCTATAGAAAACTCATTCCAGTTCTCTTTTCAATCTCTCTCTTTGCCTACGAATATGTCGTCTACTATATCCAACGTAAGGATCCACTGTTTTCGCTGCTTTCCATCCAAACCAAGCTTTCATCTCGGGTAGCGTTGTTGTTGGATCTTCCAAGAATCGTGTCGCCCGGTTTAAACGGAAAAAATGAGGATAGTAACGGTCTCCCATAGCACGTTTCACAATGTTGATGGCTGTGCGCGCTGAAAAATCCCAGACTCTGCCCTCTTTATTTCTAAGACTGCGTCTTGTTCTCTTAATCTTTTCAACAATTAAGTCTACATACGGATAGTCAACTAAAACCTCTAACGGTTCTCTTTCTCCACCCTTCTTTGGTGTGGCATCAACAATTAGTAAACCATCTTTGATTGCGAAGTCTTCTTTCGTTCGTTCCAGAGCTTCAGCTTTCCTAACTCCAAACCAATAGAGGAAGGTTAGGAACGACTTGTGGCTCAACATCATACTTTTCACAAACTTTCCATGTTCCATAGCGTCCTTAAAAGTTTCAAAGTCTATAGGCGCTGTTATCTTTCCATATTTATACTTAGGCAAGATTGGTACTTCCTTGCGTAAAAGGTACATTTTGCGCAATTTAATATTGTTTTCTAACATCAAAAACTATATCTACATATTTTTCCAGTTTTGTTTAGAACCGCAAATTTGGAGTCTCTCATTCTCACAGAAGTCTCCTTCGCAACACCGTTAGTTACGGCTTTTCATATTGTCACCAACATCCCTGACCTTATTCAAAAGAGCTTTGAAGAGTGTACAGAATTTTTCGATTGCTTGGCATTTATTAATGGAATGATTCTACGCGGGCTTGTGAGAACATATTCAGAAGGCAAATGTGACTTATGGACGATTTTTAAGGATCGACATGAATGTTTGCGATGTCTTTATATCTTTAGTGGTAATAAAGACAAAGATTCATTTCGGATGGATGCCTGTTGGTGCAAGTGGTTGATCATATACCCGTTGAGTATGATGAAGAAGAGCTGTGGCGAATGCTTCACGTGGAAACACTGAAGGGGAAAAAGAAAGAAATCGCTTCTCTGATCGAAGAAAGTCGCGAACTGATTGAACCTAAAGCTGTGTATACATATTTGGAAGTCGTTAGAATTGAAAAGGATAGCATCCATCTTGAGAGCGGTGACGTGTTGAAAGGCATAATTCTTGCAGATATGCTGAAGTGTGGGCAAAAAGTTGCTCCTTACGTGGCTACTATTGGACCCAAGCTTGAGGACCGTGCATCGAAACTCACAGGGGATAGCATTCTCCTCGCCTTTTTTCTGGACAAAATTGGGAATTATGCCTTGGAAATTACTATAGAGAATATAAAATCACTTGTAGAAAAAACATTGGGAAACAAGGTTTCTAACTTCGGTCCCGGAGAAGGTACAGGGGAACTCTTCGGAATAGAGCAGCAAGCGGTTTTATTCAAAACCCTTCAACCGTTCAGCAGCATAGGAGTACAGCTTACATCCAGCTACTTGATGATACCCAAAAAGTCTGAATCAGGAGTATTCGCCATAACGGATGAAGAATACATTTCCTGTCAATATTGCCCGAATAAATGTGAAGAGAGGACAGCAGTTTTCAGGGGAGAATATCGTCCTCGCCGAATGTCTCAGCAGAAATGAATGATGTAAAATATGCGCGCGCGCATTGGTTTTGTAACATCGTCTATCTTTATGATGTCAAAGTCAATTCCATCGTTTGCATGATAGGTTAAGACTTACAAGCGAGTAGGGAGGTCGCTCAAACGTCCTTTTGGGAATGAGGAAGGAGTACTGTCAACACTAGTATAGTATAGACACCAGCTCAAAGTGAAAGGAACCATCAGCACCACTGCGATGACCCAACCAATCTAAAAGCTCTGTGGTGTAATTGGTAGCGCAGAGAGAATAAACGCAAATATTGTTCCAAAAATAGTGAAAAAAGGGTGACAAAGAAAACTTTAGATACTGAACAGAAGAGTATGTTCCAGTTAGTCCTTTTTTTTGTGATCTGGGTAGAAGAGCCATATACAATGCATAGGATTTAACCAGCGACCTATCTCTTTGACATCCACTACCCAAGAGTTCGATTCAAGTGTTCAAGAGTCAGAAGATGAATAAGACCAAAAAGTCCCAGAAAGAACGACATGAAGGCAAAGAAAAGAGTCAGAACACAAATGAAAGGTGAAAATGTCCCATTATATAAAAATTCGTATAGAACACCGAAAACAAACATAAAAACTAAAGAGACTACAAGGAATACCAGATTTCTCTTTAATGAAGAATGTGATTCCTGTCCAAAATTGAATTAAAAGTTGATTGAAATATGTTACAAAGATTTTACATGTTGACGTAACATTTGCCATTATTTTGCGTCTAGAACCTTGCGCGCGCAAACAACAAAGTTTTGACACGGCTCCGCATTACTATTAGAATATGGAAAAACCAAAATTCACGCCTGAACTCATAGCACCATGCTGAATGAATTGTGGCATCTGTAAAGCGTATTTAGCATATTCAAGGGGATCCCCTGAGAAAAAAGGGAAAATAACTCATTGCCCTGGTTGTCTATCTCGACATAAAAACTGCTTTGTCAAAAGAAGTTGCAAAGTTCTGGAAAAGAACGAAATTGAATTTTGTTTCGAATGCAAAGACATGCCGTGTGAAAATCTGGAGCGGTTGGACAGGAGTTATACAAAGCGCTATGACATGAGCATGGTTGAAAATCTCAAAGAGATAAGGGTATCAATGGATTTCTGAAGACTCAAGAATAGAAATACAAATGCCCCAAATGCGGTGCCGTTATCTCCGTTCACGACAGAAAATGCTATGTTTGCGGATACACAAAACCGTAGATGCGTACACAATATTTTTTATTTTGTAAAAGGAAAGTCTTTTCATTAAGGAGCAACGATGAAAATGAAAGTTTTGAATGAAAGCCTCACGTTTTCCACACGAGGCGAAATTGACTTCATTGATCTCTCCAGCCGAATTGAAGAAATTGTGAGAAAATCAGGCATAAAGAACGGTGTGGTTCACGTGTTTGCGCCACACGCCACAGGCATCCTCATCTTAACTGAGTATGAATCAGATCTGTTAAACGATATCAAAGATGCTCTTGAGAGATTGATTCCAAAGCGCGGTTCATATCATCATCCCTCCAACGCTCACTCTCATCTACGATCAGCACTTCTATGTCCAGATAGGACATTGCCGATTGTTGATGGACGCGTTGCTTTTGGAACATGGCAATCTCTATTGTTTGTCGAAACCGATGTGTACCCTCGCAAAAGAACCGTGATTGTGCAAGTGCTTGGCGAGTAAACGCCTACCTAAAACCAAAAAAAAGAGTGGGTTACGTCTAGTTTCGATTTCTAACATAAAAATGTAATCGACTTTTGTTCGTTTTACTTATAGGCCTCTTCATTTGAATTCTAGATAGAAATTCACATAAAAAATGTTTTTTAAACAAGTGAATTCGTTATTTTTGCGTATTTCGAATAAATATTTAATGGTTCGTTCTCATTTCGACAACTCTTACAAGCAGATGGTTCTGTGAACTGCCAGTGTCTTTTTGCGGAACACCTGATTTTTGGAAAGGAATGGCTCGTTAAACCTCAAATCTTTGTTTTTTTTTGATGGTACCGCTCTTTTCCGCCTACAATAAATTATCACAAACAGTTGAAAAATTAGCGTTATATAAGATTCGAACTAGTTCGTTCTTTCACTTTTCTGGAGCACATAAAATCAGTCGACTTATGAAAAACTTCAGAAGAATCCTAGGCTATTTCCTTTTCTTATGCAAGTCAACTAGCCTAATTATGGCTTCTCGATAAACTTGGATGCTGTCTAGATAATCTTGAAGGTCAATATGCTCATTCGGTGTGTGGTCTAGGCTGGAGTCGCCAGGCCCATATGTGACAACGGGTGTTTTCAAAACGTTGCCAAGCACGTTCATGTCTCCCGTTCCAGTCTTTCTTATGAGAGTTGGAGTTTTAGAGTTTACTTTTCTAATTGCCCAAGACAGTGCTCGGACAAGAAAAGAGTTTGACTTTACTTCAATCGGGTCAGTTAAGTCTTCAATTTTCACTTCCACCAAGACTTTCGAGTTAGTAGTTTGATATTGCTTGATTTTACTGTTGACTTTGTCAAACACTTGTTGAGCGGTAAACGGAGGAGGAACTCGAATGTCAACGTAAATATCACATTTAGATGGGACTTTAGACAATGCTTCGCCTCCCCTTATCTTAGTCAAGCACGAGGTGATGGAGTAAAAGCGGCTTCCTGAACTTTCTTGAGACATACGAAGCTCTTGGAGTATCCGCCAGATTTCAAATGCTTTTTCAACAGCGTTTTCAAAGAGCCACGGAGCAGCGGAGTGTCCAGAACGGGTTTTGCAGGTTATTTTGAGACGAAGACTTCCTTTATACCCGATAGTTATGTTTTCAACTCCACTTGGCTCTCCAAATATTGCATAGTCAAGGGAAATTCGGCTTTTCACCAAGTTTTTGACCCCTTTGCCTTCCCCCTCCTCATCAACCACTCCCACAACAAGAACTTTCGCTGGAAGCTTTTCCTTAACAAAGGTTGATGAAGCAACTATCATTGCCGCGAGAGAAGCTTTTGCATCAACAGCTCCTCTGCCGTATAATTGTTTGTTTTCAACTCGCACGGGTATGACTCCTGTAACGGTATCCATGTGACCGCATAACAGAACTGTTGGTTTTCCCCAGCCAGTCTCTCCAACAACATTTCCAACATTATCTTTTCGTACGCGTAAGCCTAGACTCTTCATTTCTTCAGCAAGAAAAACGGAAATTTCTTCTTCTTTATCGGAGGGACTGTAGATCTCCAGCATCCTAGTTAGGAGGCTAACTGCGTAATCGTTCATGCTCCTCTTCCTCTAGAATTGCATCAAGAACAGTGACTACTCTGTCAATATGGTTCTTTTCTATAACTAGAGGGGGCAGGAACCGAAGTATAGTTCTTCCAGCATCAAGAATAAGCACCCCGTTATTAATGGATTTAAGAAGTATGTTTAAAACGTCAAACTTAAGTTCCATTCCAATCATTAGCCCTAGCCCACGAACATCTCTAACAATCATGTGTTTAGCTTGCAGCTCCCCCAGTCTTTCCCTAAAATATTTTCCTAGCTCTGCCGCCCTTTCAGGAAGCTTTTCATCTACCACCACATCTATTGCGGCGCACGCAGCTGCACAGATCAGCGGATTCCCACTGAAGGTAGTGGAATGCTCTCCAATTTTAAATGATGACATAATATTCTCTTTTGCAAATGTTACGCCGAGAGGAAGCCCACCTGCCACCGATTTTGCAAGACACATAATGTCAGGAGTTACGTCCCAATGTTCACATGCAAACATCTTACCTGTACGACCAAATCCTGTTTGAACCTCATCCAATATTAAGAGAATGTTTCTTTCATCACATATTTCCCTTAGTCCTTGAAGGAACCCGTTCTTTGGGAGTCTAATTCCTCCTTCTCCTCGAATAGGCTCTGCAAGGATGGCAGCAGTATTTTCAGTAATTGTCTCGCTTATTTTTTCAAGGTTGTTGGCAGGAACATGTTTAAAGCCTGGGACTAAAGGTTTGAATGGTTCACGATATTTTTTGTTCCAAGTTGCAGACAAGGCACCCATTGTTTTTCCGTGAAAGGCTCCCATCATAGCGATTATTTCGGACTTTCCTGTGAATTTACGTGCTAGTTTGATAGCGCATTCAACTGATTCAGCGCCGCTGTTTCCAAGAAAAACTTTGTTAATACCTTTAGGGGCTATTTGAACAAGCTTTTGCAGGAGCTCTGATCTCACGTCATTATAGAATGATGCGTGACAGGAAATTAGCTTCTCTGCCTGCCGCTCTATAGCTTCTACAACTTTTGGATGGGAATGTCCAACGATGCACACTCCATAACTGCCTGTGCAATCTACATATTCCTTGCCGTGAATGTCCCAGACTAGAGCTCCCCGCCCCTTAGTAATTGTGACGGGTCTTTTGGAGAATACGTTTGCCATCAGTTTTTCTTCAATTTCCATAATTTCTTTTTCATTCACGGCTTATCACGGTCCCACATTTATGTTTTAACGGTGAGGTAATTGGATGTGTCTCTAGTCCGAAAGAGATTAGGATTTCATCGACACCTTGTTCGAGTGCTTCAATTGCTGCGTAAACTTTAGTGATCATTCCTCCACCAATTTTTGGAAGGATCTTCTTCACTTCTGAAACAGTTAGTTTTGGCACCAATTTGTCATCGAAGATTACACCTTGTACGCCCGTTAGAAGTACAAGTCGGTCTGCCTTAAGGGCGCCAGCAATGTAGGCTGCTGTTCGGTCTCCATCCACGTTTAAAGGGTCGAATTTCTCGCTTATGGCAATAGGCGCTATGACTGGCACATAATTGTTTTCAATAAGAAGTTGCAGCAACTGAGTGTTAATCTCGTTTATTTTTCCAGTGTATCCTCCGTCAACAACTCGTTTTCTTCCTGTTTCATCAATAATTACAATTCTTTTTTTCCGTTTCGCCTTCATTAATGAACCGTCTAAACCAGACAACCCCAGTCCAGAAACGCCATGAGTTTGCAGAGTGGAAACTATTTGTTTGTTAATTTTTCCAGCCATGACCATGGTGTAGATTTCAACAGTGTCTTTGTCGGTGTATCGACTGCGAAAACCTTTTGGTGAGACTACAAATTCTTGTCTTTTCCCCAGTTTGGAGGCTATTTCAGTGACTTCTACTCCTCCACCGTGAACTAGGATAATCTTGTGTTCTGAAAGAAGATTCTTTATGTCGAGAATTAGCTCATGTGAACGTCTCCATTTTAGGATGTCTCCACCAACTTTTACTACGATTAACATTTCGGTCACACCGGATGAAAACCTATGTTTTCTAGCCCAGTTTTTTCATCAATACCAAGAGCGGTATTGAAGCATTGCACTCCTTGGCCGGATGCTCCTTTCATCAAGTTGTCGATGGCGCATAGTATAACGAGTCGATTATTGTGAGGGTCTAATTCAAAACCTATGTCACAGAAGTTTGTTCCTAACACGACTTTTGAGTCCGGGAATCGGTATAGACCTTTCTGATACCTCACAAATCGTATGAAAGGCTCGTTTTTATAGTATGAACGAAGAATTTTCCAAACATCCTTTCCTGTTAATGGTTTTTTTAGGAAAACATGGATTGACGCTAGGATCCCTCGAACCATGTTAACAGTATGAGCAGAAAAAGAGACTGTTATGGGCTGATTCGTTACCAGATTAAGTTCCTGCTCAATTTCAGCGATATGTCTGTGGCCAACTGGTTTGTAAGGCCTTACTCCTCCAAACTTCTCTGCATGATGAGTTGCAGGCGAAGGTTTACTACCTGCACCTGAAGAACCGATTTTCGCATCAATAACAACTGTATCTTTTTCAATAGCGTTGGCCGATACCAGTGGACCTAAGCCAAGAATTGATGCAGTAGCCATACATCCTGCACATGCTATTAGATTAGCGTTCTTCAACTCTTCACGATGAAGTTCAGGTAAACCGTAAACGGCATCTTTCAAAAACTCTGGACGAGCGTGCTCCCATCCGTACCATTTGGGATAATCAGCAGGGTTTTTTAAGCGAAAATCTGCGCTCATGTCAATGACTTTTAACCCTGCTTCAAGTAGGTTAGGAACAACATTTACTGAAGCGCCGTGAGGCAGTGCCCCAAAAACTAAGTCGCAATTCTCTTTGATTTGTTGAAAGTCGAGGGGAACGAATTTTAAGTTGGTAATTCCTCGAAGGTTAGGGTGGACTCCGAAAATGAATTCGCCCGCATGTTTGCGGGAAACAACTGTTGTAAGTTCTGCTTGTGGATGGAAAAGTAGCAGACGTAAAAGCTCTCCGCCAACATATCCTGAACCGCCGATGATTCCTATTCTCAATTTTTCAGATCTCCAGTCCAATTACACTTTGGGCACATCTGAGTAAAGGCACTGCCAAGTTGATTTCAGCAATCATTCTGGTTTGCTCCCAGAATTCAGGACAGGAGTTTACTTCATGAAACATTATACTTTTTTTCGCTCTTTCCATGCTCTGTTCGATTATTTTCTTAACGTTTTCATATTCTTCTGAGTTTATGTATTCACGAAAGGTTCTTTCTAGTTTTGCATTCCATGTGGAAAAATCTTTCTTTTTATTCCTATCCAGCTTAACTTTCTTCACTGCTTCGAAAGGTAGCACTAGCTTTTCGAGTTCTGACTTGACGTATTCGTCGTCAACCATTTTGTTCTCACCAACGTTGAGCATTGCATCCAACGCTAAAACCCAGACTTTACTGTTTTTTCCAATTGCTTCTCCACATTTTATCGCCATGTCTCTAATATGAGGTGGCAAGTTGACTCCGAACACCATATTGCCTAGATAAGTGTTTGTTCTAAAGTCTTTGAATCCCGCTCTCGCCAAAGCCTTTTCGAAGCAATAAGGCGCCCGCCCATATTCTTTCACAACAACTATTCTCAAATCGTAAAACCATTTTTGAACAAACTCTTGAGCAAGAACACCAATTGGATTCGTTATGGATGGCATTGTTTCATGAATAACCTTCAAAAGCGCCTCTCGCTTTTTGACCAGCATAACCTTCTTTCCATGAGTGCCAGCGTCTGGTTTAACGACAATCTCTTCATTGCCAAGCTCTTGCTGTATCAAATCAGCAATGTCTCCCTCATTACGAATCACGCTTCCATCTCTCTGATACTCATGAGAATCACATGGAACGTAAACGGTTCGAGGTATCTTGATTCCATTTTTCCAAAAATTGAGCAGAGTTCTTAACTTGCTGAAGCAAAAATACTCAACTTGCGACGGGTTTATCACATGCTTACCAAAAGCTTCTAACATGTGAGCTGCAAAGAGTCTGCGATTTTTGCTCTGCGCCCTGTTTAAAACTACGCTAACACCATTAACAAGCGCAGAATAGTCTCTTCCTTTGCTCCTAACACTGTGTCCACCATTATTCATGCAGATAGAAACTTTACGAAATGGAATGTAAACTAGGTTTATACCCATTTCTCTTGCAGTTGACTTGATTCCCAGTTCATCAGTTTCAGAACGTTCATATAAAATTGCTATACTCATCTGTTATCCCTCGCATCCCTATTCTTTCAAAAAGCAATTTCGGATTGAAGGGCACCCTTTCGGTTAAACCATTGACACTTCACGTCTACGTAGACTTGGCCAAAGAAAAAGGTGAGCTACTCCCCCCAATCTTCGCCTTCGATCAATAACTCACGAAGCTCCACGCAGTTGTTGGCCTTAACTTGACTAACTTCCAATTCAAGTCCACAACTAGGGCAAGTTAGAATTTCACCTGTCACAACGCCGTTAGGAATTTCGAGCGGCGCATCACATTCTGGGCACATTGCTTTCTCCATTTTTCCACCTCTTGATTTAAGGGTTTAGAGTACTCATCAACATTGTTATTTATAAGATTTTCGGAATTTAGCTGTCCTATTTTACTAATTCCTTATTGTTTTTACGTCATTCGTACTTATCCTTGTAAAGGCCTTGTCACATTAAATCTTAGATCTCAAGGTACTTCTAACTAAGTTGTGAGAACAAAAAATGTAATAATCTAACGAAACTCGTTCCAAACATCCTCTCAGTTTTCAGAAATCGTTAAATTATTCCAATGTGTAGACCGTTAAAGTGGGGAAGAAGATGGACAAGGTCGATAAAAAAATAATTGAAATTCTAAAAGAGAATGGACGAGCCACCTACATTAACATCGGAAAAAAGGTCGGGTTGTCTGAAGGAGCAGTTAGGAAGAGAATCAAAACACTAGTCAACTCACGTGTAATAAGGCGATTCACGGTTAAAATTGAATACACAGAAGGCGCAGAGGCAATAACCTTACTTCGTGTAAACCCTTCTTTTCCAACATCTGAAATCGGTGAGAGATTAAAAAAATTCCCGAACATCGAAACTATTTACGAAGTCACTGGTCAATACGACATTGCCGCCATTATCTCCGCCTTAAGCATCACTGAAGTCAATAGTTGCGTTGAAAAAATTCGTAGATTAGAGGGAATAGCAAACACTAACACGATGATTATATTGCGTAGTTTATAGTGGATTGTAGAGTAGAACTGTGCAGATACGTAAACAGGAAATACTTTTTATTTTTCGCATTTTCGAATCTATGCATGCATGCGTCATTGAAGTAATCTCAAAGAGGAGATGATGTGTATTTAACAAAAGAATAATTGCAAGTTCACTCAGCGTGTTTTCTTCTGTAGATTATGACTGCTGGTAGTCTTTCTATCATAAATTGAGGCAGAATAAATCTAATATGAAGTTACGTCTAATCGATAATTAGTTGCAATTTTTCAGAGAGGGGGAGAATGAATATGAAACAATTGAAACAATCTCTTTTTTTTAGAATGTGTAGGTTACTGCTGCGAGCGCAAATCTTACTGGGTCTAATCATTTTTTGCTATAACTATTTTTTTCAAAGTTATTTGGGGGTAGGAGTTCTGTTGTATGTTGGATGGTTGATCGGGTTAACAGGTTTTATCTTCTTCCTTCTGGGTTTATATGAGCTTAAAAAAAAGGGTGAAGCTGCGAAAGAAAAAAGCTTTTTGTTGACTACAGTACTCGTTGACAAAGGAATCTACAGTGTTGTTCGACATCCTGAATATCTAGGCAGCATAATGCTAGTCTTAGGGTCAATTCTGATTTCTCAACATTGGTTAACTTTGGTTCTCGGGGTTCCATTACTAGTATGGTTTTTCGTATATGTTTTTCCAGAATCAGATAGAGGTCTTGTTGAGAAGTTCGGTGATAACTACAAACGCTATATGCAAAATGTACCAAGCATAAATCTCCTGGTCGGAGTCGTACGGTTGCTAAAGCGTAGAAAAAGAGAGTAGTTGAGTAGTGTTCTGCTTCATCTTGGTTTATATTGCAGGTGAGTTATGGAACTAATGCGCGCGCTTTCAGCCAATACCTAGACCACCTCTGCACGCACTCTCATTTCGTCAATGTTACACATGGAGAAAATTTGAGCATGTTAAATCAACATTATTATGTAACATTCTGGAATGCATGCATTTGTGTTGATGAGTTTTTTAGTTTGGCTTATTTCGTTTTTGGTATTTCGTTTTGTTAGAAGAGAGTAGAGAGACAGACAGACAGAGACTGACAGACACTGACTGACAGGGGGGAATACACGGGCACATGCATGGGCACGGACACACACACGAACACGGGGAAACACCGGGGAAAAAGGTTAAAATTTAACCCGCCAAACCCAAATTCTCTCATCTTTTCTTTAACTAATTCTCTGTTAGATATTCTCACTGTCACGTCTCTCTTTTATTTGTACTCATGCCCTCTCTACACGTGGATTGCTAAATGGAGAGCCCAAAAAGTGTTTTTCACTGAATTGCGAGAGATTTTCGTCTTTTTTACAAATTTGTCGTCTCATTTCTTTGGATTTATTCGTGCATGTATATGTACATCTTTTCTGATTATCCTTACTTTCATTATTGGTGGCTGTATTCTCATCTCCACTACTTGATTGTGGTGCGTTTGTCAAGACTGATGTTCGTCATGACAAGCATTCATGTTTTCGCTATGTCAGTGTGACTTCATTCATTAGGGGTAAGTTTTGCCGTAGTTGCCAGCGAAGATGCCGAAGTCAAACCAGTCAACGTCGCCGTCGGGTGGAGAAGCCGGAGTATCGCCAACAAGATCAGCTAACGGGTTGTAGTTTGGTTGTCCTATGCTGCTTCCGTAAGCGGCAGCAAAATCGCCGAAGTCAAACCAGTCAACGTCGCCGTCGCAGTCGATGTCGCCTGCGATGCGTACGTGCGCGTACTTAAGATCGCCGTTTGTTTTGTCGTAGTAGCTTATGTGCGGGTAGTTACCTGAATCTAAGGCAAGAGAAGTATAGAGACCTACATCTCCCTCTGTATCTATCGTCTCAATACTCCATTCTTTTACGTTCCATTTAGCGTATTTTAGGTCGCCGTGTGTGTTGTATACGCGTGCGTAATAGCTAATACTCGGGTATTGGTTAGAATCCAAAGCAAGAGAACAATACATACCGACGTTCCCTTCCGAG
>Ga0209635_10002194_pt1 | contig 14864 bp, 10 predicted proteins | sample DeeMarSWOR230_32_FD_187463 | JGI IMG/M metagenome (GOLD analysis project Ga0209635, IMG submission 187463) | Marine sediment microbial communities from White Oak River estuary, North Carolina - WOR-2-30_32 (SPAdes) (version 2) | ecosystem: Environmental > Aquatic > Marine > Intertidal zone >... | reverse complement strand
GCTTTTCGAAACCGCCCGGGCTGAGAGAAAGTTGGGCTACAAGTTCATCCTCCGGGAAGCCGCCAGAGATCTGACCAATGAAAAACTCCATTCCTATCCCTTGGCCGTCCCGAAAACCTCTGACCTGTCCTCACCACTCTACATCAACACCAACGATACCATCAACCGCAACACCAGCGTCTCTGTTGTCCTCTTCCATGGGGCTCCAGACCCGAACAAAGCATACCTTTCGACCATGTGGGTGATCCTCGGGCAGCCTGTCTGCTCTGTCGCCATCCCTCTTTGGGCAGACGCAGAAAGCGTGCCGGCGCCGCTCGGTGGAGAGGAAACCTCGGCTCTCAACGACTTCGCCAGAGCTTTGGCCTCATATCTTTACCCTGACCAGCGCGGACACATGTCTCAGTATCTCAACATCTCCCGCCTCCTTCACTACGGAGGAGAGGGAGTTCTGAAGAAACTGTTCAGGATTGAGGATAAGGTCTTTCTCGAAACAGAAGACATGTCAAAGGTTTGGACAAATAAGAGGCCTGCCAGGGAAGACATTCAAGACTTTGAACAGAAAATCGCCGCCTGGGTCTATGAGTCTCTCAAGGTAACATTCCCGGACATAGAAATTCAAGAATAAGAGCGCCAATTATTTCTTATCGAACCGGATATTCCTCACCCGTCCGGCGTTCATCGTGAAGAAGTCGACCTCCCCCAGTTCATCCCGGAAGAACTGAAGATGATTATCATGCTGGAGAAATTTGTCCTTGAACGTAGGGAATAGAGGCGTTGTGGGATCGCCTTTGTAGGGATTTTCGTGGTGGAGGAAAAGTTTTCCGTTCTCCAGGATGACACTGTAGGTCACCCCAAGTTCTTGGCTGTGATAGTCGCCTAAATACTGATTAAGCTCTGAGGGAGTCGGAGAGGCCAGTTTAAATGCCTCAAACACCCTAGGCTCCTCCCCTTCTCTTCGGGCCTGAAAGCGCACCGGCTCTCCTGGGAATGTCTTTAAAAACTCCACCTCCATCTCTTCCGGAGCCTCGATAGCCAGAAAACGAGTGGCACTGACGGGTAAAATCGGGAATTGATAGTAAGAAGCATCGATCACGAGCTTCCCCTCTTTAAGGGATATTCTCCAGACAGCATCCCTTTTCTTGTTGTAATAGGCGCCCTCCCTTTCCTTGAGAGCGGACTCAGAGAGTTTCACGAACTCTGGTTTTTCAGCTGGGGCTTTCTCTCCCTTCACTGGAAAATGATCAGCTAAATAAATGTCAGCCACCCGGCGGGCCAGTTGACTGGGATTGATTGTTGACAGGTTAGCCAGGACGATGACCGAGAATCGCTGTTCGGGAAATCTGATCATCTCCGCCCTGAAGCCGGCAAAAGCCCCGCCATGACTGACCATCCTCAACCCTTTGTAGTCGCTGACAACGAGTCCAAGGGCATAATCGAGCTTCTGACCTTTGTTCAGAACACCTTGGGTGAGAAGCTTTACTATGAGCTTCTGGTCGCCCTTCCCCAGTTTATTGTCGTAGAAATTCCGGTCCCAGAGTAAGAGATCATCTACACAGGTGAAAATGCCCCCATCGCCGATCATATCCAGAGTGGTCATGTCAATCCTGAACCCTTTCTTGTTTAGAGGCGAATATCCTGCGGCTCGGTTCTTAACGATCCGTGTATGGTCGTCATGGAAATGGGTACGGTCCATTTTCAAGGTTTTAAAAATCTTCTCCTCGGCATAAAACCTCATGGACTTCCCCGTGATTCTCTGGACAATCACGGAAAGAAGAAAATATCCGGAATTGCTGTAGAGGTATTCATCACCAGTCTTGAAATTCAATTCCTTTTGTCTATCTATAAGATCCAGGACCTCGCCATCGACCCAGAAATCATCATCCCGTTCACCCGCCAAAGACATAAGGGTGAGATAATCCCTTATGCCGCTCGTGTGTTGGAGAAGGTGGAGGATCGTGATCGGCTGTCCGTAATCGGGCAACTCAGGAATATACTTCCGAATATCATCATCCAGAGAAAGTTTCCCATCCTCTTCCAGCAGAGCGATACACATGGCCGTGAATTGTTTGGAGGTCGATCCAATCCTGAACACAGACTGAGAGGTTATCGGAATACCATGTTCCAGGTTGGCCATCCCATAACCGCGCTCATAGAAGAGCTGGCCGTTCTTTATAATCCCGAGAGCACACCCAGGAGAATCGGGCTTATCCCATTCGGCGAACAGTTTATCAACCCTATCTGTTAAATCATCTCCAAAAGCAAGAGCGGCGAAGACAAAGACCAACAGCACGAACACGCCAACATATATTTTTTGTCTCATCATCATTTATTGCGTTCTTATTAGTCTGAGATGGAGAGCAGCTTTATTATTTCTCGGGTTGCTGTTCAGAGATAAGTCCGACCTTGGTCCGGATAGCCTGATCGAGCTCCTCGGCCAACTCTTTTTTCTCTCTGAGCAGCTCCTTCACATTCTCTCTTCCCTGGCCCAGCCTCTCTCCTTTGTAGGAATACCAGGTTCCAGTTTTTTCGATCAATCCTACATCCAGTCCGCAGTCGATTAAATCGCCTTCTTTGGAGATGCCTTCCCCGTAGATGATGTCGAACTGTGCCTCTCGGAAGGGAGGAGCCATCTTGTTCTTAACAATCTTGACCTTCACTCTGTTTCCGATAACCCTATCCCCTTCTTTTAGTGTGGCTAACCTCCGGATATCGATGCGCAGCGAGGAATAAAACTTCAAGGCTCTTCCTCCTGTCGTCGTCTCCGGACTTCCCAAGAAAAAGCCTATCTTCTCTCGCATTTGGTTAACGAATATAAAACAGGTCTTAGACCGGCTGACGATGGCGGTCAATTTTCTCAAGGCCTGAGACATCAACCGTGCCTGAAGCCCCATATGGGCATCCCCCATCTCTCCTTCGAGCTCTGCCTTGGGAACCAGAGCGGCCACGGAATCGACAACGATGACATCCACGGCTCCGCTCCGGACAAGGACTTCGGCAATCTCCAGGCCCTGCTCGCCGTAATCAGGTTGGGAGATGAGAAGATTATCCACATCAACCCCGACCCGAGCCGCATAGTTCGGGTCCATGGCATGCTCGGCATCTATGAAGGCCGCCTGACCTCCGGCTTTCTGCGCCTCAGCGATCACATGAAGGGCGAGGGTTGTCTTGCCGGTGGCTTCGGGGCCGAAGACCTCAATCACCCGGCCTCTCGGGAATCCCCCGATCCCCAGGCTCAGGTCAAAGGCGATAGAACCAGTGGGGATCGCTGGCACCTTGACCGCGGCCTCTCTCTGACCCATCTTCATGATCGCGCCCTTTCCAAATTGTTTCTCTATTTGAGAAAGAGCTGCCTCTATGGCCCTCTCTCTGGAGGCTTGTTTTGGGTCTTCTTTGTTCATCTCCCCCTCCTTAATCCGGTGGGTTTTGTGGAAAGAATACCTTTCCTGTTTACGATTGAAAACCGAATTCTTTTCACTGCCAGGGTATATCCTTACTGAGAACTGTAATCATAAAAGCCCCGTCCTGATTTCCGACCGAGATAACCGGCGTCTACCATCTTCTTGAGAAGCGGACAAGGTCTGTATTTGGAATCTCCGAATCCTTCGTACAACACTTCCATGATGTGGAGACAGACATCCAACCCGATCAGGTCGGCCAAGGCCAGGGGCCCCATCGGATGATTCATCCCCAACTTCATGACGGTATCGATATCCTCCGCCGACCCAACCCCTTCCATCAGCGCGTAGATGGCTTCGTTGATCATCGGCATCAGGATGCGGTTGGCGATAAACCCTGGAAAATCATTGGACTCCACAGGGACTTTCCCCATCGCCTCGGTCAAGGCTTTGACCTTCTCGAAGGTCTCTTCTGAAGTGGCTATTCCTTTGATCAATTCCACAAGCTTCATCAACGGAACAGGGTTCATGAAATGCATACCCATAAACTCGGCAGCCCGGGTCGTCGCAGCTGCGAGACGGGTGATGGAGATTGAGGAGGTGTTAGAGGTGAGGATAACTCCGGGATCGAGGAGCTTATCCAACTCCTGAAGGACATTCTTTTTCACGTCAAAATCCTCGTACACGGCTTCCACCACGAAATCAACATCCTTGAGGTCCTCGAGAGAAGTCGTTGTTTTAATCCGACCGAGGGTCTCTTCCTTATCAGCCTCGATTTTGCCTTTCTCGATGAGCTTGGACAGACTTTTGTCTATACTTTTAAGCGATTTCTCAAGGAATTCATCTCCCACATCGTTCAGAACAACATCAAACCCGGCGACAGCAGCCACCTGGGCAATGCCAGTCCCCATCGTTCCGGCACCGACCACGCCTATTTTTTTAATATCCATCATTCCTCCTCTTTCAGACAGTCTCCACAGCCATGGCCACAGCGTCGCCTCCGCCCAAACAGAGGGCGGCCACTCCCCGCTTCATGCCTCTGTATTTCATAGCATAAATCAGGGTGGTCAGAATCCTGGCTCCCGTGGCCCCGATGGGATGCCCTAAGGCTACAGCTCCTCCGTGGACATTGACTTTTTCTCTATCAAGGCCCAACTCCCTGAGGAGGACGACCAACTGGGAGGAGAAGGCCTCGTTTATCTCGAACAGGTCGACATCCTCAACCTTCCAGCCGACATTGGCCAGCAGTTTCTCGATAGCGCCTTTGGGAGCATACATCACCAGCTTCGGTTCCACTGCGTTTGAAGTCGATCCTAATATTTTAACCATGGGTTTAAGCCCCTTGGCCTCGACGGCTTCCTTCGAAGCCACTACCACGGCTGAGGCCCCGTCATTTAAAGTAGACGCGTTTCCGGCTGTCACCGTCCCATCTTTCTTGAAAACAGGTTTCAGTTTTGATAATTTCTCCAACGTCGTATCCTTACGCGGCCCCTCGTCGACATCGAATAGTACCGGATCTCCCTTTTTTTGAGGGATTTCGATCGGAACGATCTCGTCCTTGAAATAGCCCTTCTCGGTGGCATGGACTGCCTTTTGTTGGCTGCTCAGGGCATACTCATCCTGTTCCTGGCGGGTGGCCCCGAATTTCTCGGCGATGACCTCTCCTGTCATCCCCATGTGATGGTCATCAAAGGCACACCACAAGCCGTCCAGGATCATCGAATCTTTCATCTTCATGTCCCCGAACTTGATGCCTTCTCTGGCGCCCCAGAGCAGGTGAGGCGCTTGGCTCATGCTCTCCATCCCGCCGGCCACGATGATTTCCTTCTCTTCCAGCCAGATGGCATGAGCGGCCAGGCCGACCGCCTTGAGCGCCGACCCGCAGACCTTGTTCACGGCAAAGGAACTCACCGTGTAGGGAATTCCCCCTTTAACCGCAGCTTGTCTGGCAGGGGCTTGGCCTAAGCCGCCCGAGACGACATTGCCCATGATCACTTCGTCCACATCTTCTCCTGAAATTCCAGCTCGCCGGAGAGCCTCTTTGATCGCGATTCCGCCTAATTCCGGAGCGGTAAACTGACGAAGAGAACCCAGGAAAGTTCCGATAGCTGTTCGTGCTGCACCGACAATAAAAACGTCTCTTAGTTCACACATTTATTAGACCTCTCGAACTAAATTTGTAGAAAAGCACATCCTTTTTACCACAATTGACAGAGAGTGTAAACTCGGGGGATGTGTGAGTTCAATTCAAGCTTAAAGCATAAATCCATAGGTGACATTTTCGATCTCACTGTAGTTTTTGGCGACGATTCGAAATCCTTCGAGATTAATCTCATTGGCAGCTTTTTTGAGTTTATTAGCATCTGATAGTTGTGGAGTCAACTTCACTTCATAGGCCCACTTTTTATCCAGAATAAAGTCAATTTCAATGCCCTTTTTCTTTTGATAATAGTTCAATTCGCCACGTTGTCTTAGAATCTGAAAAATATTGTTTTCAAAAAGAAATCCCCTATCCTGATTGACGAGATGATTGACCAAACCTGTATCACACAGGTAAACCTTAGGCATTTTTCTGATTTCAGAATTCTTTCCTCTCGTGAATGGCCTTATGGTTTTTAAGAAGTAGGTGCCCTCAAGAAAAGCCATATACTCGTAGACCGTAGGACGGCTTAAGCCGATTTCTTTAGATATCCTTTGGATGTCCAATTTAGAGCCAAGTCGTTGGGCAAGAAGCAAAATCAAATCTCGAATGATTTCGTTCCTTCGAAAGTCTCCCAGCTGGAGAATTTCTTGTTGGAAAAACGAGGTAAAGATCTCTTCCAGTGCCCTTTTCTTTTCTTCCGCATTTGTCTTCAGCACAACGCCCGGGAACCCACCGAACAATATATATTCATCGTATAGAGGAGCGATTGTCTCGAAAATCGTCTTTGAAACTTTATGAGGGCTGTCAGGTATTTTTAAAGCGCTCTCTTTGAACAGTAAAAATTCAGTGAACGTTAAGGGGAATAGCTCAAACAGGTACTTTCTCCCTGCCAGTGATTCTGTGAACAGATTTTTTAAATAGAAGCTGGCAGATCCAGTTAAATAGAATTTCACCTTGTAATGATCTATAAGGTATTTAACAACTGATGGTAAATTTTTTACAAATTGTATCTCATCCAGGAAGATGTATGACCTTCGTGTGAAATCGATTCCTAGAAATTCGAATGAGACCTTTATGCGTTCATAGTTTTCTTCTTCAAAATATTTTCTATTTATTGGATTTTCTAAATCTATAAAAATTTTATTCTTGGAGTCAGTTTGGCCGAAGATAAAATTTAATAGAGTGGTCTTGCCTGTCCGTCTCATCCCAGTAATAATGATGGCTTCTGGAGAATCTAAATATGGCTTGATCTTGTTATAGAGAAGACGAGGTTTAATCATTTGTTTGTATTTTACATATAGATGACCTATTTGTCAAATATATTTTTACAAACAGAGAATTAAGCGGAAGGATTAACCGGTGGGAAGAGCCGTGGCGCAGCAAAAGCAGTATTTGGCTGTCTCGGGATTATCTGTCTGACACTTCGGGCATTTCATTATTATTTATTCCAATCTCATTTTCTTCAGCAGGGCTTTGAACCTTGGATGTGAGTGAAGATTATCCAAAGCAGGTTCCATCACTTTTATCCAAACCATCCCAGGGCTATGTCGTTCATAGGCTTCTTCTAAGTATTCTAAGGCCTCATCATTTTCTCCGAGTCGGGCACAAATCCCTGCAGGAAGGATGCCGCCACTTCGATCGGTTAAGATTTTTTTCAATTCCAGCAAAGAGGCTCTGTATCCTGACTTCTCGTAGATACCCTCAAGAGCATCGATGTCTCTTATAAATTGACCTGCTAATAGCGTCTTAAATAAATGAGGGAAGGCTTTATCGTACTGTTCTTTTTCAGCATAGGCACTCCAAAGGTAGAGATTAATCATAGGAGATTTCATCCCCGTGGCCAGTAACCTCTCCATTTCCTGTATGGCCTGATCATACTGACGGGAGTAAAATAATGTCATTCCTATTCCGCTATCCATTAAGGGAGAGAGCGGATCGAGTTCTCTAGCGCGTCTTTTCTCTGCCAGGGCTTTGTCCATATCTCCTTTAATGGCAGCATAAAATTCACCAGATAAAAAGTGGGCATCAGCTAAATTGGGATTCAGTTCGAGTGCTCGTTTAATCTCTGCCTCTGTACCCTCCCAGTCCCAGTCGCTCATCATCTTGACTGTTCCAAGAGAGTGGTGAGCAAAGGCCAGGGAGTCATCGATCTCGAGTGCCTTCTCTGCAGCTGCTTTTGCTTTTTGAAAGGCCTGCTCTCGCAGAATAGAACCCCACAATCCAAGTCCGCTGTAAGCTATAGAAATTCCCGCATAGGCTGGAGCGTAAAGCGGATCGTTCTCTATCGCCTCTTGGAAGAACTCTACGGCTTTCTGCCAACCAGCAGGCGTCCATTTGCTCGCATAAATGTGGCCCTTTAGATAGGCTTTATAGGCCTCAGTATTCTCTGTATATTCTTTGGTTAGACGTTTTTCCTCTTCTTTGGTTAAGGGAAGGCTTAACTTGTCTGATATTTCTTTCGAGATATCTTCTTGAACAGCAAAGATTTCAGAAAATTTTCTGTTGTACTGTTCTCCCCAGATAATGCTGTTATCCTGAGTGTCAATAAGCTCAGCGCTTATAGAAAGTTCATCGCCGCGCTGGGAGATCCTGCCGGTGAGGATGGCTCTGACTTTTAATTCTTGTCCTACAGTCTGTATATCGGGCTTTTTTCCTTTGTACTGGAATGCGGAAAAGCTTGATATCACCTTCTTCAGCCCGGATAGTTGTGACAGATTATTGATCAGGCTCACTGTTATTCCGTCGATGAGATCTTCCTGGGCTGGATCCGCATCTGCATTTTCGAAAGGAAGCACTGCCAGCGAGTCTATCGATTCTGCACGACCCATAAATAGTGATATTCCACCTATAATTATCAATGCCAATAATACGGCGGCTCCACTGTAGAGCAGAATTTTTTTCCATTGAATTTTGGTGATTTTCTCTTTTGCAGGTTTCTTCTTAATCAGTGCCCTTTCTACAGTAGGAATTTCTTTTTCTATTTTTATAACATCAGACAGAAGCTCTTCTGCTCCTTGGTATCTGCTCTCTCTGTCTTTCTCCATACATCTGAGGATTATTCGGCTGAGTTCTTTGGATATCTGGGGATTGATGTCTTTTGGATCCGGAGGCAGCTCTGTTTTATGCTTCAGAGCAATGCTTAGCGCTGTCTCTCCTTCATATGGTGTCAAGCCGGTCACCATTTCATAGAGGATGATCCCCAGCGAATAGATGTCAGAACGCTGATCAGCCTCTATTCCTTCCACCTGCTCTGGGGACATATAATCAGGAGTTCCGATGATCATCCCGGCTTCGGTGACGCCTCTTGCCTCGAGTGAGCGGGCTATCCCGAAATCCATGATCTTGGCATTGCCTTTTTTGTCGATCATGATGTTCTGCGGCTTTAGATCACGGTGGACAACACCGATGCGATGGGCCTCAGCCAATCCCTCACATATCTGTTTAGCTATGGACAAAGCCTTTCCTTCAGTCAACCTCTCTGATCTTTTAACGAAGCTCTTTAGATCTTCGCCGGGCACATATTCCATGGTGATGTAGAAAGTGCCATCATCCTCGTTGATGTCATGCATCCGGCAGACATTCTTGTGGGTGATCTTGCGAGCCAGCTTCAGTTCGTTCTTGAAGCGGTTGATTGTGCTTTTGTCGGAGGCGATATTGGGATTGAGGATTTTGAGAGCCATCTCCTCGTCTATTTGTTTATCGATGACCCTGTAAACACTCCCCATCCCTCCTTTGCCCAGCTTTTCGAGGATTTCGTACCTTTGGGCAAACGTAGCTCCTCTACTCAGCTCTTCGGCAGGAATTTCCAGGGTTTTAGTGTAGGAGACTGGGATATCTTTTGAAGGAGTTAGCTGGGTGCCACAGCCTGCACAAAAGCGGGAGGTATCAGGATTTTCTGTCTGACACTTTGGGCATTTAATGGACAATGCTGCCCCTTTAGCTCGTTTTCCTCTGTTTAGCTGGCGACTATGATTTTTTCTATGTTCTTTAAATACTCTCTAATATCCCCGATATCCTCTTTCAAGATTTGATAGATCTGTTTATCATCCACTTTCCAGTATAAATGAACCAGAAGATTGCGGAATTTGGCCATCCTCTTGAGCCTCTCAACCAACTCATCAGAAAGCATTTTCAATTCACCGAGAACGGCAAAGCAGTCCGCATGATCATTCGGCGCTCTTCCCCCTGCTCTGGCAACAATATGATTACAAATATCGATCGCTCCTTCAATGGCCACAATGAGATTGTATTTTGCACTATCTACCTTGTCGTCGTTGGCAAGCAGCTCCTTCTCGGCTAATCTGGAATACCCATCGAGTTTATGCAGAGAGGTGTTAATCTCGCCAATAATCTGTCTGATGCGATCAATATTGAATTCAGGCAAAGAACGCCTCCCTTAGATAAATCTTTGATACAGGTATAAAATCAAAATATTCGCTCCAGGTTCTCACTAAAAAATCCTCTCTAATTGAATCGTCCCGGCTGAAAAGAAGATAACGCCGTGTCGCCTGGTAGCGAAAGCATAACGGCGCATCATTGAGAATTTTTACATCTACAGGCACTTTCACGTCTTTCTCCAGCCTGAGCGAAAGAGAGATTTCAAGGTCTACAGGATTGATTTTTTTTAATGCTTTTTTATCTAAGTACAGAGCAATATCAACGTCATTGAATTCATTTTCGTTTAAAAAAGAGCCGTGTAAATAGGCGAAGATGATTTCTCTTTCTTCATAGAGGAAGTTTTTGAGCTTTTGTATGATTTCTTCTTTTATATCCCTGTTTTGTTTCATGATTTTCTTTGATTCTATATCTTTAAGAGAAAAGCGTCAAATCAGGATTAGAAAACGGTGGAGAAGAAGAGAAATATGAAAAAAATATTTTTTTAAAAGCCTTAATGGCTTAGCCTCACAGATTGAGCCATTTATGGAAAATGGGACTGTCCCCTTTTTCTAGAAGCTGAATCTCAGACTGAGGTTGACGGTGCGTCTGCCGCTGACTTCGCTGATGTACTGGTAGTTGGGATCTAGCGTCATTTTGCCTGGATGACCATAACCTTCTGCTGTAGGCTCCCATCGGTAAGTGTCATTCTGGCCGATAGTAACACTTGACCAGCCCAAAACATTGAAGACATCGACATAGAAACTCAGTGTTCCCAACTCTCCCAGTAAGAATTCTTTCTCCAGCCTTAGACTTAAGGAGTTGGATGATCTATATCTCCTTGTTCCTGGGGTTTCTAACGAAACATAGTAAAAAGTCGAGAAGGCATTTAGCGGTGTTGTCCAGGACGAGGGAGGCCTAATGTTGACACCTCTGGACCATGGCGCGCCTGATATAAAATTATAATAAGCACTGAGGAAGATTTTGTAGGGAAGCTGGGCCGTTCCCATCAGCTTGATCTGGAGAGGTCTGTCTATATCCAATCTGCCATAACGATTGATAAAAAAATTGGGGGTATCTGCCCCAGCCGACCACCCATAGCTTTCTCCATAAAAGCCGCCGATAGTTCCGTAAGCTTTGCTGTAGACAACAGATCCGGTCAGCTGCCAGCCGTTAGACATCCGTTTGTCGAAAATAAGCTCGAAAGCCCAATATTTTCTCTTCAATTCTGGAATGTTGGTCAGCCGGTACAACCATTCCGGAGCATCCGGAGGGAGTTTGCTGACATAGAAAGTTATGTCAACGTCCCCATATTCATCACTCGGAACAGTGGTGTTGAAAGGGATCCAGTATTTCTGAGCTGCCGGTCTATCGAGGCTGTTCCACCATTCATCCGTATTCGGTGAGTAAAGGGCATCTTCTAGGACGTTTTTCTTGTCTTTGTAGATGAAGTTTAATCCCAAAGAAAAATTTCGGAAGAGCTCATGCCAGATGCCTACAGTGAATTCATCGGTGAGGGGAGATTTTGTGTTAGGATCAAGCTGTGATTTTGCAAATTCCAGGTCCATGGTTCTAAAATCAGCAGGAATCGGGATGAAGGTATCACTCTGTTCGATCTGCTGATTTAAGTTTGTGTCGATCCAGTAGAAACGGAAACCAGTGGGATATAAAGGATGCAGAACAGAGAAGTACTGGATCATTAAATACTCGGTGTAGCGGGAGAAAGAGGCTTTTAGAGCCGTCTTTCCGTCTCCAAAGACATCAAACGTTAAACCAATCCTTGGAGAAAAGGAATTCCAGGTCATGATGTCTGCCCATTCATCTGCAGAAAGGGCTCCCCAGGGGTTGAGACCGTCAGGGAAGCGGTCAGGGTAGGTTTGGGCGACATAAGGACTGACGATGTTTTCACCAATCCAGACTGAAAGCGGATTTCCACTCTCGGCTTTGCTGGCAGCCGGCTTCCAGCCCCAGGATCGGTCGTACCTGAGGCCGATATTCAATGTCAACCTGTGGGCAAAAGTCACAGAATCCTGGATATAAGCGCCTATTCTTCGAGCTCTATCAATGATTTTTGAAGAGCCTTGCTCAGGCCCACAGGTATAGATAGATATGTATCCAATATTCCTACCAAAGTAATACGGATTTCCAAACCAAACCCAGTAGAAATTGTTCTTCCTCCACCAATCCCAGTCACCGTAGGCATCCTCGAACTCCACTCCGCCCTTAAATTCGTGGTTTCCACTGAGGAAATTGTCCTGGAAACGGGTGAAATAAAGCCCGGTTTGAAACCTCTTGCGAATATAGGTCTCGTTGAACCGGGCTGTGGTTAATAAGTCGTAATTGTCCGCTAGGTCATCTATAATGAGAAGATCTGAGTCTTTATCCTGCATGAACAAGGGGAACCAGCGGCGGACATAGCTTGCCCTCAGGTCAAAGAATGTGTTTTGGTCGAGGAGATAGCTTATTGAACCATTTCCCGTGTAGGTTGTCTCATGGTCCATGATCCGGGTAGCGATGAAATTCGTCCTGGGACTTGGGTCTTCATAGACGGGGCGGCTGCGGTCGACAAAATTCAACATGCCCATCAGCTTCATGCTCGGAGTGAGTTGAGCTGTGAGCTTGAGGAATCCCAGCCACTCCTTGTGTAACCATTCCCACTTGTCGTGAAAGGTTCCCAGAATGTCTGTCCATGGAGTGAAGGGAACAGACCTCTCCTGCCTGATATACCGTCCGTTGGTGAAAAACCACAGCCTGTCCTTGATGACCGGGCCGCCGATGGATACAGAGCCATCGATCCAGAGTTTTTCCACCTCTGGCTGAGTGACACCTAAGGCCAGGACCTGCTCGTCTTCCCAGAGGGGTTGAGAAAGACTGTCGTTTGTGTAGTAGAGTGTGGTGCCCCCTGAAAACCTGTTCCCGCCTGAGCGGGTGACGATGTTCACATAGGCGCCGTCGGTGTAGCCCACTGAAGCGGGATGGCCGCCCACTTCAAGTTCGACTTCTTCCATGACATCGAAATTGACGTTGGTTATGGGATACATGACCACAGGATCATTCATGGTGACTCCGTCGAAGGCATAGGTGTTGCCCCGGACTGTGCTGCCGTGGACAGAGGTTGTTCGTCGGTAGGTTACCTCTTCAGAGACTGCGCCAGGGGCGGCGTTAACGATATCATACAGGTCTCTGGCCATGGGTGTATCTTTCAGCAGATCCCTGCTCAAGACCATGGAAATTTTAGACTGCTTCACGTCGACTGTAGGCGAGGCAGCGGTGACTGTGACTTCTTCCTCAAGGATTGTCACTTCCATAGTGATACTCAAAGTGACAACCTTGCCGAGCCGGACGATGATGTTTTCTCTTGTGAGCGTTTTAAATCCCGGGCACTCGCAGCTGACAGTGTAAGTACCAGGTGGAAGAGCAGGAAACCTGAAGGCTCCAGTTTCTGTACTGATATAACTTGCTGTGCCCATTAAAGCTTCGGATGAGGCCGTGATTGTAACGCCTGGAAGGAGACCACCTTCTGTGTCGGTTATGGTGCCTCTGATTGAACCAGTAGATTCTTGTGAATAGAGAGCAAAGGCAAGAATTATTGATAGACCTAGGAAGAAAAGAATTCTCGTCAGGTTTTTATTCATTCAATCCTCCTTAAGAATAGTAAAGGATTGAGCCTACTCCCCAAAGATTGCTTACTTCGGACTTAAGTTTGCAATCGGGAGAATAGGATAACCTGCTTTATTTTCTTAATGTATTTTTATTACTCGCTGATTGCTTCGCAACATTATTTAATAAAAATACTTCTCTTTTGTCAATAAAATCGAAATCTTTTGATCAGTAGGAAGGCACAAGTTTAAGATAGGACAGGCTGTTTCTTAAGCATAAAAACGGGGACAGGCAACTTTTAACAAAACGCAGCCTGTCCCTTTTTCTTACTTCAGTCCGGTGATATCGCCTTCCGGCGTGATGTCGATGCTGACAGCCGCTGGAATCTTGGGCAGTCCGGGCATGGTCATGATATCCCCGCAGTAGATAACGACAAACCCGGCTCCAGAGCTCAACGAGGCATCGGTGACGATGAGGGTGAAATCCCTGGGTCTTCCCAAGGCCTCGTCATCGCCGGAAAGAGAATACTGGGTTTTGGCGATACAGACAGGAAGATGGCCAAACCCTTCTTTTTCGATCTGCAGGATTCTCCGCCTGATTTTTCCTTCCATGGCCACCGAAGAGGCCCCGTAAACCTGGAGGGCGACGGTTTCGATCTTGTCAAGGAGAGACATCTCATCGGGGTAGAGAAGTTGGAACTGATGCTCTTCCTCGTCGATGGCCTTGAGCAGCTCCTCGGCCAGCATCGTCCCCCCTTCACCCCCTTTGCCATAGACTTCGCTGAGGGCCACTCGAGCCTTATCTTTCTGGCATAAGTCGATGACCTTCTCTATTTCCTTCTCGGTATATGGGACTGCAGCTGAGAAATCCCCAGCGACAATAGGGTAGGATAGCGATGATATTACTTGGAGTATAGTAATTTCTGTTTTTACCTTTGGTGATAACTTAGATAGCAGTTTCTTCACATGGGTCAAGGCAGACTCACCCGTTTTAGAACCATCCAACGGGATAAGAATCCTCTCGTACATATTATCTCCTACCTCCTTTATTTTTAACCTGAGTTTATCGCTGTCGCAAGGCTGTGTCAATAAACAAAATCACTACCCGCCCCAAAACGCCAAATATACACCGTGCCCGGCGAGGTTGATTAAAAAGGGATGGGGTAAAAAGTAGCTATACTATCTGAAAATTAAGTCTAGAATGTTTCCGACCTTATCTTTGCCACCACTCAGAGTATCTAGATTGTATACTTCAGTGTATCCACAATTATTACATGATGCGAAGATATATCGGTTATGCTGAAAGTCAAGGATCCTAGAAATACCTGTTCCTGTCATTGCTAAACTCTTCAC
>Ga0209635_10002193_pt1 | contig 14870 bp, 14 predicted proteins | sample DeeMarSWOR230_32_FD_187463 | JGI IMG/M metagenome (GOLD analysis project Ga0209635, IMG submission 187463) | Marine sediment microbial communities from White Oak River estuary, North Carolina - WOR-2-30_32 (SPAdes) (version 2) | ecosystem: Environmental > Aquatic > Marine > Intertidal zone >... | reverse complement strand
AATTCCTTGCTAGACCTCGCCAAGATGGAAGCCGGGATGATGACCTATCACTTTGAGCCAAAAGAACTCGCTCCCCTGATTGACCAGGTTATCAAGGAAATGAAGCCTCTTGTAGAAGCCAAAGAAATCCGTTTTGAATCGAAGATGAAGGATGCTTTACCAATCTTGAAGATGGACACGGAAAGAATCCTTGAAGTCCTACGGAATCTCATCGGAAATGCTGTAAAGTTCACCCCCCATGGAGGCTATGTAGGGGTGTCTGTCCAGTCTGTCGATCATGGGGTGAAGGTTTTGGTAGCTGATACAGGTCCTGGGATACCAGCAGAACATCTCGGTACCATTTTTGAGAAGTTTCGACAAGCGCCCCATCAAGGTTCGAATCAGAGCAGGGGAAGTGGCCTGGGGTTAGCATTTGCTAAACAGATCATAACTCATCACGGTGGCAAAATATGGGCAGAAAGCGAACCAGGGCATGGAAGTACGTTTATTTTTGTTTTACCGGCCTGATTTTCCTCTCCCTTCTTAACTGTAATATGCTTAGGGATATAAGGTTGCGAAACCAAGCCCGGGAATATCTCCATCGAGGCGATCAGCTTTTTTGCCAGAGCGATTACGAAGGTGCGCTGACGGAATACCAGAAAGTCATGTCCATGTCCACTCGCAAAGCTGAGGAAGCCAAAGCCCTCTTTAATCTAGGACTGATCTACGCTCATTTTGCATATCCTAAAAAGGATTATGAGAAATCCCTTAATTTGTTCATAAGAATTTTGAATGATTATCCAGAAAGCCCTCTTGTTCAGGAGGCCAGAATTTGGATAGGGGTGCTCCAAGAGCACGAGAGACTGGAGAAAATGATTGAAAGGTCGAAACAAACAGAGAAGGTCCCTAATAAAGTTGTCTCTGATAAAGTTATTCCTGATAAAGTTACAAAGCCAGCGGCCAAGACCGAAGAGTTGGGGCCGGCTCGAGAACATCTCCTGCGGGGCCAGAAACTTCTTGCCCGGGGGGATTATGAGGGGGCTCTTAAGGAGAATCAGAAGGTACTATCCATGTCAACTCACCGCCCCCCGGAGGATGAGGCTCTTTTCAATATGGGACTCATCTATGCTCACCTGGGGAATCCCGGGAAGGACGTTGGGAAATCCGTCGATTTTTTTAACAAATTGATAAAAGATTACCCCAAAAGTCCTCTGGCCGAACAGGCTAAAATCTGGGTAGAGATGCTTAAGGAGAACGAAGCATTAAGCCTGGTTATTCAGAAACTCAAACAGGTAGATATTGAGGTTGAAGAGAAGAAGAGAGAGACCGCAAAATAAAATAGGATGAAGATACTTCTCGTTCAACCTCCTGTTCAAGATTTTTATCAGACATCGATTCGGACACAACCGATTGGTCTGGGCTACCTGGCTTCTTCGCTTGAAGCCCATGGCTATGAAGTGGAGATCCTTGATTGCCAGACTGAAAAGAAAAAGTCAATTGCGATCCCTTCTGAACTGACCTACCTTAAAGAGTTCTATCCCTTTCATGACCGAAGCCCATTCAAGCTCTACACAGGTTACTATCATTTCGGAATGGACTGGGAAGAGATCAGAAAAAGGATCAAGAATTCGAAGGCTGATATGTTTGGAATCTCGTCATCTTTTACACCCTACCATCGAGAAGCTCTGGGGATTGCTAGGATCGTCAAGGAGTGGGATAGTAGGAAGACCGTTGTCATGGGAGGAGCTCATGTCAGTTGCGATCCGGGAAATTTGCTGAGAAGCCCTTTTGTTGATTATATTGTTCTGGGTGAAGGAGAGATTCGTTTCCCAATATTCCTGAAGCAGATTGAAATGGAAAGAAGAGGAAACGTATGCGAGATTGACGGGATAGGGTATCGGAAGGATGGAGAAATAAAAATTTATCCGATTGAGAATTACGTTCAAGACCTTGATGATCTTCCCTATCCTGCAAGAGGGCTCCTGGATTTAGATCGATATCGGATGAAGAAGAAGCGATCCACCATGATCATCACCAGCAGAGGCTGCCCGCATGGCTGTGCTTACTGCTCAACACATCTCATTATGGGAAGCTCTTTTCGAACTCGGTCTCCGGAATCTATCATTGAGGAAATGATGGAATGTAGGAAGCGATATGACATCAAAATCTTTGATATCGAAGATGACAATTTTACCTTTGATAAAGGCCGGGCTAAAAGGCTAATGAGTCTCATTATCGAAACCTTTGGAGAACAACATCTGGAATTAACAGCCATGAATGGTGTCTCCTTTGCTTCCTTGGATAGGGAGCTTCTAAGCTTGATGGCGAGATCTGGCTTCAGGACGATCAACCTCTCTTTTGTCAGCACAGACCCCTCTGTAAAGCGAAGGATGGGAAGGCCTGGGGTCGAGGACGATTTCAGTCAAGTTTTACAGGATGCAGAAGAGGTCGGTCTTGATGTGATTTCCTATGCCATTCTAGGAATGCCGGATCAGAGGATGGAAGAGATGGTGGACACCCTGATCTACCTGATGGGAAAGAAAGTCCTCATCGGTCCCAGTATCTACTATCCTACTCCGGGGACTCCTCTTTTTAAGCAATGTGAAGACAGGAATATCCTTCCTTCCGATCCTTTGCAATGGCGTTCCACTGCATTTCCCATCGAAACCAAGACCTATGATCGTATCGATCTTGTCACCCTTTTCCGTCTGGCAAGGGTCATCAACTTCATTAAAGCGAAGATGGATGAAAAGGAACTTGACGAAGGGATGACCTGGACAAAGATCCTTCAATTGATGAAGGATCAGGTTATGGCTAAGGTTAAGGTGGAGAAAGAAGGTGAGGTTGAGGACGAGGTTAAGTCGTATTCGCCTTGCGATTCACGCCTTGTGCCTTACAAAAAGATTGATGAGGTCACGTGGAGGGATCTTCTGGTTTTACTGTTCGAGGAGAGGTCCTTTTTCAGTCTAAAGCGAAATTCTAACCGAAATATGGTTTTAGTTAAAGAGAAGAGTTCGAGAAGGGTTTTGGATTATTTTTTTGAAAAGGCCTGCGAAAAGTCTGTTTTTAGAAGCCGCTCATCCCCGGGCTCTGCATAATGGGGAGAGGGGGATGGTGAGGGGAGGTAATTAGAATTTGATTGACCAGACAGTACTTGATCAGGTTTCGTCTTAAGTATTTCAGCTGCAACTGTTGCCCCGAGTTTGATCCTTGAAGATGAGGATTGCGGCTTGAAAGTTGGCATTAACGTGGGAATCACCGGCTCGGGGAGTCGCAGCCTTACCCGAGTATGTTGGATTTGGTTGTTGGAGGCCCCATCTCATCCCACGATCAGCAAGGCAACGTAGGGAACGACATTGAACACCAGGAAGACAATCTTGAACAACGCAAAGAACGAGTAAATTGCCACGTTGAAAGCATCCCGAGAGACGGGAAACCATTTGCTCTGCGTACGGTACACCCAATCACCGCCGAATGCACAAATCGTGGCCGCGAAAACAAACCAGGCTCCGTTTATGATTGTGCACCACATGAAAACTGTTTTGAGGGCATTAATATCCATAAGGTTCCTCCTTTTCCTGTGTGCATCCAACGCCTAACGTTATTTTTTGTTTGGATGTCAGGTTTTCATGAAAGACAAGGCGACCAACCATTACTAATGCAAACCTACACTCTTCAGTCCGCCCTGTCAAATCATACTTTCACGAAGGAGCCTTTGTCTATCTTCTGCTTGAAGAGACCTCATGGAGATACTTGAGAAATCCTTATAGAGTGTCCGGGGCAAAATGAGGGAATAAATCAATCCAGTCTTGAAAGATTTATTTGCCGTTGAATACGGGTTTTCGTTTCTCGAGAAAAGCTTTTAATCCCTCCTGACCATCTGGATGAGCCGCACAGTTTGAAAGTCCCAATCGCTCTCGTTCAATGTGGGTCTCGAAGGCTGCATTGAACGAGTCTGTGAGGAGGGCTTTGCACCAACCAAAAGAATGGAGCGAATTTCGTGCCAATTCATGTGCCATCTTCAGTGCTTCTTCCAAGGCATGTCCATCTTCTACCACCTTTGTCACTAATCCCCAGTTGAATGCCTGCTCCGAGGATATGGGTTTATCGAACGCAACGATCTCCAGGGCACGGGCCAAACCTACAAGTCTTGGAAGCGTAAATGTACCACCACCGTCAATACACAGGCCGCTCGACGTATAGGCTTGCCGCAGAATAGCAGATCTGGCCATTACCCGAAAGTCGCAGCCCAGAGCCAAGGAAAAACCGCCACCGGCTGCAACCCCGTTCACAGCCGCTATCACCGGCTTTCTCATCCTGCGAATCTCCATGGTAGCTTGATGGAATCGAGCAGCCAATTCGTGAAAAGCAGCCGCTGCCCCGTTGGGATAGTTCAGGGCCCACTTGAGATCACCACCTGCGCAAAAGGCCTTCCCCTCTCCAGAGATCACCAACCCCAATACGGAATCATCGGTCGCAAGATGAATAAGATGTTTCTCAAGAGACTCGAGCAGATCGAGATCGAAGGCATTGAACGCTTCAGGCCGATTCAACAGGATCTCTGTGACCTCTCCATCTTTTTTGAGTTTCACCAATTCCGCCATTTTTTGACCTCCGAATTCCAGGCGCTGTCCCGCGGACCTAATCTGCCTTTATTTCCTTCTGTTTCTTATAGGCTTCTCGAAGATTCTTGAAAAATTCAGAAGGAACTTTATAGCTTAAACTTTTCGCCTTCTTGATATCCTCCCATGCCTTTTCATACTCGCCATTATCATAATAGGCTCTTCCTCGATTATAGTAAGCCAGAGCATACTTCGGGTCTATTTCGATCGCTTTGGTGTAATCAACAATGGCCTTATCATATTGGCCCATTTTACGATAGACGAAACCTCGATTATTGTACGCAATAGCATACCTCGGATTCATCTCAAGGGCCTTCGTATAATCGGAAATGGCTCTTTCATATTCTCCCATTTTGCTGTGGGTATAGCCGCGATTGAGATAGGCCACAACAAATTCCGGATCGACTTTAATGGCCTTGCTGAAATCCGAAATGGCCCTTTGATGTTCCCCCTTTTGAGAAGCGTCAACACCCCGGTTGAAATAGGTTTCGGCACTCTCTTGAGGAGCAGGAGGGAGCTTCTCAATCGGTTTTTCGGCCGCACATCCCCAAAAAAACAGAATGATAATCCCGACTGCTATTTGACTACTGAACTTCATGGTTCACTTTTCTAAGTTGTTGAAAAATTATAGCAGATCTTGTTTAGAAAATAAAAAGTTTTCGTTGCTTCTTACTTTTCTTTCGTTTATGGTAGTTGCCTTGAACCATACAAAAATGGTATGGATAATTCGAACTCAACCTTAACCTCAACCCAAAGGACTTTAGAATATGACTTCTATCTACCTCATCCGCCACGGGCAGACGGCATGGAACAGAGAAGAGATCTTTCGCGGGAGGACGGATGTCCCGCTCGATGAAACTGGGCTGAAACAAGCCGAATTGGCAGCGGAGTATTTCAGGGATATGGACATTCATCAAGTCTACTCAAGCCCTTTGGCTCGAGCCTGGCAGACAGCCGAAAAGATAGCTCAATTCCATTCGCTAAAGGTCCACCCCCTTGAGGGGATTATCGATATAAGTTTTGGAAATTGGGAGGGACATCCCCTTCAGGAAATCAAGGAGAATGATAGCGAACGCTATAGGCTGTGGAGGGAAGAACCCCATCGGGTTAGACTCCCGGGCGGGGAGAACCTGGAGGAGGTCCGCGTCAGGGCGATGGGTGCGGTGGAGGAGGTGATCCAAAAACATCCTAAAAAGATTCTTGTCCTCGTTTCTCATCGCGTCATCAATAAGGTACTCATCTGTGGTATCCTTGGGATAGACAACTCCCATTTCTGGCAAATCGGGCAGGATACAACGGCTATTAATCTGTTTCAATACAAAAACGGAAAATATATCCTTTCTCTCCTTAACGAAACCTGCCACCTCAAACGCCTGAATGAGGAGTGGACGAGGATTGACTTCTAATGAATGAAAATGAGAGTTATAATAAAAGTAAATGGAATGATGGATGATTGAAGTAGTGGATGAAGGGATGCTTCTTGGGGAAAATTTGGGCGAAATAGGTTTTGATTATGGAGTAGCATTTTAGCAGATAATTGCAGAAAGTAAGTTACCGGAAGAAAAGACCTGTGATATGAATTGGGGATACGGATAAATAGGCAGACGTTTATCATGTGAGAGAGGTCAATGATCGAGGTTCGAATTCATGGAAGAGGGGGACAGGGGGCTGTTGTGGCTTCAGCCGTCTTGGCATCGGCGCTCTTCTATGATGGAAGATATGTTCAGGCCTTTCCTGCCTTTGGTGTAGAGAGAAGAGGTGCACCGGTGATGGCCTTTACGCGGTGGGACTTTAAACCGATCCGGATTCGGACTAACGTCTATCAACCTGATCATGTCATTATCCTCGACTGGACACTTATTCTCGAAGGCATTGATGTGACAACGGGTCTGAAGGAGGATGGCTGGATTCTAGTGAATAGTTCAAAAGAAGACTTGGAAGCCGGAGATTTTTCCAAATATAAGGTAGCCCTTGTCGATGCGGGTGCAATTGCTGTGAGACACAAATTAGGGACGCCTACAGCTCCTGTTGTGAATACAGCCATTCTTGGAGCCTTTTCAAAAATAACCGGAATGGTGACCATTGGGTCGGTCATCCGGGCGATTCGTGACAATGTTCCGGATAAACAAGAGGAGAATGTCACGGCTGCTCGTGAAGCCTATTCGAAGGTCCATCGTATTGTGTGAGTAGGTGGTAGGATGAAGGCAGTAGACAGATAGCTCATGGTTTATAGCTGATATCAGGTTAAGAAATTCAGCCAATAACATAGAAATTGTTTTGGTCATTTGGATTTGAGATTTGGAATTGCAGGGTTGGGCTGTCACCGTGAGTTGTCCAGACTAGACGATCCATGAAACAAAAAATCACCTTCAAACGTCTTCAAGATATTCCTCCTGTTGCCATTTCCATGGGGATGATGCTCTGGAATAAGACGGGGACGTGGAGATATCTTAGGCCCAAGTACACGGTCAAAACGCCTCCCTGCAACGAAGCCTGTCCGGCCGGGAATGATATTGAGGGATTCATGGCCCTGGTGACGGAGGGGAAACTTCAGGAGGCATGGGAACTCATCAAAGAAGAAAATCCGTTTCCGGGCGTCTGCGGTCGAGTCTGTTTTCATCCCTGTGAGTCCTCCTGCAATCGAAGAGAATACGATGAAGCCCTTTCCATTCAAGCCGTTGAGCGCCTTATCGCCGATTCCCATTTCAAGATGAAGAGACAGAAACATCCTCCCAAACTCCAGAGGAAAGAGAGGATCGCTGTTATCGGATCCGGACCCGCAGGGCTGACCTGCTCCTATCATCTGGCGCGGATGGGCTATGGCGTGACGGTCTTTGAATCCTATTCTTCTCCTGGAGGAATTTTAAGAATAGGGATTCCGGAATATCGGCTTTCTAAATCCGTGCTCGACCATGAAATATCAGAGATTCAATCATGGGGAGTAGAGATTAAGACGAATGCCCATATCGGAAAGGATGTTGCCTTTGAGGATCTCAAAAAATACCGAGCCATCTTCATTGCCACTGGAGCGCATCGAAGTAGAAGCCTGAATATTGAAGGTGAGCGTTTGGAAGGTGTCGTCGCGGGCCTTGAATTTTTAAGACGCATCCATATGGGTGAAAAGGTTACTCCCGGGGAAAGAGTCGTTGTCATCGGAGGAGGAAACGTCGCGGTGGATGTGGCACGCTCTGCATGGCGATTGGGAGCAAAAAAGATTCAAATGGTCTGTTTGGAGTCGAAGGATAGGATGCCAGCCTTCCCGGAAGACATCGCGGAAACCGAGGCAGAGGGAATCCTAGTCCTCCCTTCTGCAATGCCTCTCAGGATCACCCCGGACCTAGGGAAAGTTAAAAAGCTTGAATTCATCAGAGCCAAATTGGGTGAACCTAAACCAGATGGCTCCCTCAATCCCATTCCCATCCCGGGCACAGAATTCTCTCTGGAGGCCGATTCCGTGATTACGGCAATCGGAGAGGTTCCCGATCTTTCTTTTCTCCCAGAGGATGTTTCTATCAAAAAGGGATTCATTGAAGCGGATGAGATGGGCTTCGTCCATCCTGAAGGATATTTTGGAGGAGGGGATGCCATCCATCCATATCATACCGTAGCAGGAGCGATTGGTTCGGGCAAGAGAGCAGCATTGGCAATTCATGAGTATCTACAAGGGGGGTGGTCAAGAGAGAAATTCCGCATCATTCAAGTGGGACAGAAAGGGACAATTTCTGTGAAGAAGTACTTCCATCCTCCTGAAGGGGAGACCAATCCACCTGTTGTACTCTTTAAAGATATCAAGACAGACTACTTTGAACACCAACCCCGAGTCGGCATTTCCAAACTTTCCATTGATGAACGGGTAAATAGTTTTAGGGAGATCCATTCCGGTTTGGGGCAGGAAGAGGCAAAGGAGGAAGCAAATCGCTGTTTTAATTGTGGAGTCTGCAACGGGTGTGATAACTGCTGGATCTATTGCCCGGATTTGGCGGTGAAGAGAAAGAACGATCGATACGAGATTGATTATGACTATTGTAAAGGGTGTGGTATCTGCTTCGAAGAATGTCCCAGAAGCGCTATCCTTCTTGAGGAGGAGGGGCGATGAAGACAGTCATTGAGGGAAGCCATGCGGTCTCTTATGGAGTGATGCTCTCTCGAGTTCAGGTGATTGCTGCTTATCCCATTACACCCCAAACCCATATCGTGGAGAGGCTGTCGGAACTGTGTGCCAGTGGGGAACTTCCGGCGAGATTCCTTAAGGTCGAATCGGAACATTCTGCAATGGCCAGCTGTATTGGTGCCTCTGCTGTAGGAGCGAGGGCTTTTACGGCCTCCTCTTCTCAGGGCATTGCCCTGATGCACGAACTCCTCCATTGGGCCTCGGGGGCGAGACTCCCCATTGTGATGGCCAATGTCAACCGTGCATTGGCCGCTCCATGGAATATCTGGTGCGATCAGATTGACAGCTTGAGTCAGCGGGATACGGGATGGCTCCAATTCTATTGTGAATCGAGTCAGGAGGCATTAGACACAGTGCTCCAGTCTTTTAAGATCTCTGAAAGAGTTTTGCTCCCCTCCATGGTGGTCCTCGATGCCTTCTACCTCTCCCATACTTATGAGCCTGTGGATATCCCTGACAGAGAAAGAGTGGATAAGTTTCTTCCTCCTTATGAACCGAAGTTCAAAATCGATCCGAAGGATCCGAAGTCTTTCAGTAGCATGACCGCTCCTGATATCTTTACGGAGATGCGGTATCAGATGCAACAATCGATGGAACAAGCCAAATCCGTCATTCTCGAAGTCGATGAAGAATATCAGAGGCTTTTCGGAAGAGGATATCGGATGATCGAGGCCTATCGATGTGAGGATGCAGAGGTGGTTCTCGTCACCACAGGGACAGTAACGAGCACAAGCCGGGAGGTGATCGATCATTATCGGGAAGAGGGTAAAGCCATTGGCCTCCTCAAGATCAGGACCTTTCGTCCCTTTCCTTCGGAGGATGTCAGGAAGAAACTCAAAGGAATATCAAAAATCGCTGTCATTGATCGGAATATTTCTTTCGGCGTTGGAGGAATATTTGCTGAGGAATTAAGATCGGCCCTCTGTAACGAGGATGAGCGGCCTATGGTCTTCAGTTTCATTGCTGGGTTGGGAGGAAGGGACATCACCCAGGAGACGATCGCCAATGTGATTGAGTACACCCTCGAGCAGGACCAACCCAAAGAGGACATTCTCTGGCCGGACTTAAAGAGATGACGAAATTCCCCCTCTCCCCCTTTGCTAAAGGCGGGTTAGGGGGGTAGGACATTTTGAAAGGATACTCATTAAGAGTTCTCAAGAGATGGGTAAGGGAAAAGGATTTCCAGAGGAAGAGTACATGATGTCAGGCCATTTGGCCTGCTCTGGGTGTGGGGCCACCATTGGGATGCGGTACGCGCTGAAAGCCTTGGGTAAAGATACGGTTATTGTTCTTCCCGCCTCCTGCTGGTCGATCATTGCTGGAGCTTTCCCTTATTCATCACTGAAAGTCCCTGTTTATCATGTGGCCTTTGAGACCGCAGCCTCTTCGGCCACCGGGGTGAAGGCAGGTCTTGAGATGATAGGAGATTCAACCACCACCGTATTGGCCTGGGCAGGAGATGGCGGGACCTTCGATATTGGTCTCCAGGCCTTATCTGGAGCGGCTGAGCGGAATGAAGACTTCATCTATGTCTGCTATGATAACGAAGCCTACATGAACACAGGGGTCCAGAGAAGTTCAGCCACACCTTTTCGGACATGGACGACCACTACTCCAACCCATCAAACCAAGGAGGAGGCCAAGAAGAACATTATGGAGATCATGGCTGCTCACCAAATTCCCTATGCAGCCACGGCATCGGTAGCGTATCCAGAGGATTTCTTCAATAAGGTAAGGAGGGCCAAAGGCATCGTAGGGTTCAAGTTCATTCATATCCTTTCCACTTGCCCCCCGGGTTGGAGACTCCCGACACATCTTTCTGTCAGGGCTGCAAGGCTTGCAGTGCTCAGCCGAATCTTTCCTCTTTATGAGATCGAATACGGAGAGAGGTATACGATCAATCTTAAGCCTGAATTCCACTCTGTGAGAGAGTATCTTACGCTCCAGGGACGTTTCAGCCATCTGGCCGATTCAGAAATTGAAGTGATCCAGCAAAATGTGGAAAAAGCTTGGGAGAGATTGGTGAAAAAAGCCTGTTAAGGAGAACGAATATAAAATTTCAAAATTCAAAGTTTAAATGTGGCAGTTGACGCTAAGTCACAGACTTTAAGAACTCTTCGATCTTCTCTTTGATTTCATCCCTTACCCTTCGGAAAACCACCAGTCTCTCATCAATCGTTCCAATAGCCATCGCGGGGTCCTCGAGGGGCCAATGGAGTCGACTTGCTTGCCCTAGGAAAGCAAGGCACGATGAGGCAGTCTGGTCGCAAAGAGTGATAATATAATCGAACTTTTCTTCCAGGAATTGATCATAGGGTTTAGAAGTCTGTTGGGAGATGTCGATCCCAATCTCCTTCATCACCTGAATAGCCAACGGATGGACATAGGAAGGGAAAATTCCTCCACTTTCAACGTCCCACTGGTCAGATCCTAAAGACTTCATCAACGCCTCAGCCATTTGGCTCCGTACAGAATTTCCCCAGCACAGGAAGAGAACCCTTCTTGTTTCAGTCATGACTTAATCTTCCTGGAAGAAGACTTGGGAGGGTAGGAGGCTTGGATGATACTCTTCATCCCTCCTCGGACATTGAACTCCCCGGTGACGACAACCCGAACCGGTTTGGAGGCCTTGACGAAATCCTTGAGAATTCGGTTGACGGCGTTTTCATAAAAAATCCCAAGGTTCCTGTAAGCGAGGATATATATCTTCAAAGATTTCAATTCCACACACCACTGGTTAGGCACATATTGGACGGTGATCGTACCGAAATCGGGAAGCCCTGTTCGGGGACAGACAGAGGTGAATTCCGGGATAGAAATCGTGATTTCATAGTTCTTAAACTGATTCTTGAAACACTCAATCTTAGGAAGAGAGGTATAAATTCCTGCTCGTGCATGGTCTTCCGTATATTCAGGCATAAAGAATTCTTCCTTTTCAAGCATCATAATGCAAAGTATTTGAATAATCAATAAAAAAGCACTACTCGATTTCCACCCATGAGATTGAAAAGACCCTTGTCAGTTATTAAATTTAAAAAAGTAAAGGATGACAAACGTGAGGAGATGGGAAAATGAAACGCGTTTTTAGGAAATTATCCAATGCGGCCTAGGCGAAGGAGATGTGATCAACGGTTTTGACGGGCAGCCCATTGGCGGAATTGATGATCTCCATAAAGGATTGACTGAAGAGAAAGTTGGAGTGAAGACTGCGCTGACGATTCTATGTCGATCTGAGAAATTAACTCTTGAAATCGTTCCTGAGGAGTCGAAGACAAGAGAGGATGAGTAAGGCTCCTGGCGAGATAGAACTTATGGTCGATGCTGATATTTTCTTTGGTAGATGTCGGTTTATGATATATAATGAAAAAGTTATTTCAAACAGACTCCAAGGAAGAGAAGGTTTATTATGACGGAACCTAAACGTATAAGTCCGGAGGAGGTTTATCAGAAGTTGAACTCCGGAGAGACAATTCTTGTCTGTGCTTATGAGGATGATGCGAAGTTCAGGAAGATGCAACTCCGAGGAGCAATTTCCCTTAATGAATTCAAATCCAAGCTCCCCTCCCTGGGAAGGGATCAAGAGATCGTCTTTTACTGTGCCTGAGGCAAAGAAGCAAGTGCCGCCGGCCAGGCAGCCAAATATATTGAGATGGGATATAAGAATGCTAAAGCTCTTCTAGGTGGCGTTGAAGCGTGGAAAAGGGGAGGCTATCCCATCGTCGAAGAAAAATAAGTCCCCTCTGCTATTTATCAAAGAAACCCCTATAATCCCTTCCCCCTCCCTTTAGCAAAGGGAGAAAAATTTCCCCCTTTTCTAAATGGGGACGAAGGGAAATTAGCGATTCTTATAGTCGCTTCCTGTCCGCAGGGGACAGACCTGCTTTGCGATAGGCAGGGTGATAAACCGATTCAACAGGAAAAATCTTGGGCAAATTGATAATCAATTGTTTCAGGTTATAATTTTATCTATCCTAAATTGAAAGAGGTTCCCCATGTCATCAAAGAAGATAGGACGAAGGAAATTTATCAAGGGTATGACATCTACTTTTTTGGGATTCGCGGGCGCTGGTGTGTTGAAACCTCTGCCCTCCTTTGGAAGCGTAGAAAAGATACCAAACCTTGAGTATCGAACCCTCGGAAAGACAGAACTGAAGGTGACGACAGTTTCGATGGGAGTAATGAATTGCAGTGACCCGGCCGTGGTTCTTCGGGCCTATGACCTTGGGATCAATTTTTATGACACCGCTGACTGCTACATGTGGGGCCATAACGAAGAGATGGTAGGCAAGGTCTTCGAAGGAAAGCGGGACAAAGTATATATTCAGACCAAAGTTCATCCGAAGGAAGAAAAGAAAATGCGAGCCTCTGTAGAGAGAAGTCTTCGCCGGTTGAAAACTGATTATATCGATGTTCTTGTTTGGCATGGGCACAATTCTCCGGAGGAGGTCTCTGACCGAGGATTATTTGAATTCATGGAGAAGATGAGGAAAGAAGGGAAGACACGCTTCACAGGATTTTCCACTCATAGCCGGATGGCTGCTCTTTTAGTGGAAGCATCGAAGTCGAATTTTCACGATGTGGCCTTGGTCTCCTACAATTTTACAAATTCTAAAAAAATGAGAGAAGCAGTAGCTTCGGCAGCAAAGTCAGGCATCGGGATTGTGGCAATGAAGACCCAGGCAGGGGGTTACCGAAAAGAAAGGATAGGAGACCTTAACCCTCACCAGGCTGCCCTCAAATATGTTTTGATGGACCAGAATGTATCCTGCGCCGTCCCGGGTGTGACGACGATTGAGGAGATTGAAGAGTGCGCTGCCGTCATGGGAGCTTCTTTTTCAAAGAGAAACTTAAATGAACTAAAACAGTATCAATCCTTTCTTCAAGGAAGAATTTGCACGATGTGCGGAGGATGTATAGGAGAATGCCCTTATGGTGTCTCTCATGAAGGTCTTTTGAGGGCGGCCATGTATCACGATGGATATCAAAATAACCGACTTGCCAAGGAGGCGTTCGACGAAGCCGCAGCGTTGCAGAATATCGAGCGCTGTTCCGAGTGCTCCTCCTGTTCGATTACCTGCAGAAGAGGGCTTGACATTCAGGCCCAGATACAGTCGGTGAAACATATTTTCACATGACGCATCGTAAAAAGTTGTCCAAAAATAATTTTTCAGGGGATTCTTATCGTAGGGGCTGTTCCCCGAACAGCCCTAAAGCTAGGTTCGCTTGGGGAGCGAACCCTATGTCAATTGGATACTACTGTTTAATTGTTCTATCTGTTTTGATTGTGATGTGCACATGTAGGTCTGTCTCTTCCGCTGAGGTCCCCGTCGAATCCCTCATTCCGAAGGAAGACATTCCACAGGGATGGGCCTTGATCCAGGGTCCTCAAGTCTATACGGAGAAAACGCTCTTTGAACATATCAATGGTCAAGCCGAGCTCTTTTTCAAATATGGTTTTCAAAAATCTGCTTTCGCTATTTATCAAAACAGAAGAAATCAGAAGGATCAGATCGAGGTGGACATTTATGACATGGGGAATGTGCTCCACGCTTTCGGAATGTTCTCGAGATTTAGGAATGAGGATCGTTCGGTGGGGATTGGCTTGGATTCCTACCTCGATCACCATTCGCTCACATTCTACAAAGGGGAATACTTCATTATGCTCTATGCTACGGAGTCTGATGCTTCGATCTTAAAGGAGTGGGCGGCAAGGATTTCATTGAAAATCTCAGATCCTTCGCCTTCACCCAAAGAGATCGGCTATTTCCCGGAAAAGGGACTGAAACCGGGCTCAATCCAGTATTATCCTGAAGGCCTTTTGGGATATAAATTCTTGGGAAGAGGTTTCCAGGGAACGTACTCAGAAAAGGTTAAGGCTGAGGATGAGGATAAAGAAAAGGTTGAGGCTAAAGTCAAGGCTGAGGCCGAGGGAAAAGAAGTCCATCTATTTTTGGCCATGTTTGAGAATTCGCAAGAGGCGATCGGTGGACTGAGAAAGTACAGGGAGGAGCTCTCTAAGAAAGGGAAGGTCCATTCAGGCATTCCTGCTCGATTTGGATCCAATGCATTGAAGGGAGAAGATCCTTACCGGGGAAAGG
>Ga0209635_10002190_pt1 | contig 14878 bp, 13 predicted proteins | sample DeeMarSWOR230_32_FD_187463 | JGI IMG/M metagenome (GOLD analysis project Ga0209635, IMG submission 187463) | Marine sediment microbial communities from White Oak River estuary, North Carolina - WOR-2-30_32 (SPAdes) (version 2) | ecosystem: Environmental > Aquatic > Marine > Intertidal zone >... | reverse complement strand
AAGCGACTCTAACAAAAAGGCTGTTGGGTCGATTATTACCTGAAAACTTATCGAATCAGCTCTTTCCTCGGCGACTTCAACTCCGGGCAAGTCCACACGTAGCAGTTTTAGTCTTTTTTTCACGTCTGCGGGAATTGTCTTTTTCGATGTCATACAGATTTTGTTGCTACCTTGTGTGTAGTATGTTCCGATGCAGTATTCAAGAGCCCTAACTTTCGGAAAATCCCCTAAAGCCAAAATAACTTCCTCATGTCCTTTGTGTTCCATTTTTATAGGGTAAAGCCTCAACGACCCGTCTTCTTCTTCGAAAACGGCTATTTCCTCACCTTGCTCGAGGTTTTGCTTTTCAACCCATTCTTTGGGTAAGGATAATGTGGAGCTTCCGCCCTTTATCTGCTGAAGTTTTCTGATTTTCATAGCAATCTATATAATTTATAGAATTTGAAATTTAATAATATTGCTTATATTTGAAGACCTCCACTGATTCTATCTAGACGTTGCGTGGTGAAGAAATCTATGAACATTCGGGTAAGAGTGGTGTTACTTGCGAATTTTAAGGAGATAGTTGGGAAAAAAGAGGTTATTGAAGAAGTAAACTCGAACTCCAAGTTAAGGCACATTCTAGACAGATTAGCCAAGAAGTACGGAAAAGATTTCAAACAAATAGTCGACCCGAAAAAAGGCGTGATTTCATCCGAATTTCTTGTTTCGATAAACGGGAAAAACGTGAGAGACCCAGACGTTAGATTAAATAACGGTGACACCTTAGTGATTACAATCGCAGTCGGCGGAGGATGAGACAGGAGAACCGAAATGATGAGTGAAGTAAGGTGCCTAAACTGCCTTAAAAGGTTCCCAGTAGATGTCGGCATTGAAGAAGCTACTTGCCCCCACTGCAAAACCAAATACCGCATTTCGTGGCCTCGCCCAGACCAACCTAAAATTCGTGGTTTAGCAAAGGAGTAGCTGATGATGCTATGGTTTGGAAAAGAAAAATAGCCTACGTAAATCTAACAACTGGAAAGGTTGTTGCAAAGCTTATCCCTAAACAAATCAGACAACTGTACCTCGGCGGAAGAGGCATAAACATGTACCTTCTCTACAACCATATTAAGCCTGAGGTAGACCCTCTAAGCTCGGAAAATGTCTTACTCATCGGAACGGGGCTTCTTTGTGGAATTCCAGCCCTCGGCTCTGGAAGATGCGACATCGCCGCCAAATCTCCAATAACAGGAGGCATTGGCGACTCTAACATTGGAGGTTTCTTTGCTCCTGAACTCAGGTTAGCTGGTTTTGACCATTTGGTGATTTCTGGTAAGGCTGAAAGACCAGTTTATTTATGGATAAATGATGGGAGCGTCGAAGTCCGTGATGCAAGCCACCTTTGGGGAAAAGACACCTTTGAAACTCAGGGAATCATTAGAGACGACAACCAAGATGAAGAAGTAAAAAGCTTAACTATAGGGATTGCTGGCGAAAATCGAGTTCGTTTCGCAAACGTGAGGACAGGGATGAAGAATTCTGCTGGTCGAACTGGTATGGGCGCGGTGATGGGTTCTAAAAATCTGAAAGCCGTTGCTGCCCGTGGAACGATGGATATTGAATTTAGCCATCCTGACGAATTGCTTGACTATTGCAAGAAAATGAACGACGTGATTACGGAAACTCGGTGGGCAAGGGCGCAATCAAAGTGGGGAACCCTGATCATTTACAGCAACACAAACACGACAGGACTTATTCGAACCAAGAACTTTCAGCTAAACAGACTCGAAAAAGGTGAAGACTTGGAACCCGAAGTTATGGACCGGTACACAATCGGAATGTCAGGATGCTACGGATGCTCTGTGCATTGCAGACACCGATATGTTTTAAGAGAAGGATCACATGCACCAATCTTTGCCGAAGGACCCGAATACACTTCTCTAGGCGCTTTCGGAACAATGGTTGACTGCAAAAAAATGGAAACTGTCCTCGTCGCCAATCACCTCGTAAACAAGTACGGACTGGATACGCTGGAAACAGGGGGTCTCATCGCTTGGGCTATGGAGCTGTATGAAAAGGGAATAATTGGCAAGAAGGACACGGCTGAGTTAGAACTTGACTGGGGAAATGAGGAGGCTCTTTTCGAGTTGATAACGCAAATTGCCCATAGAAAGGGGTTTGGAAACCTTCTTGCCGACGGCTTCAAAACTGCTATATCGAAAATAGGTAAGGGTTCAGAGTATTATGCCATACAGATTAAAGGAATGAGCAACCTTCACTCAGACGAGCGTCCAACACCAGCTCTTGCTCTGGGAATTGCAACATCAACCAGAGGCGCAGACCATCTAAGGAGCAGACCTGCAATAGACCTTTACGGATTACCTGAAGAACTTCTCCAAGAGATTTACGAAGCTCCTGTATCTTCGGATTATACGTCCTATGATGGAAAAAGCCGAATTGTGAGATGGCAAGAACTCCTTTACGCAGTTACCGATTCCCTGGGGATATGCAAGTTCCAAACAGTCTTCTGCGCCGTGCACGCGCCAAAATGGAAAGAATTCGCAAAACTAATCCAACTTGCCTCTGGCATGGAATTGACAAAAGCCCAGTTAATGGAAATAGGTGAAAGAATCTATACAATTGAAAGAATGTTCAATATCCGAGAGGGCTTTACAAGAAAGGATGACGCTCTGCCAGAACGGTATTTTAAAGAACCAACGCCGATAGGGCTTCCAATAGTTAAGGGAAAAAAGATTGACAAGGATAAATTTGAAAAAATGCTGGACGAGTATTACGCATTGCACGGCTGGGACGAGAACGGATTCCCCAAGAAAGAAACGCTTGAACGATTAGCGCTTGACAAAGAACCTTCCCACATGGTTTAGGAGGAAAAATTATGCAAAAAATCCTTTTTATAGACCCGGAAAAGTGTTCTGGATGCCGAACCTGCGAGTCTGTTTGTTCACTGTACCACGAGAAGGTTTGCAACCCAACGCGGGCTAGAATCCACATCGTGAAATGGGAGACCGCAGGCCTTTATGTTCCTATGGTTTGTCAGCAATGCGAGACCGCGCTTTGTGAGGTTGTCTGCCCGATGCATGCCATAAAGAGGGATGAAGAAACCGGTGCTATGTTGATAAATTATGATTTATGTGTTGGATGCAAACTTTGCGCAATGTTCTGCCCCTTTGGTGGAATAAACTTGGACACAAAAACACGGAAAGTTCTAAAATGCGACCTATGCGGTGGAGAGCCTCTCTGCGTGAAGTTTTGCGAACCCAAAGCCTTACAGTATCTCAATGCCACAACAATAAACCTTAAAAAAAGGAGAGCAGCGGCAGAAAAGTTTTCTGATTTAATGAAGAAAATGCTTGCAGCAATCTGAAACTTTCAGCGAAGGGCTAATTCTACTATTTCAGTTATATCGCAGATCTTTGCTGGAACAGACTTGCGAACAGAAGTGTAACGTAAATTCATTTGACAAAGAGGACACGCCGTTGTTAATGTGTCAACCTTTAGCGGCTGCAAATCTTTCAGTCTCAAATAGGCTGAATCCATGCTAACTTTATTGTTGAAAGACCACAGCCCTCCGCCACCGCCGCAGCATCTTGCGAGTTGTCTATTCAATGGCATGTCAACGAGTGTCAAACGTGGTATTGCCTTCAAGACGTTACGTGGGGCATCGAAAACACCACCGTGTCTTCCCAGAGAACACGGATCATGATAGCTAACCCTAAGATTCGAACTTTTCAATTCCAGTTTTCCGTTTTTGATTAAATTTTCGATAAAAAGCGAAGAGTGAAGAATCTCGCATGGAAGCGAGACATCTAAGATTTCTGGATAAAGCTTTCTGAAAGTGTAATAGCATCCTGCGCAGGGCGTGACAAGTGTCTCAATTCCAGTTTTTTCTATTTTTGACAATGTTTCTTTTGCAGCTTTCTTCGCTTCATCCCACAACCCCGTTGTCAACAAGAGATATCCGCAACAGCCCTCTTTTTCTCCAAGCGTTGTGAAATTCACGTTTGCGTGGTTCAAGATTTTCCAAAACGCCTTAGCGGTTTTTGGGGTTCTGTCCGCTACCATGCATCCAACCCAATATAGAACTTCAGCTTTTCTAGGCGAAGGTTGAAAAGAAAGGTCTTTCATCCAAGAAAGGCGACGTTCAACAGAAACTGCGCTTGGGTCTCCGATTTCCACGATATTTTTGGCTGTTTCACGGAAAACCTCTGGAACCAATCCTTTTTCAGCGATTTGACGTCGAGTTGCTAGTATGGCTTCGTTAAACTCTAGGTCTTTAAAGCATTGGGCAAAACACAAACCACACTCAGTGCATGTGTACAGTATGTCAACAACCTTTCTGGAGAGTGCTAACTCTTCATCTTGAAGACCCTTTACTGTAAGGATTCTGCCCTTCGAAGACCACGTTTCAACGCCCTCAAAGGACGACGCAACTGTGCAATAACCGCTACAGGTTTTACATTCTTCGCACTTGGCAAGATTCTTCTCCAAAAGCAAGGTTTTCAATGCAAATGCCAAGTTTCTAGGGCTTCCGTGTCCTCTCTCACGAATTTCTGTTAGAATTTTTGTTATCTCACCTCTTTCTGCCAGAGGTCGTTTCAACTCTGGAATTAGAACGTTATCCAGCAGAACTAGTGGCTTCTTTATGCTTTTGCGAGGAGTTGGTTCGCCTCTTTTTACAACTGTGAAACTTTCTTGTTCGGCAAGTTCAAGGATTTTTTTAGTTTCTTCGGAAGAGAGAGTCTTAACAACTATGTCTGGCTTTGGGTTTTGTTTTTCAAAGATTTTTTCAAAAGAATATACGTACAAATCTTCTGGGTCTGTAAGTATCTGCTCTGGTTTCACTATCTGTTCTAGGCATCTAATTACTTGCCGCGTGTCCATGTCTCCACTTTAACCTTAACTTGTGATATGGTATTAAATTTCTTATGCTTCAAAAGCTTCAGGGCAGATTTCTCTAATTTTTTCAACCAAATTTTCAGGCAATGGAGTCTTTCTACGATTTTTCTCATCGTAAGCAACGATTACAACTTCTGCCCTAGCCACCAAAACTGGTTCTTTTAGTTTCTTGCTCCGCTTGTAAAAAGTGTGAGAGAGAGTAAGTGATGTGTTACCCACCCTTTTGACTTTGGTCTTAAAATCTATCAAATCTGTCGGAAAAACTTGTGAAAGATATTCGAAACTTGCGAACCTTCTGGGAAAGGATATTCCATACTTTTCATAGAAATACATTTGGTCGAAACCTAGACTATTTAATAAACCTGCTTCTCCAAGCTCACAGTACCGGCAGAATACTCGCCAATTTAGTCTTCCGAAGGCGTCTGTATCCTCGATAAGCACTGTTATGTTTTTTTCTTCGTGTGACATGTCAAAGATAGATAAGTTAGCCAAAATTAAACTTAACGCACTGCTCCACTGCATGTGACATTTAAAGCGATCCGCTAGTTCAGAGCGCTTCTGAGGGCTTATTTCTCTTTGAAGTAGGGTATGACCTTCTCTGCGAATAGTTGACATGTTTCTTTTAGAATTCTTTGAGAAACTTGAAAATTCATTACAAAGTGACGACAACCAGCTTTTGCGAATTTGTCAATCTTGTCTATTATGTCCTCTGGCGTCCCAAAAATAAAAGGCGACTTTTTAACAACCTCGTCTGGTAACTCCATTGATTTTGCCAGCCAAGATTCTCCATCACGTGGGAAAACAAGTTTGAATGTCATTTCAAAATCATGGGTAGGAGGTTCGAATCCGATTTTTTCAAGTATCCTCGGCCTGGACAGCAACATCATTTTCCCAGTCAGCATCATAGCCTTTCTAGCGGTTTCTGCGTCCTTAGCAACCACGCAATACATGAAATGGGCAGGCTCTATTTCTAAAGGATCTCTCTGATACTCTTTCGCTGTTGCTCGTATCTTTTCGAGGCTATTTTTGTACTCCTGAGGCACCAAGTTCGCAGGCAACCAACCGTCGCCGTATTGAGCTGTTACATCCATGGTTCTTGGTGAACTGGCAGCAATAAAGATCGGAACAGTAGATCGATACGTGGTTTCCGAAATCGGTACTGCAGGCTTAGGACGGAGGAAGGCTTGCGTCAGCTCGTAGTAGTTCCCTTTGAAATCAACAAAGTCTTCAGTAAACAATCTCCGAATAATCTGAATCGCCTCAATCGTTCTTCCCACAGGCTTATCGTAAGGGATGCCAAAAGGTACGAGGTTCATCGCCTCGCCTATACCTATTCCGAGTATTGCTCGACCATTTGATAAAACATCACAAGTTGCAGCCATTTGAGCCAAAGCAGCTGGATGATGACGGTAAATGTCGCTTACGCCACTGGCAAGCTTGATCTTTTTTGTTTGCACCGCAAGAGCACAAAGAGTGTTCCAAGCATGTAAAGCATCCCAACGCTTCACGCCTGTGGCCACTAGGTGATCGGGCATCCAGTAGGAGTCAAATCCAATTTTCTCAGCCAATAAAGCGGTGTCGCGTATGGCTTCCCAAGGATAGTTAGGGCATTCAACACCGAATTTTATTGATTCACATGAATTCATGTAAACCCCAGTCCTTCCCTTGATACATTGAAACTTAAACCTTTCTTAGCTCGTAGGTAATTTTGCCATTAGGCAACTGCAGTGGCCTGAGTTGAAGGTCCATTCCGATGTGAATTTCGTTTTCATTTATGTCTTTGCTCAAAAGCGCGTATACAGCTGTGCCTTCTTCGCACCGTGCCAAAGCAATAGTGTAAGGTACATCATCCTCAAAACCAGTTGGGGCGAAATGAGCCGTAGTGTATGTGAGTAGTTTGCATTTTCCGCTTAATTCTTGCCATGTCATATCCGTTGACAAATCGTCTGGACAATCAGCTCGTGGAGGAAAGTAGAGCTTCCCGCACTTGTTGCATCGAGTTGCCATGATTTTTCCTTCCTCTAAATACTTTACGAAATCCGCTACTCTAGTCTCAGAAATGTAACTTTTCTTCCCAAATTTTCCAAAACTCAAAGAAATCACCTTCGAAGTATTACTACATTTCCGTACAATCCAATCCCACCAATGTTGTGAACCAAGCCGACCTCAGCGTCACCTACTTGAGTTTTGCCAGCTCTTCCTTGGAGTTGGGCCACGATCGTTCTAATCTGCGAGCCCCCAGTCGCGCCTATTGGATGCCCCTTGGACAATAATCCGCCATCTACGTTCACGGGGATTTTGCCTCCTATGTACGTTTGTGATTCTTCTATTAGCTTGCCGCCCTCGCCTGGTTTGCAAAACCCTAGGTTTTCGTATGCCATTATCTCGGCTATTGTGAAGCAGTCATGCACTTCTGCCACATCCACGTCCTTTGCTTCTATACGAGCCATCTTGTAAGCCTGTTTTCCTGCGTTAACCGCACAATCGAGACCGGTTAGATTGGTTCTACCTGTGGTAGACAATGTATCGCTTGCAGCGCCAACTCCTGCCACCCATACCGGGATGTCCGTTATTTTTTTGGCTTTCTCCTTACTTGCCATAATCACGCATGAAGCCCCATCAGCGTTTGCGCAGCAGTCAAACATCTTTAATGGGCTCGCTATAACTCTGGCTTTTAAACATTCTTCCAATGTTACTGCTCTTCGATACATGGCCAAGGGGTTCAAGAGCGAGTATTTTCCACTTTTGACCTTAACCTTTGCCAATTGCTCTTCGGTGGTTCCATATTTTTGCATATGTGCACGGGCATACATTGCATAACCAGCGGGCATCATTGTGCCAAAAGGTGACTCCCATTGCACGTCTGCGCCTCTACCCATCCTTTCTTGGACTTCTGCTGAGGATATCTCTGACATCTTTTGGAAACCGATTACTGCGACTATATCGTGAAGTCCGGATTTTATGAAACTGTACGCAACTTTCACTCCAGTAGTGCTTGAAGAGCAGATAGACTCGGCGTAGAATGTTGGCATGGGATTTAGACCGAGATATTCCGATATCAGTCCCGCCGGACTTCTCTGTTTATCATATTCTGGGGCGGAACAAATTATGGAGGCGTCTATCTCCTTAGGTGAGAGATTGATGTCTATTAGAGCCTCCTTGAAAGCCTCGAAGCATAACTCTCGGATGCTCATCCCACAATTTCTAGAAAAAGCGGTTTGACCTACTCCTACTATTGCAACGCTCATTGAATTGTTTCTCCTATGTTGGTAGATTATCAAATCCATATAACTCCATATAAGATTACTGGAAAGGAGACTTGCATGAAGAATCGGTATTCCGATTTTCTCGCAGGCACTTAGGAAAATACCATCACAAAACTTATCCTCATCAGTAACATAGTTTTTCGTCAAAAAGGGTGTAAGAAAAGTGAAGAAACCTCTTTGGACACCTTCCCAAGAACGCATAAAACAAGCAAACATAACACGGTTCATCAGCTTAGTCAATGAAAAACATGGACTTAAAATTGGCTCTTATGATCAATTGTATAAATGGTCAATTGAGAATATACCAGATTTTTGGGCAGCTATGTGGGAATTTGGGGATATGAAGGCTTCCCGTGAATATGATGTGGTAGTTGACGATTTGAGCAGGTTTCCTGGCGCCAAATGGTTTGTTGGTGCGAGATTGAATTTCGCCGAGAATCTTTTAAAATATAGAGATGAGCATGTGGCCTTTATTTTTAGAGGAGAAAACCAGAAATCCGGCAGGATGACCTATGCAGAACTGTACGATTCTGTGGCACGTCTTGCTGAAGCGCTCCGTGGGATAGGGGTGGCTCCGGGAGATCGTGTTGGTGCTTATATGCCCAATCTTATGGAAACAGCCATTGCTATGCTCGCCACCACAAGTATCGGTGCTATCTGGTCTTCTTGTGGTACTGAGCTTGGTCCAGGAGCTGTAGTGGACCGTCTTGGTCAAATTGAACCAAAAGTCTTGTTCACTGTTGACGAATACCCATATAGAGGAAAATTTTTCAACATTTTGCCCCGACTTGAGAAGATTAAAGAAGGAATACCCTCACTGAAAAGGATTATCATAGTCCCTTACATGGGAAAAACGCCCGATATTGGATCTATTCCTAATTCTGTACTTCATGATGATTTTGTGTCTCAAGAAAAGCGGGTGGAAATTCGATTTGAACAATTACCTTCTGATCATCCTGTTTATATCATGTTTTCTTCAGGAACAACAGGTAAACCAAAGTGCATGGTTCAAGGAGCCTGCGGAATCCTCATTAACCAGTTAAAAGAGCTAATGCTCCATACTGACGTGAAGCGAGAGGACAGGATTTTTTATATAACAACTCCTAGCTGGATGATGTGGAACTGGTTACTAAGCTCTTTAGCGATAGGAGCCACCGTAGTTTTGTACGATGGCAATCCCAACTATCCCAATTGGGACGCTATGTGGAGACTAGTTCAAGATGAAAAAATAACCATTTTTGGCTGTAGCGCAAGTTATATCAATTATCTAAAAAGCGTGGGCGCTAAGTCTGGAAAGGTTTGCAATTTGTCATCGTTACGAGAAATATCCCAGACTGGTTCTCCTCTTTCGTCCGAAGGATTTGAATATGTTTACCGGGAAATCAAGGAAGATTTGCACTTTAATTCTATCTCCGGAGGCACTGATATCAATGGTTGTTTTGCCGCCGGCACGCCCATTCAGCCTGTATATGCCGGTGAGCTACAAGGTCCAGCTTTAGCAATGAAACTGAAAGCTTATGATGAACAAGGCAATCCAATGGTTGATCGGGCAGCAGAACTTGTTTGTGAAGCTCCTTCTCCTTCCATGCCCCTTTATTTCTGGGATGATCCTGACGGCAAAAGGTACAAGGATGCTTACTTCAGTGTTTATCCTGATGTCTGGCGACATGGTGATTGGATAATAATTCATAGCGGCACAGGAGGAATAACTTTCCTCGGTCGTTCTGATTTCACTTTAAAGCCTTCTGGAGTGCGCATAGGCCCTGCTGAAATGTATAATATTGTGGAAAAGTTCGAAGAAATCACTGACAGCTTAGCTGTTGGGCAAAATTGGAAAGGGGATCAACGTGTTATCCTTTTTGTTAAACTTGCTGAGCGCTCAAAGTTAACAGAGGATTTGAAAAATAGGGTCAAAAAAGCCTTGCGCGAGGAAGCTTCTCCGAGGCATGTTCCAGCCTTAATCGTCGAAGCGCCGGCTATTCCTTACACGTTCAACATGAAGAAGGTTGAAAGCATAGTCTCAAACATAATAAATGGTAGACCAATTACGAACAGAGATGCTTTGGTTAATCCGGAATCGTTGGATTTCTATGAAAGAATTCTTCCTGAACTTCAAAAGGAATAGTGCGGCATTGTTTATAAAGAGAGTATGCCTCTGAAATGTGTGGTGACACGTATGATAAAAGGATTAGATCACATAGGCATCGCTGTTAGTAACTTGGACGAAGCGCTTGCAGTTTATGAGAAGGTTCTCGGATTGAAGCCAGAGAAAGTCAAAGTCTTCGAAACGCAAAAAATCGCGTTCATAAACGTGGGCGAGACCAAAATCGAGTTGTTAGCACCTTTAAGTAAAGAAAGTCCAATCGCAAAGTTTCTCGAAAAAAGAGGCGAAGGTATCCAGCATATAGCGTTAAGAGTCGTTGGTATCGAAGACATTTTGAAAGAACTAAAGAACAAAGGCGTCGTACTCATCGACGAGAAACCGAGAATCGGCGCTGAAGGCGGAAAAATCGCGTTCATCCACCCCCAAAGCCTCAAAGGCGTGCTAATGGAATTATGTGAAAAACCGTAAACTTTGGCAAGGATAAAGTTGCTTGAAATAGAAAAGATAATGACAAATCTTGAAACCGATTTTATAGGACGAGAAATCCACTACTTTGAGAAAATCTCCTCTACAAACACAGTTGCGAAGCGACAAGCACAGAAAGACGCGAAAGAAGGAACGACCATAATCGCCGAAACACAAACAAGAGGAAAAGGACGCCTAAACAGAACATGGCTTTCACCCAAAGGCGGAATATGGCTTTCAATAATCCTCCGACCAGAAATCGCAGCCGAAGAATCGTTAAAAATCACCTTAACCGGAGCAGTAGCAGTAGCAAAAACATTACGTAAAATGTTCAATCTGAAAGCGGAAATAAAATGGCCCAACGATGTTTTAATTAATCATAAAAAGGTTTGCGGAATACTAACCGAAGCCGCATTAAAAGGAAAAACCATAAATTTTGTGATAATTGGTATTGGAATAAACGCTAACTTTACTTTGATGACTCTACCTAAGAACTTGCAAGCAACAGCTACTACGCTGAAAGAAGCGTTGAGAGAAGACGTTGATAGAGAAAAACTTGTTTGTTTTCTACTAAAAGAATTCGAGAGTTGTTATAAAATGTTTAAAGAAAGAAAGTTTAAACAGTTGCTGAAAGAATGGCGCGCTATGGCTAGTTTCTTAGGAAAAGAAGTAGAGGTTGTAAGTTTTAAGGAAAAATTTCGTGGCGTAGCAACGGATATTGACAATGACGGCACTTTGATTGTCAAGCTTGCAGATGGAACGACAAAAAAAGTGTTGTCAGGTGACGTGACTGTCCGAAAAGTCTAACTTTTCTTTCTCCACTTGACCCCTTCTGGTGTGTCTTCAAGGATTATGCCCATTTCATAAAGCTTCTTCCTAATTGCGTCAGCGGTTTTCCAGTCCTTTGCCTTTCGTGCTTCTTCTCTTTTCTGGACAAGTGCTTCGATTTCTTTTGGCAATGGTTCTTTCTCGACTTTTCCCATTATGGCTAATACTTTATCGAGGTTCATCATCAAATCGTGTACGGCTTTGGCTTCTTTTTTGCTTATTCTGCCGTGGTCAATAAGTTTGTTAATCTCTCTCACAAAGTCAAATAATATTGCTAACGCCGCGGTAATGTTTAAATCATCATCCATGGCTTCTTCAAAATCTTTTTTAGTTTTTTTCATCAGGTCTTTCAGTTCTTCGCCTGCGGGTTTTCCGTCGGTTTCATTGAGTCTTTCAAGAAAAATTGTCAGTCTCTCAATGGCGCTTTCAGCTGCTTTTAAGCCTTCAAAAGTGAAGTTTAATTGTTGTCTGTAATGTGTGGATAAGAGTAGGTATCGGACTGCTTGGGGGTTGTAGCCTTTCTCCAGCAAGTCCTTCAAAGTGTAATAGTTGCCTAGTGACTTTGCCATTCTTTCTCCTTCAACCATCAAATGTTCCGAGTGCAGCCAGTAATTGACGAATTTCTTTCCTGTCACCGCTTCGCTTTGGGCGATTTCGTTCTCATGATGCGGAAAAATTAGGTCTACGCCGCCGCTGTGGATGTCTAATGTTTCGCCGAGGTATTTCATGGACATTACTGAGCATTCGAGGTGCCAGCCGGGTCTGCCTTTGCCGATTTCGGTTTCCCAGAAAATCTCTCCATCTGCTTCGTCCCACGCTTTCCAGAGCGCAAAGTCCCAAGCTTGTTCTTTTTCGTATGAGTCAATTTTTACTCTGGCGCCGGGTTTTAGTTCTTTTAATTTCATTTTTGAGAGCTTGCCGTAGTTTTTGAATTTTGAAATGTCATAGTATATGCTACCGTCTTCGGCCTTGTAGGCGTATCCTTTCTCTATCAATTTTTTTACAAAGGCGACCATTTCTTTGATGTGTTCGGTGGCGCGGGGGCAGATTTCTGCTTTTTCGATGTTTAGTTGTTGCATGTGTTCGAAGAAGGCGTCAATGTATTGTTTTGTGTGCACGTTTAGTGGGATGTCTTGTTCTCTTGAGGCTTTTATTGTTCGGTCATCCACATCAGTAAGATTCATAACTTGAGTTACTCGAAAACCACGGTACTTTAGCCAACGTCTTAAAAGGTCTTGGAAAACGTAGGTGCGAAAATTGCCGATATGTGCAAAATCGTAAACCGTAGGTCCGCACGTGTACATTTTCACTTTGCCCTTCTCTAACGGCACAAACTTTTCCTTTTTACGTGTTAAAGTGTTGAAGAAGCGGAGCATATTTTTTCTACCCAACCTTTTAACCCATAAGACAATGTAAAACGTTAAATTATGTTTTTCCATAGTGCGTGCTTAAATATCTAAGCTAGGCAATATTCTAACAAAATTGGAGCAGATTGCAATGAGTGCAAAAGAACCGACTGTTAAAGAGAAAATCGAGATATACCGCAAACTTCGTGAGGAATCGAAGCTTGGTGGTGGAAAGGTGCGTATTGAGAAGCAGCACGAGAAAGGGAAGCTTACTGCAAGAGAGAGGATAGATTTGCTTTTGGATGCGGGGAGTTTTGTTGAGCTTGACCCGTTTATTGTGCATCAGTGTACTGATTTTGGTATGGAGAAGCAGAAAGTTTTAGGTGACGGTGTTGTGACTGGGTTTGGCACGGTTGATGGACGGTTGGTTTATGTTTTTTCGCAGGATTTTACAGTTTTTGGCGGTTCTTTGGGTGAGATGTTTGCGCAGAAGGTTTGTAAGATGATGGATTTAGCGATGAAGGCTGGTGCGCCGGTTATTGGTTTGAATGATTCTGGCGGCGCGAGAATTCAGGAAGGGGTTGCGAGTTTGGCGGGTTATGGGGATATTTTCTTTAGGAATGTTATGGCTTCGGGTGTGGTGCCGCAGATTTCTGCTGTTATGGGTCCATGTGCAGGCGGAGCGGTTTACAGTCCCGCGCTTACGGATTTTATTGTTATGGTGAAGAGTACGAGTCACATGTTCATTACTGGACCTGAAGTGATTAAGACAGTGCTCGGGCAGGAGGCGAGTTTTGAAGAGCTTGGCGGTGCTGTGGTGCACAACACGACTAGCGGTGTGGCGCATTTTATTACTAACAGTGAAGAGGAGGGTTTGCAGTTGATCAGGAAGTTGTTGAGTTATTTGCCTTCGAATAATATGGAGGATCCGCCTATTGTGGAGACTGGGGACGACCCGAACCGTGTTGACGAGCATCTTGCAGAGATTATTCCTGATGATCCTGACAAGCCGTATGATGTTAAAGAGGTTATTAGTGGTGTTGTGGATAATGGGGAGTTTTTTGAGGTTCAGGCTTTGTGGGCGCCGAACATTGTTGTGGGTTTTGCGAGGTTGAATGGGCGTTCTGTAGGTATCGTGGCGAATCAGCCGAAATTTTATGCTGGTGCTTTGGATATTAATTCTTCTGTGAAGGGTGGGCGGTTTGTGCGTTTTTGTGACGCGTTTAATATTCCAGTTATTACGTTTGAGGATGTGCCTGGTTTCTTGCCTGGCATTGAGCAGGAGCATGGTGGGATTATTCGTCATGGTTCTAAACTGTTGTATGCTTATTGTGAGGCTACTGTGCCGAAGATTACGGTGATTTTGCGTAAAGCCTATGGAGGAGCATATGATGTTATGGGTAGCAAGCACTCGCGAGCAGACATTAATTATGCTTGGCCAACTGCTGAAACTGCAGTGATGGGACCACGAGGCGCAATTAACATTATTTTCAGAAAGGAAATCGCTGAAGCCAAAGACCCGGAACAGAAACTGCAAGAGTTGATTAAAGAGTACAGGGAGAAGTTTGCGAGTCCGTATATTGCTGCGCAGAAAGGTTATATTGACGACATTATTGAACCAGCAGAGACAAGACCTAAACTGATAAGCGCGTTGGAGATGTTAGCAACAAAAAGAGAAGCAAGACCCCCAAAAAAACACGCGAACATCCCACTATGACACAAATACATAAAACCACTTCTCTCTGTATATTTGAATTTTCAGATTTTACAGTTTGTCCGGCGCATTGAATCGAAGTCCGTCTTTTTGGCAAATAAGTTTTGTGAATTTAAATTGAATTTTAGTATTGCAAGAGTAATTGTGGTTGGTTGGGGTAAAGTTTTATCCAACCACCACCAACAGCTAATACTTCTGTAACCCCTATTTTGAGCTTTTATCATTTGATTCTGACATATGCTGTTGACATATCTTC
>Ga0209635_10002189_pt1 | contig 14893 bp, 12 predicted proteins | sample DeeMarSWOR230_32_FD_187463 | JGI IMG/M metagenome (GOLD analysis project Ga0209635, IMG submission 187463) | Marine sediment microbial communities from White Oak River estuary, North Carolina - WOR-2-30_32 (SPAdes) (version 2) | ecosystem: Environmental > Aquatic > Marine > Intertidal zone >... | reverse complement strand
CCCGCCGCTATACTACGGTTGATGAAATGATGCTCTCTTAGTGTATACCGACGTGCCCAACTATCCCCACTTTTTCAGGAATCGCTCGGCCTTCTTTCTGGTGGCGTTTCGTGTGTTTTGAAGCTGCCTCTGCACCAGGGCAATTACCGCTCCTTTGTCCTCAATCTGAGTAAAGAACTGGTCGAATGAGTCGATAGTCTGTCCCAGCGCCACATTACGACACTCGTCCGTCTGGTATCGGGCCCTCTCGACCTTCAGAAGCTCTCTGGTAATCCTCTCGGTAAGCGCTGGTTTGGCCAGCGCTATCTTGCCAGCCCCACCGATGACGTTGGCGGCCGTAATCAGGACGGGGCCGGGGATGGGGGCGAGGTACCGGTCGAGGATTTCTTCGAATTTGCCCTCCGAGTCTACAGCAGCCAGGTTACCGAGGACATGAATGGTGTCCCACTTGATAAAGCTATTCTCACTATCGAGGAGGTCAGCAAAGAAATCGAACCTGGGATATAGAAGTTCGGGCTTCTTCTCACTGAGCAGGCGGAGAATCTTGGCACAGCCGTATTTAATCCGGGCCTTTTTAGCCCCCAGGCCTTCGATAATCTCAGAAATCAGCTCCGGGTTCCTGATAACTCTATTTACGATTTCGTCCTTATCGCTCTCTTTCTAGCCGATTTCCCGGAGCAAGACCGATGTTACCATGATTGGCCTCCGGCTATCACATTTATGATATAAGCATTATAATATATTCCTTCAGCATCGGAGAATACGTTATGGTTGCCCGGTCTCAATCCGGTGTGACCTATATCATAGTTAGTCGTGCTTCATAACGATATCCTTTAAGAAAGATGTTTAGCCTAGGGGGAGTCAGGTGGCTGCTGGGACAAGGGGTACAAATAAAAAGGAAAAGGCTGTCATTCCTGTTACCGGGATGACGTGCACCAACTGTGCCGCCACCATCGAGAAGGGCCTCATGGAAACGCCGGGGGTAGAATCGGCCAGGGTTAACTTTGCCTCGGAGAAGGCTTCGATTGAGTACGACCTTTCGCAGGTAGACCTGGGCAAGATTAAGGACACCATCTCAGAGCTGGGCTACGGGGCTGCCACAAAGAAATCAATATTCCCGGTAACAGGTATGACGTGTGCTGCCTGCGTGGCACGTGTTGAAGAGGCCCTTTCTGGTGTCCCGGGGGTTGTTTCTGCCAATGTCAACCTGGCCTCGGAGAAAGCAACTGTCGAGTATCTTGAAGGGACGAATGTAGCCGACCTCAAGCGGGCGGTGTCCGAGGCCGGCTACACGTTAGGTACCGAGGCGGAGACACTCGAGGACGTTACCACCGCTGCTCAGCGTGAAGTCCGGCAGGTGCGGAACCGGCTGCTCGTTGCGGCTGCACTGGCAATTCCAATCTTTGTCCTGATGTGGGTACCCGATTTTGCCGGAAAGCTCTATCTGCTCTGGGGGCTGGCGACGCCGGTGCAGTTCTGGGCAGGTTGGCGCTACTACAAGGGAATGTGGGGGGCACTCCGGCACCGGACTGCTGATATGAATACCCTGATTGCCGTTGGCACCTCGGCGGCCTATTTCTATAGCGTGGTCGCGGTACTCTTTCCCGGAATCTTTGCTACCGAGGTACTGGAGCGTAATGTCTACTTCGACACCTCCGCCATGATTATCACCCTGATTACGCTGGGTAAATTCCTCGAGGCCAGAGCCAAGGGGCAGACATCGGCGGCGATAAAGAAGCTAATCGGTTTGCAGCCGAAGACGGCGCTCGTTATTCGTGATAGTCAGGAAACGGAGATACCGGTGGAGGATGTCCAGGTAGGTGACATAATCCTGGTGCGACCGGGTGAGCGCGTCCCCGTGGATGGCGTTGTCCGGCAGGGGTATTCCAGTATCGATGAATCAATGGTCACCGGCGAGAGTATGCCGGTGGAGAAGAATGTGGGTGATGGAGTTATCGGGGCCACCATCAACAGGACCGGCAGCTTCCAGTTCGAAGCGACCCGGGTGGGTAAGGACACAACCCTGGCCCAGATTATCCGCATGGTGGAAGAGGCCCAGGGGAGCAAGGCACCGATTCAACGACTGGCCGATGTTATTGCCAGCTACTTCGTGCCGATAGTTATCGGTATCGCCCTGATTACGTTTGTGGTCTGGTACTTCGTGGGGCCGGCGCCGGCGCTTACCTTCGCCTTGCTCAACTTTGTGGCCGTACTCATCATCGCCTGTCCCTGCGCTCTCGGTCTGGCGACCCCGACCGCCATCATGGTCGGTACCGGTAAAGGGGCAGAGAACGGCATTCTTATCCGGAGCGCCGAGGCACTGGAGCGTACCCACAAAATAAACACTGTCCTGCTCGACAAGACGGGTACCCTTACCCAGGGCGAGCCCAGAATGACCGACGTTATTGCCGTTCCATCCTCTTCCCGTGAGGAAGTGCTGCGTCTGGCGGCTTCTGCCGAACATGGCTCGGAACACCCGCTCGGCGAGGCGATTATCCGGGCAGCCACGGAGATGGGTCTTGAGATGTCAACGGTAGCCGATTTTAGTGCCATACCGGGGCATGGGGTGGAGGCATCGGTTGAAGGCAAGAAACTCCTTCTCGGTAACCTCAGGCTGTTTGAAGACAGGCATATCTCACTTGATGGTCTGAGAGAAGAGGCGGCGCGACTTCGCGAGCAGGCAAAGACGGTTATGTTCCTTGGTATAGATGACCAAGTAATCGGTATCATTGCTGTAGCCGATACTCTCAAGCCTAACGCTAAAGAAGCCGTGGCGAGGCTGAAGCAGATGGGAATTGAGACAATGATGCTTACCGGTGACAATCGTCGTACCGCCGAGGCCATCGCCCAAGAGGTGGGAATCAGTCGGGTCCTCGCCGAGGTATTACCGGAGCATAAGGCCGAGGAGGTAAAGAAGCTCCAGGCAGAAGGTAAGGTGGTGGCGATGGTGGGGGACGGAATCAACGATGCCCCAGCACTGGCTCAGGCGGACGTCGGAATTGCCATCGGCACCGGCACTGATGTTGCCATGGAGACCGGGGATATTACCCTGATTCGTGGTGACCTCAGTGGCATCGTGACCGCGATATCAATGAGCCGGAGCACCGTGCGGACGATAAAGCAGAACCTCTTCTGGGCGTTTGCCTACAACACCCTTCTCATCCCGGTGGCCGCCGGCGTACTCTATCTCGTTTTCGGGCAGACCGGAGTACCTTCCGGGGCCCGTTTCATCCTCGGTGACTATGGTTTTCTGAATCCTATCCTGGCAGCGGCAGCGATGGCGGCCAGCTCGCTGACGGTGGTATCTAACTCATTAAGACTACGAAGATTCAAGCCGGTGCGGTTCGAGACGCTCGAACCAGACACGGACAAAGGAGGTGTGGCAATGGCGATTGACCCGGTATGCCACATGGAAGTGGAGGAGAGCACAGCGGCAGCTACCTCTGAATACAAGGGAAAGACCTATTATTTCTGTGCTGTCGGCTGCAAGAAGGCTTTTGACCAGGACCCGGAGAAGTATCTGGCGGCGGAGTAATCTACCCCAGTCGCTGCAGGTAACGGTGTGCCTGAAGGGCTGCCTTAGCGCCTTCTCCGGCAGCCACTACTATCTGTTTCTCCGGAATGTCGGTCACGTCTCCGGCGGCGTAGAGTCCTGGTAAAGCCGTCTCACAGGCGTTGTTTACCGGCACTTCCCCCGATTTGTTGAGTTCGAGGAGGGACTTGACTGCGTCTGAGTTTGGAATCAGGCCGATTTCGATGAAGATCCCGGTAACATCGAGCCGCTTCACCTCGCCACTTTTGATGTCTTTTATCTGAATCCCCTCGACCAGCATCTCACCCTCGATTTTCTCTGTCTGGTGCTCCGTGTAGATGGCGAGCTTATCACCCCCGGGTAGCTGGTCTATCAGAATGGGATCGCCGGTCAAGGGGGTCAGGGAGACCAAATCGACGTGTTCGGCAATCTTTACCGTGTCCAATACGGCTTCTAAGGCTGAGTTGCCCCCGCCAATGACAGCAACGCGCTGTCCGGCAAAGATGGGGCCATCACAGATGGCGCAGTATGTCACACCCCGGCCCGTAAGCTCGTCCTCACCGGGTACGTTTAACTTTCGTGGCTTCTTGCCGGTGGCTAGGATGACGACCTTGGCCTGGTAGCGCTCGTCGGCCTCGGATATAGCCTCAAAGCCACCATCTATTTCCTCGAGGTGGGAGACCTTCTCGCCGATCTTCTGGTCAATGGGAAACTGGTCTACCTGTGTCTGGAACTTGCTAATCAGTTCCGGCCCCTCGATGAACTGATAGCCCAAGTAGTTTTCGATGCCCAATGTCCAGTTCACCTGCCCACCGATGTCCTGGCTGATTAGCAGTGTCTTCAGTTGCTTGCGCGCCGCATACACACTGGCGGCCAGCCCGGCAGGCCCACCGCCGATAATCATCAGGTCATACATGGCTGCCTCCTGAAACACATTGTCTCTCTACAGTTAGCTGGCCAGTAGTTCGTCTATTTTGCCCTGGTTGAACCCTATTACAACGTTGTTATCAATGATTATTACGGGGACACCCATCTGACCGGACTTCTCGACCATCTCCTCGATCTTGTCACGGTCCTTGGAGAGGTCATAGTCGGTGTAGGCAATACCTTTCTGCGAAAGATACTCTTTCGCCCGGTGGCAATAGGGTCAGGTGGGGGTGCTGTAAATCACCACGTTCTTTTCTGCCATTATGGTACCTCACCTCCGTACTCACGCCCTTAACCTTCGGTTCGTTGGCGAAATATTAAATCGATTCCTAGAAACTGTCAATGCTGTATTCTATCACGTTGGTGATTACTTCGTGGTATGACATTAGTTACAGTATGAGGTGTAATATAGATGTATTATTACAATAATGCTTTAGAAATTGGGAGCGATATAGCGGGGAGTTAAGTGTGATGACGATGAAGTGTCCCGGACAGGATATGAGAAACCTCAGGGTATCGCTGCATAAATGCCCCAATTGTGGCGCCGAGGTGGAAATCTTCTCCGATGAGCTGAAGGTGAAGTGTCACAAGTGTGGCGAGAAGGTCTACAAGGACAAGGTGCCTTCCTGCATCGACTGGTGTGCTTACGCCCGCCAGTGCCTCGGAGAAGAGCGTTGGAAGGAGCTGCGGGGCGAGGACTAGGTAAGAGGGAACTTGCCCGCTCCGTAAATGGTGTGGAGGTGTGTGATGACAACCAGAACAGTGAGGAAGATAGTCCATATAGATGAAAAGAAGTGCAACGGGTGCGGCTTATGCATCCCGTCCTGTGCTGAGGGTGCTTTGCAGATAGTGGACGGCAAGGCAAGGCTTATTAGCGAGAAGTTCTGTGACGGTCTCGGTGCCTGTCTCGGAGAGTGCCCCCAGGGGGCGATTACTATCGAGGAACGGGTCGCCGAGGAGTTTGATGAGGAACTGGTGAAGGAGCACCTGATTGCCCATGAGCCAGAGGAGACTCTTGCCTGTGGCTGCCCTTCATCAAACATCGAGCAGTTTGAACAGGAGGGAGGTTGTCCTGGGGCTAGGGTTACCCAGTTTGGCACGACCACCACAGCTGAAACCACGCATGGTACGCCCCAGCCGTCGCTACTCGGCCATTGGCCGGTGCAGTTAACGCTGGTACCACCGAAGGCCCCTTTCCTCCAGGGGACTGACCTGGTGCTCGCGGCCCACTGTGTTCCCTTTGCCTATGCCGGTTTCCACCAGGACTTTTTGAGGGACCACAGCCTGTTGATTGCCTGTCCCAAGTTGGACGACTTCGCGGCGCACTTGAAAAAGCTGACCGATATCCTGAGCCAGTCGGATATAAAGAGCCTGACCGTGGTACATATGGAAGTCCCCTGCTGCTCCGGTCTGGTACACATGGCCCGGCAGGCGATTCAGGCCAGTGGGAAAGACATACCTCTTAAGGAAGTTACTATTAGCGTTCGCGGTGAAGTGCTGGCTTAGTCCTGATGCAAAGGGTGTTATCAGGAAGGCTTGACAGGTATATATATTTGGTCTACCATCTTGAACACCTGTCGGAAGCATAACCTGACTGGACAAAAGAAGGTTGTGCTTGGTTCATAGCAGAGTTCCACAAACCAAGCAGCTTGCCAGGGGGTATTGTATGGCTTATGTTTCGGTAGGCGAGGTCAATCAGCTGGCTGACGGCGTAGTGAGGGAAGTGACGGTTAACGGGCACGAAATCCTGATTGCAGGGGTAGGGGATAGCCTATATGCAGTGGACGGCAGGTGTCCTCACATGGGGGGAAAACTAGCTCAGGGTAGACTGGAAGGAACCATCGTTACCTGCCCCCGACACGGATCGCGGTTCGACGTGACGAATGGCAACGTCGTCCAGTGGCTTCAGGGGTCCGGCTTATTGTCCCGGATTGGGACTGCTCTGAAGTCACCACGACCGCTGATGACATACAATGTGAAGGTTGAGCACGGAGAGATACTGATAGAGGTCTAGCCAGTTACTATACTTGGTAAGGAGGTTGCTATGGAGACTTTTCGTGGTAAAGCACACCTGCCCGGTACTGACGGAGAATGGGAACTGCAACTTGAGATAGAATGGAATGATAAAGAGGTAAACGTCCATATCGACCAGGCGCCGGGTGGCATCACTGATTGGCCCGGTCTGGCGGTGCAGACCTTCGGGCCGATGGATGAGATAGTCTTCCGGACGAAGGGGATACCGAGCCTTTTCACCCACTGGTGGCACTTCGTCCGCGGCGGCAGCGGCGACCTCTGGGGGATGGTTCTGGGGCTGCCTGATGCCGAGGGTATCTGGCGTACCTGTTCGGTATCACTGGAAAAAGTGAGTTAGCCTAATAAGCATTTACTGCTATTCGTAGATATAGGCCCCCTTTATTTTCTCGGTGAATTATGGTAGATTGGTGCTTGAAGGAGTGTAGCTCAGTCTGGTAGAGCAGCGGTCTCCAAATTCCGAGCTAGGTGTATCAAAGGGTGGTATTAGCTTCAAACTGGTACCACCCTATTTTCTGTTTCGAGGCTAGAGTACTATTCAGTAACAACCAGTTATTTTCATTTTAACGCCAAATTAACGCCAACTTGTTAGCTGTAGTTTGAGCCTAACTATATTGTAAAAACCGTAGGTTTTACACCCACGTAAACATCCCGATGTTTGTTCAATAACTCCACTCCCTCTTTGACCAGCCATGTTTATGGTGTTATTGTTTTTACATTGTAAGGGCACTATTCCACACTCAATAGGAGGTCATCATGGCGTGGCAACAACTAATCGAAGACATCTTTATTTTAATATCACAGGAAATGGAGAGGATTCTGGAGGGACTGACCGTTGATGACCTCAATCAGCAACCTCGACCCGACTGCAACAGCATCGGCTGGCTAGCTTGGCATCTGACACGCAGCCAAGACAGGATGATTGAAGACCTAACCGGAGAGGAACAGACTTGGACTAGGGACAAATGGTACCTGAAATTCAACCGTTCCTCCGACGCAACAGAAACAGGGGTTCATCACAGTTCGGAAGAGGTTATCGCTTTCCGATCACCTGATATCGCGACTGTGATGGAATACCACCACGCTGTGCTTGAGCAGACAAGGCGATACGTTAGCACGCAGCTATCAGAAGACGAACTAGACCGTCTTTTCGCCAATCCAGCATTTCCCCACCGGAGAACCCCTAGGGAACGCTTGATGGGCGTTATCAACGACAACCTTCAGCATGTCGGGCAAGCCGCCTATGTACGTGGTTTGCTGAAAGGTAAAGGCTGGTCAGATAGATAGCCCCGAGTTACTGAGATTCTTCTGATTATAAATTGTTCGTTTTTCCAGTGCGTTATCCCACGTAGAAGGCAAACGGTATCACATAGCTATACGCATGGCTGGACAAACATCCCGATGTTTGTTTGATTACAGTAAATAAGAATGCAAAGGAGGTGGCGAATCTTCGTCACCTCCTCTACACTTCAACAGAATGCTTTGGGGGTATCTTCTACTGGTCGGCGATAAACGTAAGTCCACCAACATGCATGTTGATTACTTCTACGGCACACAGTTCTCCAATAGCGAGAGTAATTTCGACACCATCACTATTGTCAATCACACTGGCGTCGATATCACTTATTTTGAGACTCCACTCACCTGATTCAAGGTCGATTTTCATAGTTACCTCTGGTGGTTCGTCACCCGAGAGAGACGAATAGGTGTACTTTTCCTTGTTTCCCTGCTGGGTGAAACCTCCGGCAGGAATAATGATTTCTACCCCGTCCACACTTATTATGACATCATCTGTCGAGAGGTCGTAGGCGGCTACCTCGCCGAGGGTAATGAAAGCTTCACTTATGGCTATTCGGTCACCATCAGGTTGCGTAGCATCAAAATCGACCGACATTTGACTAATACTGAACTCCGTAATAAGAGCTGCGGAGTCTCTAGGGAAGAGTACAGCTCTGGCGTTACCTTCCAGCCATGTCCACTGATAGAGTCCGTCGGCGCTCCAAGTCCATGTACCCACCTCAGGCATATAGTAAATAATCGAGTCTTGGTATCCTACACCAAAAGAACTAGGGTCTAAACCTGGATCATAAATCCTGACAGTAGGCCTATACTTAATCTGCGGCATATTAGGAATAACCTTGATGGTAGCCGTAACTGTATACTCCTCCAAGGCAGGGGTCAACTTCACTATCATTGAACGATGCCCGCCCTGAGCTATGATTACATCATCCGCGCCATCGACAGACAGGATTTTCGGGATAACGTTGTCGTCGCCACCGGCAAAAATGTCGATTATCAGCATATCCACATACTCTTCTTGAGGAGTGACAGTGATAGTCAGAGTCTGGATATCCGGCTGCGAAAACACAGTCTGGTCAGCTGAACAGGAAGCATTGAAACCCGGATCGAAAGGCATGGAGTCTTCAGAGTTAAGTACGGAAACCTGCCGTATGTCTCCATTTATAATAGATCCTAAGGGCCACTGGTAGGGAGGGCCTGGTACCGGTGGTTTAGTATAGTCGAAAGCCTCGTTTGGAACAAGCTCAATCATTGCATTAGATACTGGCTCTCCTGTGTTATCAGGCGCATTGATTATTTGGGTGGCATAAGAAATATCACCAGGTACGTCACCATTGTTTATGAATTCGTTCCCAGATGGTATATATGTCAAGAATTTCTGGAAGAGCACAGTAACATCGTTTATCAGCTCTTCGAATTGTGGTTCCCAGCGTATGCTACAGGATACCTGTTCACCGACGGCTACAGGATATTCCCCTGACATGTCCCACGTCCACTTACCTGGTTCAACGATCGCCTCCCCATTTGAATATGTATCGCATGTACCAAAAAACTCGATAGTATTGCTCAGTTCACGCTGTACTTCCACAAACGGCCGAATCTCCACCGGATGACCCTCCCCAGGTTCCACCCAGATAAGTACTGTATATGTATATTCTACTGCCGGGTTTGGCATAGCTTGCCAGATACCTAGTGTTTGTCCGTCTGGGCTGATGTGATAGTCGGTTGCCCCGTAACAAGAGTCAATAGACGCACTAATCGAGATGTTCTCCGGTATTCCAACATTGATGGCAAACCATGGATTGAGTACATCCTGTGATTTAACCTTTATCACAAGGGTCTGCCACCCGGGTTCATCGAATCTGGTTACATCGACTGTACGCGATGCATTGAAACCAGGCTCGAATGGTACCGGTGAGGGATCATTAGGCTCATGACTTACGAATGTCGGTGCATTCATTCCCGGTTCTATTCCGCTATAAGACCACCTGTAAAGCGGTGGACCGTTATACATAGGATCCAGATTATCTGTATTGATATTTCCAAAATCTATCCCGGTCTCAAGGCTGACCGTTGCCCATTCAATAACGCTTTGAGGGTCATTTAGTTGATTAGATAAGACTGTGCCCCATTGACGTTGACCGAGTACTCCATTGTTGACAAACTCGTCGTCTGGGGAAATATAGGAATACATGGTGTGGAAAGACATGAAGACATCGTTTGCTTCAATTTCCTCAGATATCATTGCGAGATCGACAATTCGTACTCGTCCTGCATGCCAGTTCCAGATATAATCACCTTGAGCTCTTAGTGTCCATGTGCCCATCCCGTCCGGAGAGTAGGAAACCTGATTACCGGTGGCAAACCCATTGTGGCCCAATATTTCCTCACCTGTTAGCACGGAGACACCGGGGGCGAACTGAGCACCAGGTACACCGGGTTGCAATTCTACATCGATAGTGACTTCAATATCCCATTGTGTATCAATTGGGGGGAGACTCTGGGGGTTGATACTTAGGTGATGCCCGTCCTCTGTGAGATTCATCTCTATACCTTGTTCGGGATCGGGCATCTGGATTACCGGATTTACTAAATAAGTCTCTTCTGCGTGAATATCTACCCACAGATTCGTCCGGTCGTAATCTGGCTGTCTGGGTATTATTGTTATTTCTACTGTCTGGGTATGAGGTCCCGGTCCGTAGAACGCGGCCGGACTCACTTCACGGGAAACGTCAAATCCTGGTGTATAATCAACGGGTATGTTAGGCTGTTGTTTATCCACGCTTACATAAATTCCACCGTCTTGCGGTATGTCCCCGAAGTACCAGCCAAAATCCGGCGGTTCTATAACGTCCGGGTATGGATCAAATCGGTTGAATGCCACTTGGCTGTTTGCGTCGACTAATAACTCATCAATGAGCTCTCCAGTCCAATCCGGCATATTATACACGTTCGACGACCACCACTCACGCCCAATTACAGTATCGTCTGTAAATTCATTACCTGGTACATGGAGACTCCACATAGTACCGAAATCTACACCAACCTCATTATTACTCAGTTCTACAAAATACCCCTCAAAGCGTATAACGCCACTTACCCCTTCATGGATGCTGATAGGGTATTCCACGGGGACGGGGTCTTCTGGATCTTCTGGATTTGTATCCCAGAAATTCCATGTCCATGTGCACGTGTCACACATATCAGTTATGTCTTTTACATATGAGCTATTAGGTTCAACCGGGTCGTAGTTACTGCCAGGGCCGATTCGGGTCTGGACACTTACGCTAGGAAGTATTTCCACTGGATAAGGGTCTGGATTTACAGTGATTGCTATGTTGTAGACAAAGGTTTCGCTGGATTGCGGATCGAGTTCCCGAATACTGAGCATCTGCCCGTCCGGAGAGAGGTGATATTCACTCGGTGGTCCGTCCCAACTTTCTATAAATGCAAGCTCTGGATTGTCCTGCGGTATTCTAATCTCGATTCCAAACTCTGGAAGTCCTTCGTCCTGCGGCGTTACCACTATAACAAGGGGCCGGGTGTCAGACCCGTCGAATCTGGTCGGTTCGAAGGTACGAGATACATCGAATCCAGGCTTAAAATATAAAGGGGCATGATCAGAACCCTTGAAACTTGCTTCGGCTTTAGCATGCCCTCCGGGTGTTATTTCAGTATAAGACCATTGATATAATGGCGGCCCTTCGATTTCCAAGTTCTCCTCTTGGATGAAATCGAACTCTAATCCGGAACTAAGTCCAACCGTAGCATTCGGGATAACACTTCCGGGGTCACTGAGTCCATTAGTTAATTCGGTGGTCCAATGACGCTGACCGGGGACTTCCTGGTTGCTGAAGGTATTACCGGGGGCAAAGTAAATAGCGTGGGTCCCAAATGAAAGACCTACAGCATTTTCGGGTTGTGGTTGGGCGTAGATAGCACTAGTCAGCCCAACGACAGTCAGTATTACTGCTAATACTATGGCAAGTATCCTTTTCATATTCATAATAACCTCCCTTAACAGCATGAAACCGACCATTCAAGGTCGGTTTCACTATTGGCTAGGCACTACCCAAGTGGCCAAATACAGGCATTGCTTCAAAGCCCCCCTAAGCTAAGTGTAAAGATGCCTACTCAGGATATAAATCCAGCCGCATACTACATTGCTGACCTATCCTTTGTCAACCTCACTTTAATTAACTTATCCTACATCACAGGTAGTCGCGTTCTCCCGCTTCATCGAAAACGTAAACGGTATTAGACAATCGTACGCATTGCTGGACAAACATCCCGATGTGTACTCACTGGAAGAACTGCTATATTTATTGCCTTTGACATATGATCTGCTACAACTTATACTTCAATTCTCTAATAATCCAATACCTTAACCATTTTGCCCTATCTGTCTATCGGAGGTTCGAATTATATGAGTCAAATAGAACTCCCGTACGATGATCTGAGGCAACATATGATAGAGGAGATGAAGAAATATCACCTTGGTTTTTTAGCTACTTCAGAGGGCGATTTCGTGACCGTTAGGCAAATGCGACTAATCATTAATGGTCTGACTATTTATTGCCATACAGGTATATACCGCAGGAAATATAAGCAGATTATGGCAAATCCGCAAGTTGCTATAGCCGCTGGCAACCTTCAGATCGAAGGAATAGCTTCATTGAAAGGTCACCCACTAGATGAGGAGAATGCCGAATTTAGAGAAGTATATCAAAAAACACAGCCGGAAAGATATGAAAGAAGCACTCTTATGCACTTTGCTCGTCCAGACCAGAGGGTGATTGAAATAACCCCCAAAAAGATTTCTTCTTATACTCCACCAGATTTGGAAGCTGGAAAGGAATCCTTCCACGATATTCTCAACATTGAAAAGCAAAAAGCTCACAGAGTTTATAGATCTGATAATGAAGAGTCATCTGCCTATAAGGATTAATACAAATTGTTCTGACCCACTGAAGAGATTGTAGATTAATTAGCTGATAAATATTGCTCTTCTATACTTCAACAGCGAAGCTAAACGGAATCATCCACGAGTACGCATGGCTGGACAAACATCCCAATGTTTGCCTGGTACAGAGGTTCCCTTTTCAGGTATTGACAACACCCTCCCAAAGGACTACAATCAACTCCCCAGTGCAATACATATACCTAACCATACCCGACCTCCAGAAGATGATTAAGTCGGGAGGTGGGCGGTGCAGATTTAAGGGTACCAGAATCACCGAGATAAATGATGGTGACTGGTATCCCACTCAATTGCAGTGTCCTTAGCCAGATAGAAAATGTTCTGTATTCTATATAACTGTAATGAGGTATAGATTGAGTTGGTACTGAATTGGGAGAATAATAAGCTAATCCCATTCCTTAGAAAAACAGTGGTAACCGGGTCAATTGTACGCTTAGATACATTCAGATACTATGATAGGGCTGCCATCATAAGGAGCGATAAATGAAGAAGTACATATCAAAGTTGTTTTACCCCACTTTGTCCATTCTTATCGCAACCGTTACCTGCATTGTTTCTTTCCAAGTGCCGGTTGCTGCAGCAGCCAATATGAGCGTAACATCAAGAACACCCTCATTTAACCAACTTAATGTAGCGGTTGATACCGACATCTCAGTTACATTCAGCGCCAATATTAACAACGTCACGGTAAATGCCAATACTTTCAATGTTGACGGCTCACTATCGGGTAAAATAGCCGGAACATATTCCTTAAATGACGATACAGTAACCTTCGAACCTGCCACCAATCTCAGGTTTGGTGAGACAGTGACTGTGACGCTGACAACCGGTATACAGAGCACCTTCGCAACTGGCAAGACGGCTATGTTAAGACAAACTGTTCTCAGAGAACTCTTGACGGATACCAATCCATTATAGAGACTCACCTCATACCTGCTCTAGGTCATATCCAGTTGAAACATCTTAATCCGCAGGCAATCCAGAGCTACTATAGTAAGGCTTGTGAACGGTTATCACCTCGCACAGTTTACCATCACCATAGAGTACTGTCGCAATCTCTAAAATACGCTGTTAGACAGGGCTATCTGGGACGTAATCCTGCCGAGATGGTTGACCCGCCTTCACCACGCAAAAAAGTCATGCGTACACTAACTCCTTCAGAGGTAGAAGTCCTTCTTAAGACAGCGCAAGACAGTTATTATTACCCGATAATCTACACCGCTTTGAGTACCGGGCTACGTCAAGCTGAATTATTAGGCTTGAGGTGGCGAGATGTTGACCTCGATATGCTTTCAATATCGGTTTCACAAGTGCTATACAAACGTCGGGGTGTTTACCAGTTCAAAGAACCCAAAACAAGTCATAGCAGTCGTCGTATTGCCATGACACCTAAGCTGGCTATATTCTTAAGAGAATACCGGGCAGAGCGAGAGCTGTTATACATAGAACTGGGTAAACTACTTACCCTGGATGATTTTATTTTCACCAATATAAAAGGTAAGCCAATCGACCCCTCGGTATTAACCCACGCATTTGCCAGAATAACTAATAGGATGAATATGAACGGCGTCTGCTTTCATGACCTGAGGCATACCTTCGCTAGTCTTATGTTGCTGCGAGGCGCTAAACCAAAAGTTATTAGTGAGGCATTAGGTCACAGTTCAGTGGCCTTTACAATGGATACTTACTCGCATATAATTGATGGGATGCAAGAAGATGCCATGGCGTTATTAGACGCCGTCTTACCCCCAGCAAGAAATAGGGTGAGGTGAAAAATTAACGCCAAATTAACGCCAACTTTAGATAAAATAGGAGTAAATAACCAAGAATTAGGCACGCAGGAGTGTAGCTCAGTCTGGTAGAGCAGCGGTCTCCAAAACCGCCGGTCGGGGGTTCGAATCCTCCCACTCCTGCCAATTTTATATATCTCGGACTTAGTGCCGAGGTGGTGGAATAGGTAGACACGCCATCTTGAGGGGGTGGTGGGCGTAAGCCCGTAGGAGTTCAAATCTCCTCCTCGGCACCATTATATTTGCGGAAGTAGTTCAGTGGCTAGAACGCCTCCTTGCCAAGGAGGAGGTCGCGAGTTCGAATCTCGTCTTCCGCTCCAGCCGAAGTGGCGG
>Ga0209635_10002188_pt1 | contig 14897 bp, 13 predicted proteins | sample DeeMarSWOR230_32_FD_187463 | JGI IMG/M metagenome (GOLD analysis project Ga0209635, IMG submission 187463) | Marine sediment microbial communities from White Oak River estuary, North Carolina - WOR-2-30_32 (SPAdes) (version 2) | ecosystem: Environmental > Aquatic > Marine > Intertidal zone >... | reverse complement strand
GGCAAAAGAGAATCCCATGCGGATCAGACGCTACGTTGCAGAAAACCAGGAAACCCTTGATTCTTACCTGGGCATTTCCAGCTTTACCATGCCAAGAACTATTAACTGGGCTGCACTGAGAAAGGCATACGAGTTGCAGCCTTCAACATATCAAGAGCTAGTGGGAATCAAAGGCATGGGTCCCAAAACACTGCGGGGATTAGCATTGGTTTCTGAATTCACCTTTGGAGAAGCTCCTTCCCACAAAGACCCGGTGAAGTACTCTTTTGCTTTTGGAGGAAAAGATGGTGTTCCCTTCCCTGTGGAAAGAGAAGCCATGGATGAAGTTATTTCCATACTAAAGGAAGCTATACAGGAGTCAATGTTAGGAAAAAAAGAGAAAATTGAGGCGTTCAAAAGGATATCAAGAATTGGCCGCAGAAACTAGGTGGAACTGAATCTAGTTAAATGCGGTAACCTTACTTAATCAAAAGGAAGATCATGTCTTGTCCTTCAAGTATTCTCGTGCCAATACAGAATAAATGAAAGAATCAACATATTTTCCACTCTTAAAACTGTCTTCTCGTAATACACCTTCCTTTTTGAATCCCACTTTTTCGTAACATTTCTGAGCTCTCTTATTTTCTGAGAATGTTCTCAAATACACTCTGTTCAGGTTTAACCCTTCAAAAGCAAGCTTCAAAGCCAGTAAAATTGCTTCTGTTCCGTAACCTTTCCCCCACAGCTTCTTTTCTCCCACAAATATTCCCAATTCAGCTTTTCGATCATGGAGATCGAGATTGTGGAATCCCACATTTCCGATGTGGTTTCCCTCCAGTGTTTCAATAGCATACACTCGTGAGGATTTATCTCTCAATAAATTTTCATACCATCGCTGTTCCCCTTCCATGCTCATAGGCTCAGACATGCTCAGGTGTTCAGTAACCTCTGGATCATTCAACCATTCTACACACTTTTGGAGATGTTTTCGCTCCAAAGGTCTGAGTTGAACTCTCTCTTTCTGGTACATAGGCTATAAAATCACTGCAGATTTAAAATAGTTTCTGTTATCCCGTTAGCATGGTCAAAAAGAAGGAGCACAAAAGAAGCAAAAGAATGCAAGTTGAACCCTCAATTCGAGCAAGCCCTTTATTTTGTGGTTTTGCCCTTGAAAAATTAGTGAACAGGATCAAAGATTCCTGTACAAATTGGACCAGGTTCCAATTTTGGACTAATGTAGCCTCTTTTTTTACACTCAAGATTGTTTTCCTGAAAGATTCGTGCTCCCATTATACACAGCACGAGGACCTGCCCTTTCGCCATCCACAGAACACTCTCTCCACTTGTGGTATGAACTTTTAAAACTAATTTCATAATTGTTCATACTTTGATCAATTACTATCACACTTCCTCTCATTTTCTCCTCTAAATTGTGATACTGTCACAAATATCTTTTTAAATCAACTGTTGAAGATGTTAATGAGGTGTTGACGTATGAAAACCACATATGGGCAACTAAATAAATTACTGGAAACTGTCTGGCTTATGTCGAACACTACCTGTCCCTCCCTCAACTACAGGACTTCCTCAGCTCTCATTGCAGAGGCAAAGACCATATATGAAACCAGGCTGCGTACGCTTCCTCCCCTGTATCTGGAGTACAGCCTCCTTTTGAAGAAAGGGTATATGAAAGAAAAACACTGGATCTATGCTATTGTGATGGCAGCTGCAGAATCTCTACCGCTGCTCTACCGAACATGCACACCAGAGCAAATACAGCGTTCTGTGCTGGCCAAAGCCTCTCTGGGGGCCAGTTCAAAATTGCTGGACAACCTCAATGACGAAATTCACACTGTAGAAGAAGCGCTTGACTCGTTGGAGAACTATTTGTCTGCTCTGAAAACTGGTATGTTCAGAAAAAAGTGTACCTCTCCTGTTGAACAGGCAGAATCCACATCGTGTGAAATGGCATCCTGGATATACCACTACCTGAACAAAGATGCAGAAGCATTTTCTTTGTACAAAGCTGACTGCACCAAATTAGTCAATGGTCAGATTGCCTCACTGCAGCACAAAGGGAACAGGTGGCCGTCGCTGGCAGACTATGTGGCATCAATTGCTGAAAAAAGTATAGGAGATGTGTGGATCGATATTGATCTGTGCCAGGTTGATGCTCTAGATCAGTCCCTGATCTACCTGAAAAAAGCAAATGAATACATCTTCAAATCCAGTCTAGTGTACGATGATGTGCAGGACATTTATGGAGATCTTCAAACCGGATCAGTCAATTCTGCTGTCATACTTGGCATGGAAAAGGGCGTTATCTCAACAGATGACCTTGCAGAAATGGATACCTCTGCACTGGTTCACCTGCTTAGAGAGCAGGACGTGCTCAAAGATATTATTTATCTGGCTGACGCCCTCTTCTTGAAAGGGGCTGATATGTTAGTGCAGGTAGACAACTCACAGATTGATATGAAAGGATTGTTACGAAGTTTCCAGCTGGTGCGGCTGTTCAATCTGCGGAAACTCCTGCTGATGAACAAAGATTTATGGACATTCAAACAGTTTCTGGCATCGTTCTCTGACTTTGGCTGTCTGCGAGATCAAATTCCCACTCAAATTTCACAGCTCGTCAATTAGGTTCAATGTTCCAGTATGTCAATGCAGCCCGGACTTTGTGTTTATACTGTCCAATCTGGACTTAAGCGTCAGGTAGCCTAGCAGTCCATAGTTGAATGCAGTTGATCCTATCAATACCACTGCATCAATAAATCCTGCAGGATTTGTGACATAGCCAGCTGTTATTCCATCGATTGCCCTTTTTACAATCAGCAGAAAGATGGGTAAATCCCTGAGAAAAAATGTTACCACAATTAAAAGAGACCCACCAATGTAAAAGGGAGTGTACACAGTAAGTACTCTCATCTCTTGTTCAGGCATGTCACTGAGGTCAGTTTTCTCGATCCTCTTGATGAATCTGGACAAGAAATTCTTTATATACGTCTTGGTATCACCCAGCAAGTTCCTGCATCGGAAGTAATTGCTGAACACATAGTAGATATCAGTTTGCATGTTGAATCGGAACTGCCAGATAACCCCCCACACTTTGATGAATACAATTGCTTTCAGAAAATTATACCACAAGTCAGGCAGGGCAATCATCTCAAAATCAGTAAGCAGGATCAACACCAGACTGAATAGAATAATCATGGTGTCCCAGGCCATCCCTGCCAGGTAAACGATGTACCGGTTATTTCGGGGAACTGCCCACAGATTGCTTAAGTTGGTCTGGGCTACAACAAAGATAGTACGGGTGCTCAAACTGAAGGTTCCTTCCACGCCCACGGATTTAGCTGCACACAAATGGGCCAGTTCATGGATGGCAACAAAAATCCAGCTGAAAAAGAACATAAACAGTACTGCCACCGAATACCAGGGGTGGAAGAAATAGTCAATGGGACGCGGTACGTGCTGTGGGTATACGGCAAAGATCACCAGGCAGGCAACAGCAGCAGCACTGTACACCCCTTTCGCGTACGTAGAATACAGCCACCCTACGTGCTTTTGGGTTATTCCCATGAAGAGGCCTTTCTGTACTGGTGATGTGGTGGGAATCTCAACATTGTCAATACTCTTCACCATCTCATTGACAGCCATACTCTCAATGAAATCACAGACTTCTACTTCTTCACCATATTTTTTCTCCAGTATTTTTTTGACCTCGCCAACAATCATTCCCGAATCCAGCATGTCGATGATCTCACGTGCTTCAGCAGGTATACTCACATAGGAAGCGATGTCCTGTCTCCCCACCAGTATGAATCCATCTTCTTCTTCACCTCTGGCAAGGGTATGGAATGTTATGTGGCTATCTTCTGTTATCTCATAGTGATCAGGCATCAATTCCTCCTCCGCGTTCCATTATGAATTGATGACTTTCAAAATAATCAATTTCAAGATTTACTCTTCCAGAGCGTATATCTTTTCACCTTTTTTCCAAATATTATACAATTTCTTAGCCAATTTGCTCCCCAAATCCATCTTTATTATCCCCTTTTTCCCTACTGTTGCTGAAAAAAGTTCTTCACTCTGGTAATAGAAAGTGAGGGGAACATTCTTATATCTGGGGCTTACCGATATTCTTCCATATCTTCTGGTAAAATCTAAAGCTACTGAAATCCGTCTTCTCAATGGCTGAACATCTAATTTCATACCCACTTCTCTTTCAATTTCAGAAATGTTTTTTCCCTTTTTTCCAATAATTTCTCCCATAGCCTCTTCTGGCACATACAAAACCCCTTTATTAGAGGAAACCTGCTCCAATTCGTAGTCCACTCCCACAAATTTATCAATATTCTTTAATATTTTTTTTGGTCTTTCCTTTCCCTTTCCCTTTCCCTTTCTAATGGGCATGACCACAACTTGCTCTCCGTAAGAGTAGATTTCAAATTCACATCCCCCAGTTCCAAAATCCTTGACCTCAATGACAGGTCTGGCTAAATCAGGCTCACTCATTCCTTCAGGAACTCTTACTGTAAAATCCAACCGCAGCACTTTGCCAATGTCTCCATCTTCAATGTGTACAATCGTATCAATAATTTGGGGAATCATACCTAATTCTAACCGTCCAATGAAGCGCTGTACTGCATCGATAGCATCTGTGGCATGGACCACTCCCACCATGCCCACTCCTGCCAGCCGCATATCAGCAAACACGTGGAAATCCTCTGTTTTCCGCATCTCATCAAAAACAGTAAAATCCGGTCTGGTTAGCAATAATATGTCAGCAGTTTTGGCCATGGAACCCTTCAGAGAAGTGTATTGAGTGATTTCATCTGATACCTGGAGATCTCTGGGTTTCTCCATAGTCTTTACAATTTTTCCCTTTTCTTTGTAGAATTCTGCCAACCCCTGGACAAAAGTGGATTTCCCTGCTCCCGGAGACCCGGACACCAGAATACCTTCAGCTCTTTCAAACCTGGCCATTAACCGATCAGAAATGGTGTAATCAGGTAATGTCAACTTCTTTAATGGTTTTACTGCAGTAATCTCCATGCGGTCTGAAAAAGGAGGCTGGGTAATAGCAATACGGTATTCTCTTAATTGAACCACAGTGGCCCCTCTTTCTTCTAATTCGATGAAGGAATCCTGAGATTGTCTGGCCCTTTCTAAAATATCTAAAGCAACCTTTTCCAGATCTTCTCTGGCAAGAACTTTCCTTTTTTTGGTTAATTCAATGCTTCCTGGTTTACCTTCTTTTAGAAGAACGGGGAGGTCTTCTTTTATATGTACAGATAATGTTTTTTCACCGAAGAAATCTTCTATTCTCATTTCTGTTTCAATTTCTTTTTCCAAGAGTATACAGCTGATACCTTTAGCTTCAGCTATTTTGGCCTGCACAAAATCTCCAGTCACTAAAACTGCATTAGTTTCGTCTGCAATCTTTCTAATCTTCTCATCCATGTCTCTGTAATCTCTGGTTCTCCTTCCATAATAGGTGAGGGTAATACCCTGCTGAAGGCAGTACTCCCTGATGTAATTCAATTCCTCTAATCCGGTAATACCAATTGCTGTTCCCTTATTTGCAATATATTCTATTTCTGCAATGACTAATTCAGGCAGCAAAATTTCTTCCACTGTGGTTTCACCCAGAAATTTCTTGAGCCTTCCATCAATAACCACACTGGTATCTGGAACAATTTTCATAAATTTCCATGTTCTTTCATGTTTTTAAGGGTTGACATCAAAGGTTATCTGTGTTCATCTGAAGAATCTAGAGTGCCTACTCTTTCAAAGGTTCTCTCATGTAGACGTTCCAGAACGCAATGGCCACAATAATAATCAATGGCCCCAGAACAAGACCAGAAACTCCAAAGACCATGATACCAGCGATAAATCCGATCAGGAGGGGAAGTGCTCCCACTTCCTGAGTTTTTCCTGTTAATGGTCTCACTAGAATATCAGGAAGAAAGCTGATGAAGAACGCACACAACACCAAAAAGATCACTCCTCTGGCAGGACCCTCGACCAAAAAGAGATAGCCAGTAATGGGAAGATACAGAAGCCAGGCTCCAATAACAGGCAACAATGTGAGGAACCCTGTTAATGCAGCCAGTAACAAGGGATAGGGGAGATCAAAAGCGTAATAGATAGGGATGCTGATCAACCCAGTGACAATAGCTGTGAGTAACAGACTTAATACCACATTCTTTATGCCTCTGTCGGTAATGGTTATGACTTCTTGGAGCTTTTCATCTTTAACTGGAATACGAACCTGTTTCCATACTACAAAAAAGGAAATGAGCAATCCAAAGAAGAGTTGAATAGCAATATTCCCCAGCTGAGTGCCAATCCGAACTAACAATTTTATTCCATTTTCTGACAGAAAATCCTTAATGAATGAGCTTTCAAAAATCCTTTGGACCAGATTCAAATCAGCCAGTACCTGCTCTGTCTGCAAGTACTCAGGTAATCGGGCAGCTTCACTGATTACTTCTCCCAGCAACAGAAGAGACAGAACAGTAAACCCCACAATCAAAATGAGAAAACTGGTTAAGGTGGCAAAGAATCTTTTCTTTATGTAAGGTTGAAGAAAATCTGCCAAAGGCTTTGTCACGTAGATTAATACTAGAGCCAGACAAAAAGCGGGAATCAATGGTCTCAACAGGAAAATGAAGAGAAGAATTCCTGTGAACACCAAGAGTGTTGAAAGCAGCTTTCTACTGAACATTGGAACAGTGTAAATCTAGGGCTTTTAAATCTTTCCCTTCTCTGCAGTTGTCATATCTTCTGAGGATGCCTTGTACATATTGCACGCTTTTACAAATTCAATTCCCTTCACTGCTATTGCGATCTTCAAAAGTATCACCTATAGCAATTCAAGATCATAATTTCTTCATACCCCAACCTATCCAAAGTGTTCAACATCTTTCTATGTCCTAGAGGATCAACCCATGCCACGAGAAATGTATATAACTAAGAAAACAAAAATAGCCAATAATGAGATTGAGAATCTACATAGATACTTCTGTAATTGGTGGATGCATGGATAAAGAATTTCAAACCGTTTCTTATCAACTGATCGATAAGTTCAAACGAGGGGAGATGACAGTAGTCATATCCGAGTTAACTGAACTGGAACTAAAAGATGCGCCCCAAAAGGTACAGAATGTTCTCTTGGAGATACCTGAGAGATTCATCGTGTGCTTACTGGAGAATATGAAAGTAGATATCATGAATTGGCCTAATCTTGGTGGCAGTCACCTTTTCTAGTCAAGATCTGGTAATGCAATAACTATCCCCAGATTCCCTTCAGCTCCTTTGGTAAACATATCAATGAGTGACCCATGGGAGAATGCTCTTACTGCTATCAGCCACTCTAGATACGGATCATGTTCAAAAAATATGGTCTTCACTTCAAAGTTATTCCTTTTTCTTATAGTCTCTATCTCTTCTAAAGATGTATTTTCAAGTCTCTTTTTATATCCCTGCAGTATGGAAATTACCATGGATAAAAAAGAGAGCATAAACCCTCTAAAATCTTCAGCAGCCATTTCTTTTTCTTTGTCGGCAATTTCCTCTGCAGAAGAAAGCAAATCTTCCCGGAATTTCAGGTTAAGCTCATAGTATTTTTCTATGTAGTTTTTTCTGACCACCACTTCAGGTTCTCCCACAAACCCTTTCTCTTTTAATATCTTCAAATGATAGTATATTCTGTCTGGCTTTTCACCCAGGTTTTGAGCAATCTGACTGGCAGTAGTTTTTCCTTTCAACAGCTGGTACAGTATAGCACCCCTCAAAGGGTGTTTGAATGTTTCCAACAAGTTTTCAATGAAATCATGGCGTGACATAGAATCACCGAAACCTTTATATAGGGTAACTATATAAACTTTACTGACGTATGGAAAATTCAATACGTACTGAGTTGTTATGATGAAATGAAAAGAGGAAATAAATATGGAATACAGGACTCATAAAGGATGCAAAATTTCTGAAGTTGGCGTGGGATGTTACTCCCTCGCTGGCGTGTACGGAAAAAAAGATGTTCACCAATTCAAAAAAATGCTTTTACGTGCAGTTGAACTGGGAGTGAACTTTTTTGATACAGCTGAAGGATATGGTGATGCAGAGCACATTCTGGGAGGGGTGATGCGCCCCTACCGTGAAGAGGTGATTATTGCCACCAAAGTGGGTATCAAAGGAAATATAAAACCTAATCTGTCAGCTGAGTATCTTATCACTGCGTGTGATAAAAGTCTGGACAGACTAAAAACTGATTACATAGATTTGTACCAGGTGCATTTTGATGATCCCACCACACCAGTGGAAGAGACAGTGGGCGCACTGGAGGATCTAGTGGTAGAGGGCAAGATTCGTCACTACGGGGTGGGCCATCTTCCTGCCCACAGAATAGAGACATACTGTGAAACAGGAGACATTTTTTCCATACTCATGGAACTGAGTGCAGTTTCCCGCTATTCACGAAAGACATTACTCCCCTTGTGCAGTAAGTACGAAGTGGGAGGGATTGCCTTCAGTACAACAGGACGCGGGCTGCTCACTGGAAAAATTCGTAAACGAGTATTTGGACCTGGCGATCTGCGCAATATTGATATCCTTTTCCAACGGGAGAATTTTCAATCAGGGCTACGGATAGCTGAACGATTTTCAGAACTGGGAGAAGAATACAATAAGACCCCTGTACAGGTAGCTATTGCCTGGGTTTTGTCTCAGCCTGGTATTATTTGCGCATTAACTGGCCCATCAACAATTCCTCATTTAGAAGAGAACATTGGGGGAAGTGGCTGGTCTCTATCTCAAGAGCACTGTAAAGAACTGGAAATCCTCTTTAAAAAGGAAGATCAATGGCTGAAAAAAAAGAACATGGCCTCTATCAGGGAAATTCTTTCTCACAAATTGCCAGGGGAGTTTTCTGAAGCTTTTGCAGATTTGATTTTTGTTTTAGAAACAGCCATGCTTCATGAGCTGGTTACTGAAAAAGAGATTCTTCCTTTGTTCTATAAACTCTTCGAGACACGAAAAGAAAAAGATGTTTCCGCACTGGAGAATATTCAGGAGCAATTGTCCGGTGTACTAAAAGATAATATCACAGATTCTGTATAAAGGCGAGTGTCAGTAACTTCGAAAGAGTTATATAGGTTCTCCAGCAATTCACAGCGAGGACCTGTAGCCTAGTGGATAGGGCAACAGCCTCCTATGCCTATGAAAAAGCTATTCAGGTACCCAATTGAGGCGAAGAAAGCTGTAGGTCGGGGGTTCGAATCCCCCCAGGTCCGCTTATCCTGTTTTTGAAGGTTGTTCATTTCTTGTCGTTTTGTCTGATAGTTGTGATCTCCCCATTATCGGACCATTATGTGATAGTCATAGTTATTTATCGTAGTTCCCAAATTTTTGTCATCAGGGCTTCTACCCGCTTTTTATCGACAGCATTTTCCATTTTTCCATCCTTTTTGAATGCTTTTCCTACAATGCATCCGTCTGCATGTACTAAAATGGACTGCACATTTTCAGGAGTGACCCCACTTCCAGCAAAGAGAAAAGTGTCAGGAACCACCTTTTTTGCAGTTTCCAGGTCTTTTGTTACAGGCTGTTCACCTGTTTCAGAGCCAGTGACGATTAAAGCATCTGCTAGTCCTCGGTATGCTGTATCTTTGGCTGCCCGTTCAATCGACTGATTACCCAAAGAATGTGCATACTTCACCAGTACATCAGCAAAAATCTGTATATCACTATCCAGCATCTTTCTGTAGCGCAGCACTTGTGCCGCTTTTCCTTCAATTAACCCCTGATCTGTGGCCATAACACCTGTTAAGATGTTGCATCGTATGAACTGTCCTCCTGTAGCATGGGCAACAGCCAGCGCAGATTGGGCATCATTTCGCAGTACGTTCACCCCAAAGGGGACATCAATGGAGAGAGAAAGAATAATTCGAGTCATCCAGCTCACTGTCTGGGGAGGTACTGTGTCCTTAAAATAGGGGAGATCCCAAAAATTCTCTACGAGAATCCCATCCACCCCTCCTTCTTTCAAAGCGTTGTAGTCTTCTTGAGCCCTGGTGAAGACCTGCTGAATAGCCGTTATATCTGCATTACTATCTTTATCTAAATCTGTATCTGTAAACTGCGGTGAACCGGGGAGTGGTAATAAATGGATCATACCAATGACTGGCTTTTCTGTGTGAAAAATTTTGAACATGAAAAAATGTACGTCTCCTTCTTTTTATTGTTTTTGATGCAGATCAGACACAGGCACAGACAAAAAATGGTAAATAAGAATTAAGAAACTATCTTGTATTACAGATACTATTAACTCAGGCCAACCTATAAAGGTCAAAAAATAGAAGAAATGGGTCATAAGGACCTATTTCCGTTTCATGCTGGCACATACACCGCCAAGTACCACCAGAACTGCTAAGAGTCCTGTTCCCAGACAGAATGGTATCCCTTGTTCTGGACAACCATTATTACTCTTAGGACCTGATTGGTTGGGGCAGTTATCCTCACAGTCATTGAGACCGTCATTGTCAGAATCCCACGGGCATCCCCGCGAATCCACCAAATTACAACCTGGATTGTAGCACTGATCCTGGTCATCAGGAACCCCATCATTATCAGAGTCTTCTTCAGGACAACCGTCATTCCGCCGCTCACCATATTCTGATGGACATTCATCTTTGCAGTCATCGAGACCATCATCATCGGAATCTCTGGGACATCCTTGGGAATCTACAATATCACATTCTGGATTGTAGCATGCATCCTGATCATCTGGTACTCCATCGTTATCTTGGTCACCAGCTGGACAGCCGTCATTGGCTGGAGTTCCTTTTTCTGTAGGACATTTATCTTCACAGTCGTTCAATCCGTCTCTATCTGAATCTTTGGGACAGCCTCTAGAATCCACCACATTACAGTCAGGGTTGTAACACCCATCCTGATCATCAGCGACTCCATCTCCATCAATGTCTGGAGTTTCTGCTCCCCCACCACCTGGGCCGCAGCTCATGTTGATAGTGACCTGATTTGCTGTTCCTGGAATAATGGTTACTGCTTGACTGGCATCAGAGCATCCAGATTTCTTTAAAGTCACTGTATGGGTGCCTGCAGGCACATTATACAATATAGCATAGTTGTAGGGCGTGGTATGATTGTAGATACCGTTCCACCACACCTGGAAATTCGAAACATTGCTATCGATGCGCAGGGTTGTTCCACCGCCCCCTGTACCAGAGAGCACATCGTACATGCACACTTCCACTCCCGCATCAGTTCCAATGTGGGTTGCTTCCCAATAGAGCTTTATGGTCCGGGTGCCAATCTCAGGCTCCACCACTCCGTAGGCCACATACTGAACGTTTGGAGAAATAGGCCTGTTGACAAAGAACACATCTGTTGTTCCATCTGGCATATCAATCTCCAACGTGACAATAACACTGGCTGAAGCATTGGCAGTAACCTTGTAATTGATCAGGAGAATTTCATAGGGGAAATAGGTTGCCCCACATCCCTTGTTGATCCCCAGGGACGCAGATGCAGCAGAATGTGAGGGCTGTGTGGCAATGGCAAGTAGTGAGATCACAAGCAGGGCTGTAATAAAAGGTTTTAGAGCTTTCATTTCAATTCCTCCTCATTTCATTACCTTTCATAGTAGTATTGGTTGGGCACCATATAAAGATTTCCTTTTACCTTTTACCTTTTACCATTATCAACAGTACATGTACATGTTTGGCAACACTGGAAAATTGCTTCTTTTTCAAAAATATCACCAGAGTAACCAATTGTCAACCCCCCCTTTTCCCTTGCTGACTATCTTCTGTAACCCCTAACAGTAAGGTGTTACTTCGATTTTTTGAATGTGGGCAGAGTAACACTGTCAAAATCAAGAATATCTCGTTCACTCTTTAGAATGGTGAACTCTTTCTCCAGGATACTGTATTCTCTATCAGTGAGGGCAACTCTGTGGAGAGGGATGATCAACCGAGAATTGTTCAGCACCACCAGGTCTTTGAGTTCCTGTAAAAGCTTTACCACAATATCGAAGTTGATCTGGGTAATCAAGTACTCAAGTCCGTCCAGTAGAATGATCGATTCTGCACTCTTTTCGGTGAAGTTGCGAATAATGTGGTTTAGTTTGGGAAGATCATTGGGAGTTATTGCATTTTCTACCTTGGAGCGTGACAGCCACAAGATGGGAGTTCTTACCAATTTGTATTTTCTCCTGATCTTTTCTGGATGTTCCCTGGAGACCACAAATCCAGGTATGCCATGGGTAACTAAATCAATAAATATCTCAAATGCCTTGGTGCTCTTTTTTTCGATAATAATATACCCTTCTAATGGATGAAGCCAGTGATCAGGTTCAGTTTCCAATGTTTTCTCAGGAATTGGTTCAATCAGTATCCGTGTTCGATCAATGAATGCTGCACAGATGCCAGCTAAGATCTCTAAATCTCTAACATCTTCAGACGTGACCACTCTTTTGGTAGTGATATTGTCTGCTGTTAGTGCAGCAAAGGCTTCTCCCTGAAAGATGATGGGAACGCAGACAAAGGAATTGGATTCAGACGTTATCTGCTTTCCTTCTTCTGGATTGTACTCTTTGACATGGATTGTTCTCTTTTCACGAACGCACTGAACACCAAAATACTGGGAATCTGATAACAGAACAGACGTCCCCTCTGGTGGAAGTTCTGCCCCCATGCCAATCTGGTATTCCAGAGTTTTTCGCAGTGGGTTAACCAGGGCAATGCCACACCGTTCAAATCCCAGAGCTATCATACTTTGTACAATGGTGGTCATTCCTTTTTCCCAGCCAGTCTCTGATTGAAGTATTTTCTTTGCATCCAAGAGAATTTCCGTTTTCCTAGACCTTTCTTCAATTTTCTTCTGTAATTCTTGGTTAACAATTTTAGTTTGGCTGCACCAGATGACATTTGTCAGAGCTGACGAAATGAGCTCACTTAATGGCTGCAGTACACTGAGATCATCCTTTTGGTATCCATTTTCTGCATATTTTAACAGGTGGAGTGCTCCTATACCTTTCTCTGCCAGCAGGGGGACTGCAATCTGAGATCGAAAATCTTTCACCACTGGAACTTTATTGATCCTGGAGAGTGTATCACCAGAATTACTGAGTATGATTTCTTTATTTTTTAGACAAAGGCCCACCAATCCTTCACCATACACCACAGTTAAATCCTCTTTGTTTTTGATGGGTTCGAAAGTATATACAGGATAAAAATGTTTTTCATCATCTGAAATTAGATAAATAATGAAATTGTCAAATCCAATCAATGTGTGAATAGTATCTGAAATACTCTTGAACACGTTCTTTATATCTACAATGGAATGTATCAGCCTGTGTGCTTCAAAGATACTCTTTGAGTGGTTATTTGCTTCGGCTTCTTTCAAGTTGGCTATATTCTTTTTTATTTGTTCTGATTCATTTGTAAGTTGTTTACTCTTATTTCCATTTCTCATCCTCCGTACCTCCTAGAATCCGAGCAGTTTACAGAAGTTCATATTCTCTCCTATCTACTGGGCTCAAATCTCTTGTACTTCATCTCTTAAATAGTCAACTGCTGAACTGGGCTGCATTTTTCACTGCTCTCCACTGCAGTTTGATTTATCAGAAGTGTCATATAAATATTTGCGAGAAGTGAAAATGTGGGTGAAAATAGACATACTTTTTAGGAAGGGCTGTAATAACAAGTATGAAGTTGGCTACCTTATGTTACATCAAAACTGGCAGAAAGACATTGATGATTCATCGCATTAAAAAGGAAAATGACATGCACAAAGGGAAATGGAATGGAGTGGGCGGGAAATTGGAACCTGGAGAAACCCCTGAAGAGTGTGTCATCCGTGAAGTGAAAGAAGAATGCGGGCTCACTGTGAGGAATCCTGCATTAAAGGGATTATTAACCTTTCCCGCATTTGATGGATTTGATGATTGGTACGTTTTTGTGTTTGTGGCCACTAAATATAAAGGCATGCTCACTGATTCAGAAGAAGGTGTTCTAAAATGGATCCCTGATTCAGAATTGCTGCATTTGAACTTGTGGAAGGGAGATAAAATATTTTTGAAATGGTTAGACCAAGAAAAGTTCTTTTCTGCTAAATTCAGGTACAAAGAAGGGAATCTGATAGATTGTTCTGTTATATTTTATTAATCTTTTTCATTTCACATTTCACTCCATTTCACATTTCACTCCATTTCACATTTCACTGGATTGATGGTGTATTTCTGTACGAGAAGATATAACAATCATGCAAATGCAGCGTGGAACCACTGTTTTATACCACTCCATTGCGATCTTATAGAACTCCATTGCGATCTTAAGAGGACGTAACCTAAAAGTCCATAGCTAATGGTATTTAAAACTATCAAGATCACTGAATCTGCAAAATCTACTGGACTGGCAGCGTAACCAGCTAATAACCCATCCAAAGCCTTTCTGACCTGCAAAAGTAAAAGGGGTATAGTCCTCAAGAAGTAGGTGGCCAGGGTTACAGAAGTGCCCACAAAGTAGAACACAGAATACCATTTGACTGCGCTCATTTCATGATCAGGCATATTGCTCATGTCACGTGGTTCAATCCTCTTGATGAACCTGGACAAGAAATTCTTTATGTACGTCTTGGCATCGCCCAGCAAGTTTTTGCACCGGAAGTAATTGGCCACTGTATAATAGACATCAGTCTGCATGTTGAATCGGAACTGCCATATAATCCCCCACACTTTGATGAATACAATTGCTTTCAGAAAATTGTACCACAAAGGAGCTAATGTAATAACATTGTAATCTGAACCGAGAATCAGAAGCAAACAAATAAATATAGCCACTGTATCCCAGGCCATCCCTGCCAGGTAAACTGTGTATCGTTTATTACGG
>Ga0209635_10002186_pt1 | contig 14905 bp, 13 predicted proteins | sample DeeMarSWOR230_32_FD_187463 | JGI IMG/M metagenome (GOLD analysis project Ga0209635, IMG submission 187463) | Marine sediment microbial communities from White Oak River estuary, North Carolina - WOR-2-30_32 (SPAdes) (version 2) | ecosystem: Environmental > Aquatic > Marine > Intertidal zone >... | reverse complement strand
CCGCCACGGACGCTCCGTAAGCGTGATCCCGCCACAGCAGCAACACGCTGAGGCCCAAGAAGGCGAGGCCGACGGTCACACCGAAACGTCGCCCCTCGACCACGGTCAGTCTAGCTGAAACTCGCTGCGCCAATCGCTTGTCTCCTTCCACTCGGGCTGGTCAGCCTTGTCGAGCAGGAATGGGCCGAGCACCAAATAGTCGATATGCGTTCGCATGAAGCAACGATACGCGTCCGCCGGTGAGCAGACGATCGGCTCGCCGCGCACGTTGAACGACGTGTTCACGATAACGGCGCAACCCGTCAGCCTCTCGAACTCCCTGATCAGGTCGTAGTAATCCGAATTGGTCTCCCGTGCCACGGTCTGTATTCGTGCCGAGTAATCCACGTGCGTGACGGCAGGGATGTCGGACCGCTTGACGTTCAGCCTTTCGATTCCCCAGAGAGTTCGCTGGTCTTCGGTCATAGGGATCTGCCGCTCCCGCTTGACGTCCGCCACAAGCAGCATGTACGGTGAGTCCCGGTCGAGCTCGAAGTAGTCGCTCACTCGTTCGCGCAGCACACTGGGAGCGAAAGGCCGGAACCCCTCACGGAACTTGATCTTGAGGTTCATCTGCGCCTGCATCCGCGGGCTGCGGGCGTCGCCAAGGATGCTCCGGGAGCCGAGGGCTCGCGGGCCGAACTCCATCCTGCCGTTGAACCAGCCGACGATCTTCTCCCCCGCCAGCAGCTTGGCCACCGTCTTCAGCAAAGGCGCCCGCTCCATCCTCTTGTAGACAGCGCCCTGCGACTTCAGGTAGTCGTCGATCTCGTCGGGCGTGTACTCGGGACCCAGATACGCGCCCTTCATGCTATCGGTACCCGCTATGATTCCTCGGGGCTTCTTACAATGGCGGTGCCAGATCAGTTGGGCTACACCGAGAGCGCCGCCAGCGTCGCCAGCGGCAGGCTGAATCCACAGCTCCTTGAATGGTCCCTCCGTGAGTAGCCGGCCGTTGCCCACGCAGTTCAACGCCACACCGCCGGCGAGACACAGCTTGTCCAGGCCCGTCTCGCGATGCACCGTCCGCGCCATCCGCAGCATCACTTCCTCGGTCACCACTTGGATCGAACGGGCCAGGTCCATCTCACGTTGCGTCAACTTCGTTTCGGGCACGCGAGGCGGGCCACCGAACACCCTGTCGAAGGCGCCGTTGGTCATCGTGAGGCCGGACAGGTAGTTGAAGTACTCCTGATTCAACGTGAATGAGCCATCCTCGCGCAGATCCATCAGTTCGGTGAGGATCGTATCCACGTATTTCGGCTCGCCGTAGGGCGCGAGCCCCATCACCTTGTACTCGCCTGAATTGACCTTGAACCCGGCGTGATACGTGAAAGCGGAGTAAAGCAGTCCCAGCGAATCCGGCCAGTGCAGCTCCTTCAACAATTCGATGTCATCGCCGCGTCCGACTCCGATCGATGCCGTGGCCCACTCTCCGACCCCGTCCATCGTCAGTATGGCGGCCTCCTCGAATGGTGAAGGGAAGAAGGCGCTTGCCGCGTGGGATTCGTGATGCTCGGAGTACAGGATCTGACCGTCGTAACCGAGGGCCTGCCGGAGATGGCGGTCTATGAAGAGCTTCTCTTTGATCCACAAGGGGCCTGCCTTGTGGAAGGACTTGAAGCCCCTAGGGGCGACCCCGAGATAGGTTTCCAAGATGCGCTCGAACTTGAGCAGCGGCTTGTCGTAGAAGCCGACGAACGCCAGACCGGGCGCCGCTACGCCGCCCGCGTGCAGACAGTAGGCTATCGCGCGAGTCGGGAACGAAGCATCGCCTTTAATGCGCGAGAAGCGCTCTTCCTGAGCGGCAGCCACGATCTCACCGTCCCGCAGCAAGCACGCGGCGCTGTCGTGGTAGAACGCTGAGATGCCTAGGATGATGGCGCTGGGCTGAGCTTTCATTTCCGTCTTCTGTGTGGAGGCCTAAATCCTTTGCGGGACAGGCGCACGTACACGCAAGAGGCGGGCTTCGGTCCACCGGCATGTCAATTCGCTTCAACCCCTTTCCCTGCAAACGGTTAGCCGACTGAGATGCAGTGCCTGCTCTGGCTGTATTGCGCTACCTGTAGGACGGTCGCAACACTCGCGAAGGGGGCAGGCTTGCCCCTGGCGCTGGAACACCCGCCGCCCCGGAAGGCGCTTGGGGGAACCTTTGGACGACGATGACGGCGGCGTGCAGGACGCGGCTGGGCGTCGGAAGTGCTACGGACGCCGGTGTAGCGACGCCTGGTGGGATAGCGCACTCTTAAGTGCCGGTAGCATCGCCTCCACAATGGGACCGTTTGCTTCTTCCGTGGTGTGCCCAATCGTGTCAACGAAGCGGGCAGCTGTGTCGCTCGCGAAAAGGGCGGAGAGGTTCAGAAAGCGCTGTGGCGCCACATCGGCCATCGCTGAATCTATCGATTGGGTAATCAGGGTGTGAACAGCCTTGAGCGTTGCCTGGTAGGGATCAGCATCGATCTCCCCCATTAGGTACTTCTCATAAGCCGCTAGGGGTTTTGTCGTCGAGTAGACAGTGGGTTGCCATATGTATATCGCCTGAAAGTGATACTCGTCAGCCAGCGCTTCCACGAGGCGGGCAGTACTAGCGTAGTCTTCAACGACTCGGAACGCCAACTCCCCACCGGTGGGGCGTCCCACGTTTGGGCGTTCGCAAAATCGAAGTAGACGCTGCACAAGCGCGGATCTGTATGCAACAATCTCAACGAGTACAGAAAGCGCGCGGAATTCTGCGTGGACGTCGCGCCTCCACGAGAATGCAGCTCTACCCAGCCGAAAATCTCGCGCACGGTTCTGTTCGTTCTAAGGGATTCCAGCCATGCCCGCTTGAGCTGCGGCGGCCACGTCGTTTATCCCGTCGTAAAACACCACGAGGCGCAGCCGGGCACCGCTGCGCAGTTGCAGCATCAGTTCAATAACTTCTTGGGTGAATACATATCCCGTCTCTCCGAAATTCACTGCTTTGAACTGGCAAGGTGCTGTCTCCGACAGCTCTTTGGTCACGAGAGAGGGGATCGTCGCATCATCGCGCTGGTAACTGCCGAACATCGTTGATCCGCCGAAAAGGAAGATCTCGTCCGGGTCCCGGTCGCACGATCGCGGCTGGACCGTCCGTCTCCGTCCACGTTGGTCCACGTTGATGAAGAGCCCTTCAAAGGGCAAGCGCCTGAAGTAGACGTAGGGCTTCCACTGGAGCCTGTTACTCGATTCTTGCTCCCGCAGATACTCATCAATCCAGGAATTGTTGGCTTGAGGTTGCTCGGGGGTTGAGGAACTGGCGGAAGATATCGCTCTCCGGACTGTGCCTTGACCGCGGTAGGCAAGTTCCATCATCAGGAAAAGCGCTAGGCTGATCCCAAAGACAAGCCATGCGTCGCGGATGACAGTTGCAGTGCGTGCGAGGACTGACGCTGTCTTGGAGTTGGACATGGGTCTCTCTGCCTGTATCTGCGTTCTCAGCGCTATGCCCGACCCACAACTTGGATCAGCTGCTTAACGTCCTGTTCAGCTGCGAAGAAGTGGCGGATGCGCTCCCACACACAGCAGCGGCAAGACGATGCGAAGCACACAGACCTCCTTCTAGCCAGGGGATCCCGGCGATGCGAGCACGAGGTTAGTCTTGCAGAAGTTGGAGAGCCAGTGGAGTCCAGGTACTCGGGCTGCCGCTTCGATGACCCGAGACGCTTGCATGTCCATGCTCTCAGGCCAGGGCCGCTTGCCCATGAACCTCAGCTCGCCGTAGTAGACGGATGCCCTTCTGATCACCGTGAATCCCGAGGAACGGAGCATGCACAAGAACTCCCGGGGACGCCAACTTCGGAGGTTGTGTGCGTAGAAACCACCATCCTCTCGCGTCGTGCGCCCGGAGTAGTCCTTTGCGCGCCCGCACGCCTTGAGCGCTCGGTATACGCGCGTCGGGATGGCGCTGATCGCGGCGCTCAACCGATCGAGGAGGTACGGGGGAGCTGAGTACCAGGAGATGACGAGGTGAGCGCCAGGTCGCATCACGTTGCGGAGGCGGCGAAGGACCGCCTCGGGCTGCGCCAGATAGCCAACCACCCCGAGCATGAGGATCGCGTCGAAGGCCCCGGCCTTGAAAGGAAGTGCTTGGCAGTCCAACACCGTCCAGGCGGGGCCGCGGCTAGCGGCGGCACCCTCGCGCACGACATCGATCGACAGGTCTGCGGCGATGACGCTCCAGCCGGCGGCGGCCAGCGCTGCAGCCTGTACGCCGGCGCCGCAGCCAAGATCCAACGCGCGCTTGCCGCAGACTCCGGGCTTGACCTCGGCCAGCCAGTCCAACGCGATCCGCGCGCGCTCCTGGAAGTTGTACGAATCGTAGTCTCGCTTGGAGTAGCGGGCTTGCCAGGACGAGGCGTGTTCGGCGAAGAACGCCCGAACGTCATCGGGATCTTGCATGCCTTGGGCGGCCTCGTTCATCGGGTGTGCGCGAGAATCTTCTCCACGAAGGGGCCAGGATCATCGAGAGCGAAGTACGCGCAGACCCGCACGCGCGCGAGTGACCAAAGGTAAGAGCCAAGCCCCCATTCGCCATCCCGTAGATAGGTTCGGAGGCTGCTGAGGTCGCGTTTGAGGTCGATCCAAGCCCTCCCTTCCTTCTGCACCAAGTCCGGTGGCGGTTGCCCCGTCATCGTTGCGTAGGCAGCGATGGGAAAGTTGCAACCAGAGCGCGAAGGCAGTTCCGTCCAGGTCGAATAGCGGCAGTTGATCTCCAGCAGCAGGTGCTGCTGACGTCGCTCGTCCCACTTGAACTGCACGATGGCGAATCCCGTGTAGTCCAGTGCCAACAGTGATTCCACGGCGATGCGGATGAGATCGGGCATCCGCTGGCTCACAACGAAGCACCCCATCCCTGCGTACGGCTTCCACAGCCGTGCCCGCTGCGCTGAAAAAGCGCCGAGGGGCCGGCCTTCTCGGTTAATGTAGACGTGGACCGAAGGGTGATACCGGTCTCTGCCCGGCACGTAGCTCTGGATCACGCTGCGGTGCGCATTGTGGGCTTCCAGGTCCCGGAAGAGCCGCACCAGGCTCTCCGCGTCGTTCACGCGCATGCCCTTGACCGCAGTCACGATGCCAGGCGGAAGCCGGTCCCAGTCGGCCCGGTCGAGCGGTTTTACGAAGACCGGAAAATCGAGCTGCCCTGCGTGCTCGCACACCGCTGACGCGCAGGTGGGCACCAACGTGGGTGGTGTCGGGAGCCCGAGTCTACGCGCGGCGAGCGCGAACCGGTCCTTGCGCATGCAGGACTCGAGCACGGCCTCCTCGGGAAGGTCATGGTCCAGGATCTCTGAGATCTGATGGCGTACCCGCGAGATGAAACTGAGCGCGGTGTCACCGGTCGCCAGGATCACTGGCCGGGCGCCGAGCCGTTCCACGGCCTGCCGCAGACTGCTGACGCGCCGTGCGTCACCGGCTGACGCGGGCGGGAAACTCTCGCAATGGGAGACATAGCGTGACGCGGCGGCCAGCGACCCGAGGTTGGAGGTCAACAGTACGACCGGGACCCCGCACAGTCCCAGCGAGCGGATTACCCCGATGTCACCTGTCGCGCCGCCATCGATCACAACGGCTGGCCGGGAACGGTCTAGGCCAGAAGCCTGCCGTTCGATCATAGGCTCAACCCTCGGGACGGCGCCGGGCGAGCGTCTGACCCACGCGCCGGTGCGGCCACGGGGCTGTACTCTCGGTATGTTCTTGGAAAGTCGAGCCGCCTATCAGGAAGTGCGATCCCTGCACTTCCCAATGGGCACGCCGAACTGACACACCACCTGAGGTGGCACATGTGACGGAAGCCCGTGGTTCGAACTGAGTAATCCGCTTTCAGGGTACGCAGTTGGGAGGGGAGCAAGTTGCGGGCCAGCGACGGGAAGGGGAACCAGCCCGCGTTCGCACGCTGCGCTCAGACCAAGTCGACAGCTCGTCGCTCGCGTCGAAGCCGACCCACCAGTGCTCGCGGGTGGAGCAGGGGATGGGGCCCAGTGTCCTGTCTAGCCCACGGAGCGCCCAGTTCCTCAGACGCCGCACTGGTGTGCCTAGTTTCCGGGACACTGTTGGTTGCCTTGGTATCGACGAAACACATTGGCGGTGTGAACCAGATACCCGTAGTCGCGTAGCCCGAGTCGGTACGCAAGAAGCGCAAGTCTGAATCTCCCTCGACGCAGAGCATCGTCAGGGAACCCGGTGCACCGAAGCGTCCGTGCAGCCATTTTGAGAAGCCGTTTCTTCCGTCCACGGGCATAAGCAGTGAACTTGCTTCTGTTCCATTGGTATCGAAGGTGAGCCGGAAGGGGAATGGGACAGGGCACGTGCCCCGGGTATGTCTGCCACGCCACATTGGTGACCTCGGGCCGTAGTCGCCGTAGCCACTCGGAATAGAAGTGATGCTGGAGGAATTCATCAACCGGTCGGCAAAGCGCGAATTGCAGTACTTCTGCGTCAAAGAAGGGCAAGTGAAGTTCGACGCGATGCATGTCGATGTCTTCGAAATGTTCGGTTAGATGCCGTTGCTGATCATTCAGCATCAGAAACAGATGGAAGTTCCGACCAGGGTCGGAACTATCTAGGCCCCGCAGTTCCTTGAGGACACCGTCAGACGGGATGATCGCGAAGTGTTTTTTTACGTTTGGGTGCGCGAACCTAAGCGGCAAGGCGCATCGTTCGTTTTCCAAGTAGTCGGTCACGGCGCGCTCGACGTCCCCTCGACGCATTAGATCGACGATCCGACGAGTCAGATACACATGCCCGAGGCCTACACTGCCGCCGTCTCCGGTCCAGGCGATACGCACTCGGCCGCGGATACCTCGATTGACCAGCCCGGACTCACGAAGAGCGTTAGACATGAACATCGACCAACTGAATGGGCCCGTGAAGTCGCCGGGAAACTCCTCGTATTGAGCACCTATAGCTCGTGCAAATTGGCGGGCGCAGTACTGGTCCAGTGAATCAGGTGGAGCGAAGTTGAAAGCATGCACCGTCGTCCCAAGATCCCTCAGCACCGAGACGACAACCCGCGAATCGAGGCCGCCGCTAAGAAAGGCGACGGCCTCGGAGTCAGTGCCGAGCCGGAGCCGAATGGCGTCATGGAAGATGCCCGCCAGACGGCTGTGGGGATCCGTTTCAGTTGCCGGGGGATCAGGCAGTCGATCCCACCGCCAGTACACATGGTTTGTTACTCCGGTCCGGGCAATCTTCACAACTTCACTTGCTTGCAAGCGGCGAATCCCCTGGTACGGCGTGCGGTCACCGAGTGGAAACCCGAAGCACGCTTGCTCCGCGGTTCCTCGGAGACTCCTTTCCTTGGGCACCAAGGGCAGGCTCTCCAGGACCCTCAGGGCAGAGGCGAACACTATGTGCGATGCTCCAATCCAATAATAGACAGGGCGTATAGCTAACCGGTCCGCAATCAGGTAGAGCGATTCCGTATCTCGGTTGAGGTGAACGGCGGCGAAGGTGCCGCGCGCTTTGGCGAGAAGCGCCCACCTGCCCATCAGGAAGTTCGAGTGGAGTTGACGTGAGTCGTCTCCGCGGTCTCGCGTTCCGTGCTCCCCGGCTGGAAGTAAGGGGTCGCCGACCACCATCGTGGTTGCGTGTCCATCGTCGACGAGGCTGGGAGTGCCGTACGCACCTATGTCGACCTTCACCATGAACGCATTCGGACTGTCGAAACGGAATGGCTTATCTCCTCCGCGGGACAGGGCCTCAATGAGCTGTGTCCGAGAATCTTCGGCGACTTCTGTACCTTCGCGCAGTGCAACGATGCCTGCCAACAGGGTCATTCCACTGCGATCCTTTCACTCGGCGTGTTCAAGTTGTACGGCATAGCGCCTTTCAAGAGTCCCAGGGCGGAGCGGAGAACGTCTCTCTGCAGGACGTAGACCGCAACGAGATAGCTCCCTGCACCCGCGGTGATCTTGAGAGAAAGCAGCAGCACAGGATTGATGGTAGCGGGGAGGGCCAAGTGTACCCCCTGTACGACTGCGGACATGATCGCAGTGCCCCCAAGCGCGGGCAAAATGCATCTCACGTACGACGTGACAGACAGATCCACTGTTGCCAGCGCCGATGGCACCAAGAACAGGACCATTACAACGGGATGCCCGACAAGCCACCCCGTGGCGACCCCGGCGACCCCCCAGAAGCTGCCGACCACGAAGCAAGCAGGCAGAACGATCGCTGCTATTATGTTAATCTCCATCTTTCTGCGAGTCTGGCCGGTCGCGACTAGCACCTGATCGAGGATAGGTGTTATCGAGCGCAGTACGGCGGCCGCTGCGAGTATTTGTAATGGCACTACGGCGTTGCCCCATTGTGGTCCCAACACCGTGAAAACAAAGTCTCTCGCGACGAGTGCTATCCCTATGGCTGCTGGGAATGTCAACAAGGCCACGCCACTCGTCAGGCCCACCACGTACCGTGCAAGAGCCCTTCTATCGTCCTGCACCGAGGCCAAAATGGGGGGTGTTACTCTACCCACCAGCGCGGTAAGTCTCTCCACGGGGATGCTCGCCAGCGTCCAGCCTATCGTGTAGACACCCAGAGCGCTCGCACCCAAGACTCTGCCTACGGTGGCAAAATCCAAGCTCGACTGCGCGTACCAGGCGAGGTTTGCTACCACAAGGTGGCTGCCAAAGGTGACCGCGGCGGCGATGGTTCTGAACTGGCGAGGCCAAACTAGACGATGACGACGCCACGCCAGCGCGATAGTCGTGCTCAGTAGTCTACTGAGCAACGCTCCGAGAACCAACGCCCAGTAGCTCAGGCCCGCAAGGGCGAGTGCCAGAGTCGACGTGCTGAGAGCTATCGCCTCACAGCCATCGATCAGGGCCAATCGCCTGAACTGAAGCTCGCGAGCCAGCAAGGCGCGGGGGACCGTCTGAAGCCCGCTGACCAAGAAGGTCGTACTTAGAACGATTACCACGGCGCGAACCCGCGGCTCGCCGAAGAACGCAGCGACACCGCCGGAAACGAGTGCGGAGACCGCGAAGAAGAAGATGCTGACCAGGATGGCGAAGCCACCGAGTCGAGCGATCTGCTCCTCTGTCAGGCTTCGCCCCTGGATGATCGCCAAGTTGAGGCCGAAATCATTGAGAATCTGTACCAGGCCCAGGTAGACCGTCGCCATCCCCACGACGCCATAATCCTCGGGGGTAAGAATCCGGGCGATAAGCAGCGTGATGGTCCAGCTCAGAACTTGGGTGACCCAACGAACCCCACCCGTCCAGAAAATGCCGGTGATCAGCGACCGGTCTAGGATCGCCGTGTCCGTGTTTGACTCGGACTGCGGCGCCGTGAGCACGGTGACGTGGGCAGCTGAGGCATTTCCGCTGTCCCTTGCCGGGCTCGGGGTGGTGTCGGTCAATTCCCTTCCATTGGGCTGGGGTTTCGACTCTGGCCCAGCTGGCGAGCAGAAAGGCCAGCGCATGGCGAAGTCAGACTTCGTCGATTGGTGCTACCGGCGCAAACGTGAGGCCAATGCGCAACTCTCAAGCCCCGAAGACCTTCGCTCCACTCTTCTGTGCAATTCGAAGCGGCCGCTCACACGCAACAGGGCCCCCTGGAACGATCGTGATAGAGCCTTCGAAAGCGCTGAATGTCGGCTCACTGCCCGGTTGCAGCTTGTGCACAGGTGCTTCTTCTCCGATTGCCATACGTAGCTTACTAGTGCCTACGGCGAGAGATCGAACCCCGGCGAATCTAGCGCGGGCCGCGATGATCGCTCGATCACTTCGAGGGGTGTGCCCCCAGATATCGGGTCAGCGTTGTATCGATGCGACACCCAGTCGCTGGAGGGCCACATCTAATGAGAAGTGTGGAGTACCTCTCCTTTCGCACTGCACTTGCCGCGCACCATGGAGATCTCCCATGCAGGCATATGCGCGCGCCCGATGCCAAACCCTGCGGTAGAGTGTGTAAGCTGTGACTGAGCCCAAATTCATGCGCAGGACCGTGTCACGGGGACTGGAGTGGCTCGCGCTGCTGCCGATCGCGATGGGTTTTTGCAGCTCTTGTTCGCCATCCGGCTGTCATCTTCATGCTCCACCGCTGTCGGTCTGACGCTCGAAGCCTGGCTGGCCATGACCCGCATGTCGTCAGATCCCTTCTGGCATATCTGCGCAAGAATAGGGTTCCCATGCTGTCCTTGGAGCGGCGATTGATTGGCCTTGCGCAGGGCGGCAGGGACTTGAGTCGCGGCGTTGCATTTAGGATCGACGATGGCTATGCGGACCGCGCGACTGTGGCCGCTCCCATCTTTGCGCAATTCGATTGTCCGGTAACTACGTTCGTAACTACTGGTTTCTTAGATCGAGATGTGTGGTTTTGGTGGGATAAGATCGAGTATGTGTGCCACAAGACCTCCCGGTCCGATCTGGCTCTGTTCTTGGCAGGTGAGCGTATCGACTATCGGTGGACCGGCGAGGGCGGACGACGCCGTGCGCAAGAGGATCTCACCGAGCGCTGCAAGCGGATCCCCGATGTCGATAAGAAGCGGGCAATGCCAGTCTCGCGCGTCAGGCGGGGGTGGAGCTACCTAGGGCGGCGCCGGATGGATACGAGCCGATCACTTGGGAACAGCTTCGACATTGTGAAACCGGCGGGATGACGTTTGGCGCTCACACAGTTACGCATCCAATTCTCCCGCAGGTATCGGACGAACAGGCTGAATTCGAGATTCGCGGCAGTTGGGCGTGGGTTTCGGAGGAGGCCCAGCGTCCGTCGCTGATCTTCGCCTTCCCGAACGGGCGGGCCGGAGACTTTGGGGAGCGGGAGATATCGCTGCTTCAAAGTCTAGAGTTGTTGGGCGCGGTCACCTCTGAGCCTAACTATGTGCGACTGAATGCAGGTGACGATCCAATGCAGTGTTTTCGCCTGCCTCGCTTCGCGTTTCGAGACAGGCTAGCCCAGAGTCTCCAGTGTGTCTGGGGAATCGAGCGGGCAAAGGCAGTTCTACGAGGTTGGATCACTTCGTGAGCCGAACTCCCAGATTACGCTCAAGAGCCTCAAAGAATAGCTTGGCCTGATATCTTCGACTGAATCGCTGATCCACGGCCAACGGTTGCGGTCGGATTCCCCGCTTGTAGTTGTTGAAGCGGGACTCTAGGACCCGGGTGATCTGGCCGATGTCATCACGGCGAACGACGTCTGCGGTGGTACCGCGTAGCAGGCGCTCGGTGGCGCTGCCCGGTTCCTCCATTGCCAGTACCCATGCGGCGAAGGGCATGTACTCGAAGATCTTCGAGGGTATTGCGAGGTAGTCATCCTGTGGAAGGTTGACCAGCATTTGCGCCCCGCCCAGAAATTCGAGTGCCTCACTTCGGGAGCCCGCTGGGCGGAGGTCGAGATAGTCGGCGATCCCTTCACGTTTCGCGAGAACTTGTAGCGGAACGCCGCCGTAGCTGAGACTCGGACCCATGAATGCGAGACCGAAGTCTTTTGGCAGCAGGCTGCGCCCATGGATCAGCCGGGCTGCAGCCTGAAACAGCCCTCGCGGGTCACGGTCGCGATAGACCTCTCCCGCGTAAGCGACCACGAAGCGATCGTTCCTCGAGGTTCTCCTAATGACTTCGCGATCATAGCCGTTCATGACCGTCACGATGCGCTCGGCGGCTTCCGGGTACAACGAGCGTAGGGCTTCCGTATGTGAGTCCGTCACAGTGACGACCAGGGCGGCGCGAGTCACGCACCTTCGTTCAAGCCGTCGATTGGTTCGTAACAGAAGGGGCGACGCCGCGTAAGCGGACACCCGGCGGACCAGGCGCCAGGGATCGCGGAGATCCATGATGTGCGGCAAGCAATAACGTCGTGCTAAGCTATACGCGACATCGTGAACCAGCTGCGGGGGCCCACAGCTGATGACGGCCCGATGGCCGCCGTGCGAGAGAAGGCCCTTTGCGATCCGGGCGGCTTGTCGGTTCCATGCCCGCTCCTTGCCAATCTCTAGCCACGCATTGTACGCACGCACGGCAGCCTGCGGGTTTAGCTGGCCCAGTTCATAGATGACCTCGACGGGAACCATGTCTGGCGTTGGCTCGTGGTGCCTTTCACCCCCTTCGTGTCTGCGCGAGGCGGGCTGGGAACGAAATGGGAGCAGACGGCGGATCAACGGTCTCAGACTTCGGTCGCTTAGCACTCTGAGCGGAACGGAGTTGACGACCCCATAGACCCGCGTACCCGGCGGCAACTCCTCCAACCGTCTTGGGTCTTGCCGGTCCAGGCACTCGGGAGACGCACAAAGAACATCGAGCAGCCATCCGCGTTGAGCTCCAAAGGCGGCCATCTTTTGCCATCGCAAGGCACCGGCCGTCTGTGCGGGCGGGAAGTGATAGCTGATTAGTAGTAGGCGTGCCCCCTTTGTCCTGCCGGGCACGCTGAAGAACGGTTGCAGTTCTCGCATGAGGGATCTTCTCGCCCCCATTCCTCTCTTGTTGAAGCTGGCTTCGCCCGCGGCTGATGGTGTGCCGGCAAACCTCGTGCAAAGCCGCTCATCGTCCACAGACAGACCGCTCGAGGTCGCATGTTCCAGTTACCGGCAGCTAGCGCGGGCGCGCGGATTGGCCCGGTGCTTGTTCGGGGAGATGGGAGGTGCATCGTCCAAGCGTGTTGCCTCGATTCAGCACAGTGCCTTCGTCTCCGTGAGAGGCGCCCAACCCGGTCCCTCTTGGCGCCGAGTCACTATTCCCACGTGCGGCGCCCGAAAAGAATATCCCACTCTCATTCCTGAGCCACTGACTGCTGGCGAGCCGAGCGGCCGATCGGCCAATCTTCCAGTTCGGTGTCTCCACTCTGAGAAGCAGAGCACCAGTGATCGGATGGGAACGACGCGCGCGACTCAAGCACTACCTTGAGCAGGGCTCTAGGAAGCATAGCTGGCCCGTGCACAACGTCGTGCACCCTGCTCCGAGAGAAGGATTCGGCTTGTCAACGCTCACCGTAATGATATCGCTGGCCGTGGCCGGCCTGACAATGGCCTGCGTGCGCTCTTTCCAAGACTACCCTCGAACGTGAAGAAATGCTCCGGCGCGTTCGGTGGTTGAGATCACACGCCCAGGACGTCTGCCTGGTAACCGGCTCGCTCGGGAGGGCCAACACACCCATCCTACTCATTGCAGAGCAAGAAGGATACCGTTGCTGATAAGTCGTTCTACCGGACTGACTTCGAGTTCGGCATGGTTGGTGGACCAGAATTGGCCTGCGCGCGGCGCCTGCTCACGCGTCTGACGTTCGTGGTCCTCTGGGCGGCCGGTTGCCACGGAGAACACCTCATCGCGCGGAAGACGCCAGGCTTCTTGGCGTTCCGGGAGTCGTTCTGGGAGTCGGCGCCTGTCGTGCGCCCGGCCTGCTCCCGGGACCGGTCGGGTATCCCCGGCGATCCATGTACGCTGCCATGTGAGCCAGCCTTCTTGGGGGGCATGTCTTGGTGCTCGAGTGCACGCAAGAAGTCGCGCGGTGCCGCAAAAAATGACGGCGCGCACGCGGACGCTGTCCTGGCGAACTGACGGCGTGTCGTAGACTTAGCACCCGGGCACATATCTTGTACGTTCATCAGTCCGGCCGTTAATCACACATCGTGCCTGTCCAGCGCGTGATTCGTCGTCCCCCGCCCCGACGGTCTTGCCGACTTATACCGTCGGGCCGAGCGGAGATGCGAGGGCGGTATGCGAAGAGACAGATCTATGCGCCGAGGCTATCCTCACAGGATCCGGCGTCTGCTCACCCTGGCGCTGTGGACCGTGGCCGTAGCCGGCTGCAGGTTCGAGCGACTCAATCCCACGGAACCGGACGGCGCTGTGGCGGAGGTGATCGTCTCCGCGTCGTTTGATAGCGTTGGTGTCAGCGAGATGGCGCCTCTTACGGCGATCGTGAGAGATGGCGCCGGGCGTGTGTTAGACGACCGGACAGTCAGCTGGTCCAGCGATGACGAGAGCATCGCTACGGTCGATAACCAGGGCGTCGTGACAGGGATGGCGGTAGGTTCCACAAGTATTGTTGCATCCGCCCAAGGCAAACTGGGGTCGAAGAGAATCGGTGTATCGCCCCGACGCGTGGCTTCCGTGTCGGTCTCGCCCACTGCGGCGGAGCTGTTGGTTGGCGGTAGCGTTCAGCTGAGCGCCACCCCGCTCGATTCTGGTGGCAATCCACTGTCCAGTCGTCACATCAAGTGGGCGAGTTCAAGCGAGACCGTAGCCCGGGTGGATGGGCGCGGTTTGGTGACGGCGCGCTCCGCGGGCTCGGCAGAGGTCACCGCTCGGTGTGGTGGAAGCGAAGGCGAATCCGTGATCAGCGTTAGCGTGGTGCCGCCGGAACCGGTGGCCTCGGTGGAGGTGAGCCCGTCCTCGGGGAGCGTGAGGGTCGGGGAAACGATCCAGCTCACCGCGACACCGAGGGACTCCGAGGGCAACGCGCTGATCGACCGAAACGTGACCTGGTCCAGTTCGAACGCCGGAGTGGCGCGGGCAGATTCGACCGGGCTGGTGTTAGGACTAGCTGAGGGCAATGCGACGATCACCGCGATGTCGGAAGGGAAGTCCGGGACCTCGACGATCAGCGTGATTCAGTTGGGAGGCGGCGCGGGGATCATCTTTGCGGATGATTTCGAGAGTGGGACTCTCGACGCCTGGAAGAAGGACGGTGGGGATGTCGATGCCGGGAAGTACTCGGTTACGAGCGATGCGGCCCACGTGAGGTCGGGGAACTACGCGCTGGAGATCAAGCTCAACTCAGCCACGACGGCGAGTTACGGTGAGCTCTTTGTCGACCTCGTGCCACAGCCTGATCCGGGATACGAGGAGATTTACGTTTCCATGGACGTGATGTGGTCGCGCGGCTTCCAGAATCGACGTGGCAATAC
>Ga0209635_10002185_pt1 | contig 14906 bp, 13 predicted proteins | sample DeeMarSWOR230_32_FD_187463 | JGI IMG/M metagenome (GOLD analysis project Ga0209635, IMG submission 187463) | Marine sediment microbial communities from White Oak River estuary, North Carolina - WOR-2-30_32 (SPAdes) (version 2) | ecosystem: Environmental > Aquatic > Marine > Intertidal zone >... | reverse complement strand
AAAATTGAATTTTTATATTTTCATCTATTCTATTTATGATTCTGTTTCAGATAACCTTCACCTCAGGTTGTTTAAAACTAAAATCATTTGTATAAATATGAATTTCAAATTTATTTGCATTAACTACCAACTCTCTCCCCAACCCCATTTCCCTTTTACTCACATCAGGTGGAGACTGTTCGGCTAGTCAGCCTAGGCCTTGCCAGGTTGGCCAGATAGAAATTAAATAGTGGTTTATTCTAAGAATTGCAGAAGAAGTCTATCTCAATCTATTTCGCATATATTTGCTATAAATTCTTTAAAACTAATACCTACTATTTTTCAAACCTGACACTAATAATATATAATATTGAAAAATGAACATTGACACTTTTTTATTATGCCAAATTTCAATTCTATTTGGTTTCACACATCAATAAATATAAATTATAAGTCTTTGATTTGATATTATATCAGCTAAAGGAGAATTTTGCTTTATGATGACCAAACTGCGAGAAATGACTTTCATTTTTATCTGGATACTTGTGATCGCCTTTGTGGCTTTGATGGTTTTTGAATGGGGTATGGATATTTCCGGAATAAAAGGCAGATCTAACATTGTAGGAAAGATAGATGGCAACAAAATTACCATTCAGGATTTCCAACAAGCGATTCAGAATCTCTATTTGCAGGAAAGGGAAAGTACTGGAAATGATCCAGATGCTGCCAGGATGGAACAGATCAGGGATCAGGTTTGGGAGCAATATATTCAGCGTGTATTATATTCCAAGGAGATTAAAAAGAGACATATAGTAGCTACGGATGCCGAAATATTTCTGCAAATTACTGAATTTCCTCAAGGTCTCCCCCCTGTTATCAGTCAGAATCCGAATTTTATGACAGATGGTGTTTTTGACATGGCCAAGTATAAAGAAGCCCTGCAAAATCCTCAGGTAGATTGGACTCCCATTGAAAATTATGTAAGGGAGGTACTTCCCTTTCAAAAACTACAAGAAATTATCAATGCATCCGTCATGGTGACCGAACAAGAGATCAGGGAAGATTTCATTGATAAGAACCAGAAGGCTAAAATTGAATATCTTTACATTCCGGTTTCAGCCTTTGCCAAAGATTCAATTACCGTTACTGAAAAGGAGATTGAGCAGTACTATAGAGATAATAAAGATGATTTTAAAGTTGAAGAGAAACGAAAATTGAACTACGTCATATTTTCAACAGATCCAACTGTCGCAGACAGTCTAAAAGTGATGCAACTGGCTATGGATATTAAGGCCGATGCATTGGCTGGAGAAGATTTTGCAAAACTGGCAGATGAATATTCAGAAGATCCATCAGTACGAAACAACCATGGTGATTTGGGATATTTTGAGGGTGACCGAATGGTTAAAGAATTTTCTGAGGCAGCATTCAGTTCTCAGCCCGGTGAAATTGTTGGTCCGGTCAAAACCAGTTTCGGCCTTCATATCATTAAGATCCATGATCGCAAAGTGGAAGATGGTCAAGAAAAAGTACATGCCTCACACATCTTATTCAAATATGCTCCGAGTGCTGTCACAATTGAAGAAGCATCAAATTTAGCAAATAACTTCGCTGAAGTTGCCAGAGAAGAAGGATTCAGAATTTCTGCAGATAGGATGAAATATGAAGTAAATCAAACGCCTGAATTTGTTGAGGGCAATTATCTTCCAGGTTTCGGACAAATGTCATCAACTGTTGGGTGGACATTCCAGTCAAAAATAAACGATATTTCCAATGTTTTCCGGACTCCCCGAGGATATGTGGTATTTGAACTGGCAGATATATTACCTGCAGGATATAGGCCGCTGAAAGAGGTAAAAAATATTTGTAAGACCCGTATTGAACAGGAGGAAAGAAAAAATCTGGCTAGGGAATATGCCACGAAAGTACAACCAATACTCAATGAAAATACTTCTTTTGAAACGGTTGCTGCGAGTGACACTGCGAAAATTATTGTAAACGATTCAACCTCTCAATTTACCAAATCACAGTCGATTCCCAAAATTGGCTTTTCCCCAGAAATCCTGGCTGCTGCTTTCACAATTGAACCTTTCAAAATATCATCGCTTATTGAAACTGATCGTGGTGTATATTTCATCAAAGTAATGGAAAGAACTGAAATTAATGAAGAGGAATATAAACAACAAAGAAATTCAATTCGAATGCGGCTTCTAAATCAGAAATCTCAAAGTTTCTTTAACAAATGGTACGAAGAATTGAAAGAGCAAGCAGATATAGAAGACAATCGAGATCTATTTTTTGCATCATAATATCTTAATAAACCAGAAGGGGCACATAAGAGTGCCCTTTTTTGTTGAATTGTTAATCTTAATTAGCTTTTATCCCGACACCTTTAAGTTTATAATTTAAAATGTAAATATAATATAACTAATGATTTGTATGCTCAATTGTCTTAATACTTCAAGATCTCTATTATTTAATATCCCTCATTATCCCATTGTCCGGAATCAAAATGGATCTTCGAAAGTCTTTCCAACTATCCTAAGGGGAAAAAAATGGGAAGATTTACAATTTAGTTTGCATAGTTGAAGAGATTTTCTCAGTATATTAATTTTTTTGGAGAATAAAATGTCAATTATTTCAACATTTCGTGGACTCAGACCTAAGAAAAAATTCGCTGAAAAAGTGGCATCACCCCCATATGATGTGTTGAATTCGAAGGAAGCAAGAGAAATGGCCAAGGGAAATCCGCTTAGTTTTTTACACATTAATAAACCTGAAATCGATCTTGATCCCAACACTTATCTCTATGATCCCAAAGTATACCAAAAGGGTGCTGAAAATTTAAAGAAACTGATGAATGAGGGTATTTTCTTTCAGGATGAAAAACCTTATTTTTATATTTACCGACAAATAATGGGTACACACCAGCAAACTGGTCTTGTGGCATGCGCGTCTATAGATGAATATGAACAAGACCGCATTAAAAAGCATGAACTTACCCGTCCAGATAAGGAAGACGATCGGGTTAATCATATGAGGGCTCTGAATGCCCAGGTAGGTCCTGTTTTTCTGACTTACAAAGCACAAGATGACATAGATGCAATCATCAATAGCATTACTGGGAATCAACCTGAATATGATTTCATAAGTGCTGACAAAGTACAGCATACTTTCTGGATAGTTACTAACCAAGGTATTTCGCAAAAAATAAAAGATCTTTTTAGTAAGGTAGATTATCTCTATGTGGCGGATGGTCATCATCGTTCAGCTGCTGCCCAAAGGATCCGGGATATAAAGAGAAAAGAAAATCAGCTTCACAATGGGAGTGAGGAATATAACTACTTCTTAACTGTTATCTTTCCTCATAATCAAATGCAGATTCTGGATTATAATCGGGTAGTGAAAGATCTAAATGAATTGGAAAGAGAAACCTTTTTGCAGGAAATTGAAAATAATTTCATATGCAGTAGAGCCGTTACAACGGAGCCCATTAAACCCACCCAGAAGAAAGAGTTCGGCATGTATCTGGACAATGAATGGTACCGACTTGTTGCCAAAAAAGGGACATACGATAAGAATGATCCCGTTAAAAGTCTGGATGTAAATATCCTGCAAGAGAATCTGCTTACACCAGTGTTAGGAATAGATGATCCCAGAAAAGACAGTCGGATCGATTTCGTAGGAGGTATACGTGGTTTGAAAGAACTCGAAAAAAGAGTTAACAGCGGTGAATGGCGGATAGCATTTGCACTTTTTCCCACTTCAATTGAAGAATTGATGGCCATTGCAGATGCAGGTAAAATTATGCCACCAAAATCAACCTGGTTCGAGCCAAAATTAAGATCGGGATTGATAATACATTTGCTTGATTAAGATAAATAAAATGATATGACATGTAAAGATTCTAATGCTGCATTTCGTGTTCGAACATTTCTTTGGAAAGTTACAAAATCATCGGGCTAAGTTTCTTTACAATTTTACGAAGTTCTAATCTCAAAAACCCAACATTGGTATCATTACTTCCTAAAACCGATACCCAGGCATCTGCGTTTGGTACTTTGCACGATAGGAAAATGATATTTTCGAACTGGATTTCGATAAAATTTGAAGAAGACGCATCCAGATTATGTTGTAATCTCTTGACCTCACCTAAAAAAATCGAAAGCTGGTTGCCAAGTTCAGTTGCCTCAATTTTACCATTGGCATTTGAAGATAAAGAAGTCACAGGAAAACCGGTTATATTATGAACTAATATAAAATTAACACCTCTTGAATTTTTAATTGATTTGAGTTCATCGTGAATTAGATTAATGCGCTGTCTTTTTTCCTTTTCTTTTTCTTCAATTACCTTATCTGAATTTTCATCAATCTGCCGCATGGCTTCTAATAAAAGACTTTGCCATCCGACATCAATAGTTTCCTGTAATGCTTTCACATTCTGCTTAACAGTAAACTCACCACCATTCCAGGCCATTATATGATAAAAAGCATTCTCTCCAGTCAGATGCCCTGTCTCCGCGTGTACAATATTTCCGTTATCAAAATAGATAAGTCCGGATTCATGCTCATGTTTTACTTCCAAGGCAGAAGTCAATCTTCCCAGGCAGTTTAATTGGATAATATCGCTTAATTGAAAATCTGCCACGCTACCTTTAAATCCTTTATCTTCAGTCAAGGCATCCAGAATTACCGAGCGTAAGTCATTGATTTCAAAAGGTTTTTCGATATATCGGAAACATCCTCTTTTATCGGCTTCCTTTCGGACATCATCTGAACCATAAGCAGTCATCATGATAACTTTGGTATGCGGATAGCGCTCTTTAATCTGCACCAGAAGTTCTAGTCCGGATACTTCTGGCATACGAACATCGGTAATCACAAGGTCAACCGGCAATTGATTCATCACTTCAATAGCTTCTTTCCCAGAGTTCACACAAACTAGCTGAAACTTATCACTATCCTTGGAAAGTTTCTTGCTTAGCGTCCAGGTAAGATCTTCTTCATCATCAACAATCAGTACACGTTTTTGTAGAATCGACATATTGGTTTTCCTTTGCCCTTGAGAGTTAATTATCGAATTTGTGCATCATTTCTTTAGTGGTTAAAAATATAGAACTATTAAATATAAACATATACAAAAAGTGAAAAAGAAATATTTTCAAAATTAAAATGAAATAATTTAAATATATATGAAATTCGTGATTTTCATCTAGGGTACCTACCTTTCATTTAAGTGTAAATACCCTATGTTATATTTAATGTTAAATAAAAGTAAGAATAAAAATGAATTCCGTTACAATTCTGCCTGGATTTCTCCAACTTTATCGGTTTTCTCCCAGGTAAATTCTTTTTCTTCCCTTCCGAAATGCCCATAGGCAGCAGTAGTTTTAAAGCGGGGTTTCAGCAGGTCTAAGGTATTGACAATTCCTCTGGGGGAGAGATCAAATACCTTTGAAATAATCTTGGTAATTTTCTTTTCAGAAATGGTAGCTGTCCCGAAAGTATCTACCATGATGGATACCGGATCGACATGACCTATCACATAAGCAAATTGGACTTCCAGTTTAGAAGCCACACCTGCCGCTACCAAATTTTTAGCTACATAGCGGGCGGCATAACTGGCAGATCGATCAACTTTGGAAGGATCTTTACCGGAAAAACAACCACCACCGTGTCGGCCCATTCCCCCATAAGTATCCACGATAATTTTACGTCCGGTCAATCCAGTATCAGAATAAGGTCCCCCAATGGTCCAGATCCCGGTACCATTGGTGATATAACTGGTCTGGTTGCGTGTAAAAGGCATATTGTATTTTTCCAACAGAGGCTGAACAATATGATTAAACACCAGATCGGCCACTTCGTTCCGATTGGTATCAGGAAAATGGGGAACAGCCACTACAATTTTTTCTACCCGATTGGGTTTTCCATTCTTGTAGAGCACCGTTACCTGTGATTTACCATCCGGTCTTAGAAAAGGTAAAGTACCATTCAATCGCGCTTCGTCCATTCCCCTGACAATGGCATGGGCCATGGTGATTGGAAGCGGCATGTAATGGGGAGTTTCGTTTATAGCAAAACCAAACATCATTCCCTGATCTCCCGCACCTCCTGTATCAACACCCTGGGCGATTTCAGGTGATTGGGAATGAATTTTAGAAAAAATTTGGCATTTATCGTCAAATTTCAAGGTGGAATCTGTATATCCGATATCCCGGATGGTACCTCGGGCAATTTTCTCATAGTCAATATTGGTATTATCTGGAATCTTTACCTCACCGGCAAGTATAGTTGTGTTCTCGGTTACCAGGGTTTCGACTGCTGCTCTATTAAAGGCAACCTCACCGTTTAAACTGAAGATTGAATCAACAATTGCATCTGAGATGGCATCAGCAACTTTATCCGGATGACCAGCCGAAACAGACTCGGAAGTAAAAAGAAATTCTTGCGTCATTCTGTGGTCCTCTCACTATATCATATTTTTGCTTTAATTCATTAATTATAAAATTTAAGTGAATTGTATAATAACCCTTTTTCCGAAATAGATAATTAGATCAAATTGTCATACTGAACTAAAACCTGCAAAAGGTAAGTGGTTTCAGCATCCTATTTAAGGGACCTCTCACGTTTTTACCCTAAGGTTTGCATGCCGCAAACAAATTCAGGATGACAAAATTTTATGATACTTATTGCAATTACATTTTTCTGTTTGATTTATTAATTGATTTTATTTTGCATAATTTATCAAACAGATACTTTATTTATACCCTTTATGGAAATTTCCCCGCCTTTAATCTGTTAAAAAAGGCCTCAAATATATCCAGAATACTAACTTACCTCAACTAATAAAATAATAGGGATAAATATTTAGTGAGTGCTAAATATCATAGAATGATACTTTATATAATTAAAGAGGCGTTTCCTCCTTGGGATCCCGAGTCATCAAATCCTTCACTGCATCTTGTGGATCTTTATCTTCAAAAAGCACTTGATATACTTCATTACATATAGGCGTTTCCACCGAAAAATGTTCTTTTAATTGATGCACTGAACGAGTCGTTTTCACCCCTTCTGCTACCATTACCATATTATTTAAAACTTGCTGTAATTTCATTCCTTTTCCTATTTGCTCTCCTACATATCGATTCCGACTATGACGGCTCATACAGGTTACAATCAGATCGCCCATTCCAGAAAGACCGGAGAAAGTTGAGATTTGAGCCCCCATAGCAGCACCTAACCTGGTCATCTCAACTAAACCACGTGTCATAAGAGCAGCTTTGGTATTATCACCGAATCCTGCACCATCAGCAATACCGGCAGCAATGGCAATTATATTCTTAAGCGAACCTCCTAATTCAACACCAATAATATCATCACTGGAGTATACCCTGAAAGTTTCTGTCATAAAAACATCCCGCACCAGTCGCGCAGTTTTTATACTATTGCTTGCCGAAACAACTGCTGTAGCAATACCCTTACTTACCTCTTCGGCATGACTTGGTCCCGATAAGGTTGCAACCTGAGAATCTGATACGCCACTTACTTCAGTAATTAATTGAGACATTCTCTTCAGGGTATCGTTCTCAATTCCCTTGGAAGCATTCACAAATATTTTCTTTGAACAATCCCACTGTTTTAATTGAGATACCACCTCACGCATCACATGGGAAGGAACAACGAGTAGTAGGAAATCAGCAAAACTCGCGGTCTTTTGCAGATCATCGATTAATTGCAGAGAAGATGGTAATTTAATACCAGCTAAATATTTTTTATTCTCCCTATCCTTTTTCATCTGAATATACTGATCAGGTTCAAACACATATAGCATGGTATCAAATCCCTTGCCTGCTAAAAGGCTGGCCAGGGTAGTTCCCCAACTTCCAGCACCAATGATTGATATACGCTTCAGCATTATAAGTTATTCTTGGTTAAGGATATCTTCTACACTCTTCCCCGTTAAAATTTTTAAAATCTCCTGGTATTTTTTGGAGGTATTCTGAACAATCTCCTCAGGCAGAGGTGGTGGTGGTGGTGTTTTGTCCCAATCGAGTGTCTCAAGGAAATCTCTAAGATACTGTTTATCCAGGCTTGGTTGATTTTGTCCTGGCTGATAATCTGCTGCCGGCCAGAACCTTGAAGAATCCGGTGTTAGAATTTCATCAATAAGTAGAATTTGATCATTTATTAAGCCAAACTCAAATTTGGTATCTGCAATAACGATTCCTTTTGATTCGGCCTCTTGCACTCCAGTTTTATAAATTGCCAGACTGACAACTTTTAACTTCCGACTGATATCTTCGCCAATCATATTCTGCATTTCTTCGTAGGTAATGTTGATATCATGCCCGGAAGAAGCTTTAGTACTGGGAGTAAAAATAGGCGAAGGAAGACGACTCGAGTTCTTTAAATCATCCGGTAATTCATATCCAAATAAGACATGTGATTTTTGATAGGCTTTCCAGGCAGAACCGGAAAGATATCCCCTTATAATACACTCTACTGGAAAAGGATTTGCCTTTTTCACCATCATTGAGCGTCCTTTTAACAAATCCTTATGTTTATGAAATTGCTTTGGATAATCCTCCACTCGATCGGAGATAAAATGATTATCGACGATGTCTTTAGTTTTTTCGAACCAATACTTTGATATTTGTGTAAGGACTATTCCTTTATAAGGAATGCCTGAATCCATCACCACATCAAAGGCAGAAATCCTGTCAGAAGTCACAAATATAATATGTTCACCGGCATTGTAAATATCCCGCACTTTACCGCGATTGATCAGACGAGCCTCCGGAATATCAGTTTTCATAATTATATCAGCCATATTAGCCTCTCTCCTCTGATTAACTTAATTTTATTTTATTTTCTGTACCATTTAATAGCCTAACAATATTACTCCTATGCGTATAAATAATCAAAATTGGAATAAATAATGCAAATAGCATGATGGTTTTCGAGATGTTACCTTGAAAAAATATTTTTTTAAAAAACAGATAAAAAGGTATGGTAATAGAGGCAAGTACAGAGCCCAAAGAAACAAAACGAGTAAGTCCAACAGTTATGATAAAAATGATTAAAGCAGCCAGTACAGCCTCAGGAATAATTCCGATGATCATTCCGGCGCCAGTACCCACTCCCTTTCCTCCTTTAAATCCAGCAAATATCGTCCAAATATGACCAAAAACAGCTGATAATCCAGCGATAATTTGTATCAGAACTGGTTCAAAAGGAACAGAATTGATAGCAATTTTATATATGAATAAGGTAGCAATAAGTCCTTTGGTGATATCGATAAGTAGGACGATCAATCCGGATTTCCATCCCATCACTCTGAAAACATTAGTTGCCCCGGCATTCCCACTGCCATGTTCTCGAATATCTATCCCCCTGAAAATCTTTCCATAAATAATCGCCGTTGGAATGGATCCCACCAGATACGCAATTGTGATCATGAATATAAGATTCAGCAAGGTTTGACTCTCAATAAATTAGAAATGACCGAATATTTATTAATCTGCTTCATTCATAAAATAGAAATCAATCAAATAATTGTTCATTTTTCACTTGCCACGGTTTTCTCCATCAGGAATCCTGCCGGGGAAAAACATGGTAAGGTTATGATTTTAATTTTATTAAGTTTAATTCAAATAAAAAATAATTCTATCAACTAAGTAAGTTATTGACAAAATAATAAACATGCGGAATTTTTGCAAATGCATAGGAAAGTAATTTGTGCGTAATAAAAGTAAGAAAGATTATGATTTAAAAATAATCAATTACAGGGAGATTGAATGAATAATGATTATTACGGGGATTCTTGTCTGCGGTGGTATTCATCCAAAATAAGGGATTCCAGCATTTCCTTCAGGGTGGGATCTTCAATACGAACCAGATCCAGATACTTACCGGTTCGAGTCCGTTCAGATGGCATACCAACAAACAGACCCTTTTCCCCTTCCACTACCTTAAATCCCCGGATAATGAAACCCTCTGTTGTCCGAATATCAAGTGATGCCCGGATTTTTCCCATAGTCAGATTGCGAAATGCAACAATTTCCATTTTTATATTATTCCTATATCATTTTTTTTCATCCAACCCGATTTCCCATCCGGCAAACTGATCTTCACCCAGTCTCCACGGTCTTCATTTAAGCTGACTCTAACACCCTCATGAAGTAGAAAGACATCTGTACTGTTTTCATCGGGGGCACTTAAGACAGTCACTGTGGGAGATAGTACAATAGCCCAATGAACTTCTTTCAATTCTCCCGTGCGAATGATTAGAATATAGACCCCAAAGATGGTCAACAGACCTGCTACCGCAGAAAAGTATAAAAACCAGCGGCGAAGGCGATATCTTTTATTAAAGAGCCCTAAAATAAGACAAAAAACAGTTAGAGCAAATAAAATGGAAATTAACCTGCTCAGTTGTTGAATGGAGAAAAAGAGTTTTAAATTATCCCACCATTCGAATAATATAAATCTGGGGGGTAATTCAATACGATCAATCACCCGTAAGTTTGCCAATTCAAGATTGTATTGAATATCCCCATCTCTTGGATCAAGTTTTTGTGCTTTCTCATAATAAAGAATGGCTTCACCGATGCGATTCAGGCGATAGTACGAATTACCAATATTAAAATAGACTTCCTTACTATGATATCCCTGAGAGAGTATATTCTGATATAATTCAATCGCCTGTTCATAATTCTGCTGGCGGTAGGCGTTATTCGCAGCTTGAAAATAGCTTTGGTAGTCTTGCGCCTGAATATTTAAAACAATGATGAATACAAAAATTAAAAAAGAAAATCTAATAATATTTTTCACATCAAATTTATGAAAATTTTAAATTATATCTTAATGAATACAAAACCAAATTTTTTGTCTCATAATTCAGGAATCATTTTGTATTAAAAATATTTTTCCAGCTCCACAAATACTTTTTCTGTCTGTTTATAGAATTCATTCATTTGTTCAGAAGTGATATCACCTGGGGCGAAGCGACAATAATCCGCTTCATCCAGACAATTAAGAAAATTATTCTGTAAGTTTTCTGTAACTCCGGCATGCTGGAGCAGATGTAGAAAATCAGATCTGAGAAGCCCGGCAGCTGGCCGATTCGTTTTATCTGACACGTAACCGATTAAACTGCTGGAAATTGCTGCATAAAAATCTGCTGTTTTTCCCTGCTTCATAGCTGTTCTTGCCTGATTTAAACGACCTCTGGCTTGTTTATGTGCCTTGCGACTACGGGCATAGGAAATATTTGTTGACATCTTTTCCAGATGATTACGATACATCCAGGCCACACCTAAAAGTAGGGTAGGCAGGGTGAATGATAGATAGAACCACCAGCTATGGAAAGGCATTTCTCCTATCATTCTTAAATCCGATAGTTTTTCTTTAATATATCGAATATCTTTACCAATTAACTGTACCTCTTCTTTTGATAGAACGGTACCACTCCCCACACCCACTGCCATATCTTTCCCCTTTGTTACTTCTATATTATATTCAGGTATTTTAAGAGAGTAATATTTTTTGTCAACCGGATTAAAATAGCTAAGGGAACTGGAGCGGATTTTCTGCCTCCCTGCAACCCTAGGAATCAGGATGTACTCAAACTCTTTAGTGCTTGAAATACGATCTTCTTTTTTGTTGATCGATTCATTGATCTTCGGTTCATATACTTCAAAATCAGGTGAAAATTCAACTGGAATCTGATTAAGGTATCGAAGTAATCCTGTGCCAGATATTTTAACTTTATACGAGAGAGCGTCGTTTGTGGGAAGTGTCTCCTTATCAATAGATGACTGTATATTGAAGTTTCCAACCAGGCCGCTGAAATTACCTGGTTTGCCTGTCTCAGGTAGGGCAAGAACATTTAGCTCCAACTCACCTGAACTTAGCTTTTTTTTCACTACCTGACCGAAAGGATCACTGAAAAAATCATCAAAAACGCTGAAAGGATCTCGTGTTCTCTGGCGACGAACCATGATATCAACCAGCATATCCATTGAAGATACCGTAAGCTTTGCAGCTTTTGATGGGAAAATTGCTACTTTTTTAATTTCCGCCACATTGTATTGCAAACCATTTATGGTTTCATTAAAAATTTGTGGCCGTTGGGGAGTTGGATATTCCTCAATCCAGGCACCCACGGCTTCGGGTAATTTAAGAATCTCATTCCCGGTAATATTTGTCCGAAAATAAATCTTATAGCTTAATCCCACTTCCTCATTCACATATATTGTACGTTTAGTAGGGATAACTTTAAGGAATACTACATCAGATAGATCATTGCTTTGCTGGTCCTGCTTCCTTGATGGGGCTTGCTGAGAAGGTTTTGTTTGAGCATCCTGCTGATTAACCTTTAAATCAATAGTTGAAGAACTATAGGTTTTTCCTTTAAAAACAGCTTTGGCTTCTCCTATCTTGAATGTACCTGCTTTTCGTGGCATTAAATAAACCGTATAGGTTTTGCTTGCACTCACTTTAAAATTGATTATCTGGAAAGAGGAGGAAGTGCTGGGACCACCAACCACCATGAAATCAGAAAAATCAGGTAAATCTACATTAGGTAAATTCTGGCTAGAGCCTGTGATCTCAACCGAGTAAACAAATTGTTCATCTACACTAACAGGATTTTTATTTACTAAGGCATTTAACTGAATTTCCTGTTCATGGGAATTACCGGCAGATAATAATATTAGTAATATAACAACTAAGTAATAGCGAGACATTCTACCAGTCCTTTTCTACTCTTCCGCGTTGTGAAGCGGTTTTTTCCCTGCGAAGTTTTTGATTCTCCTTTTCCTGGCTCTTTAAAGCCTGCAAAATTCTTTCTGCCTCTTCTTTAGACAATTCTTTCTGCTCTTCCGCTTGCTGTACTTGCTGTTGCTGTTCCTGTGAATCCTGCTCTTCCTGTTGTTGCTGATTCTGTTGTTCTTGCCTTTGATCTTCTTGATTCTCACCCGATTGATTTTGTTGCTGTTGCTGTTCCCCTTGTTGCTGCTGCGGTTGAGGTTGATTCTGCTGTGGTTGTTTTTGGGCCATTTCCTTCAATTTAGCACGCACAAGTTCGAGATTATGTTTGGCATCTTCATCATTCGGATCTAAGTCCAAGGCCTTAATATAACTCTCAATTGCTTCCTGATATTTGTTCAATTGATAAAAAGTATTCCCCATATTATAGTATGTTTTTTGCCGGAGGGGGAGTTCCTGGGTGCTAAGAGCTTTTTCATAAGAGTTTAAAGCTTCCTCGTAATTTTTCTTTTTATAGAACGATTCACCCACATTAAAATGACCAACCGGATTCTCCGGATCATCTAATAGGGCATCCTGAAAATGTTGAAGAGATTCATCAAATTGGTCATTTTTATAAGCTTTAATTCCCTTATTGATTTTCTTTCGACTTAATTCCGCATAACCCATTTGTTGATGAAGGATCAATATACCAAGAATTATTAATATATTTCGATATATAATATTATTCATGACGAACAATTTCTTTTTCAATCTGTTTTATTTTTCGCCTTTCTCCTAATAAAGTTTCAATTATTAAGAAAATTAAAACAATGATCAGGAAGATTTGAAACCGATCTTCGAATTGAGTAAACTGCCGGGAAGAAAGTTCCTTTTCCTCCAACTCAGCTATTTCTCGATATATTTTATCCAATTCAGATTCACCAGTACTTGAGATATAATATTTCCCGCCAGTTTCGAAGGCAATTTTTTCAAGAGTTAAGACATCCAACTTGCTGGTAATAACCGTACCATCTCGATCTTTTTTATAGCCAATTCGATTACCGTATGCATCAAATTCAGGTATCGGTGCACCCTGCTGTGATCCGATTCCAATGGTATAAATAATGATTCCTTCCTTTTTAGCTTCTTTGGAAATTTCTACCGGATCACCTTCATGGTCTTCACCATCTGTAATCAAGACCAGAACTTTATATTTAAATTCTTTTGAAACAAATGATGCTTTCGCCAAGTCAATAGCCCGACTGATAGCTGTTCCAGGCTGGGGGATAATATCGGTATCAATATCATCTAAAAAAAGTTTTGCTGCACTGTAATCCAACGTTAAGGGACATTGAACAAAGGCAATTCCAGCAAAACAGATTATTCCTATGCGATCACCTTCCAGACGGTCTATAAAAGTAGATATTTCGTGCTTGGCTTTTTCCAAACGATTTGGAGCCACATCTTCTGCTAGCATACTTTTCGAGACATCAAGTGCGATAAAAATATCCACTCCACTTCTTTTCACCTCTTCGAGTTTCGTTCCTATCTGGGGATTTGCTAATGAGAATACTAAAAAGATAAAGGCCATTAAGATCAACACTATTTTCCAAACTTGCTTTCTTCTGCTGACTGTCTGCAGCAACTTTTCAATTAAATCCTGATCACCAATTCTTCTTAACAGCTTCCTTTTTTTTCTGAAATTCCAGATGAAGAATAAAATCAACAACGGTAGCAGCCAATATAATTGAAAAAAGTGCGGATATCCGAAACGTAGCAATTTCTTTCTCCAGTTTGTATAATTAGGGCAGTTTTCGCAACCAGGTATTAAAGATCAATATCTCAAGCAGAAGCAAAGCCAATCCAACACCTGCATAGTTTACAAATAATTCATTGTAGTTGGTGAATTCTTTTACCTGAATTTTGGTTTTCTCCATTTCATTAATTTCCTGGTAGATTTGCCTGAGTTTATCTGTATTGGTGGCCCTAAAATATTTACCATTTGTTTTTAAAGCGATATTCTTTAATAAATCTTCATCAATCTCAACCGGCATAGAAACATAGCGGCGTCCGAATATGGGATCATCAACCGGATATAATGCTGTTCCCCTTGATCCGGCACCAATCGTATAAACACGAATATCAAATGTTTGTGCGACCTGCGCTGCGGT
>Ga0209635_10002181_pt1 | contig 14915 bp, 13 predicted proteins | sample DeeMarSWOR230_32_FD_187463 | JGI IMG/M metagenome (GOLD analysis project Ga0209635, IMG submission 187463) | Marine sediment microbial communities from White Oak River estuary, North Carolina - WOR-2-30_32 (SPAdes) (version 2) | ecosystem: Environmental > Aquatic > Marine > Intertidal zone >... | reverse complement strand
GCTAGCAGTAGAGAAAAAGTAAAAGCTACATTTGATCGTTTTAGGCCTACGCAGACTTTGAGTTTTGTTCTTAATAAACCTGCTCATCTTGAAAAATGTGAGTGGAATATTACTATCTTTCTTGAAAAACCTATTTTAAGTTTTGTAAACAAAGTTACGTTCGAACTAAACGATGAAAATAGTGATAAGATAGCAGAAGTAAATACAACTATGAAACTCCTGGAATTCTGGAAAGAAAAAACTATTACAATAAGCGGAACGACAAATGAACCAAAAGAATTCAAATCTTTAGAGATTACAATTTATGGTTTCTCATTGCGAAATCAAATTGCAATCATATATGGTGGCGAAAAAGCAAGTTTACTTAATTTTGATTTCACCGTCTAACATTACTATTTTATAGAAACTGATGTTACCAAACTCCATTGGTGATAATATGGACGCTATGGACGCTATTTTAACAAGGAGAAGTATTCGCAAGTATACAAAACAGAAAATTCAGGATGAAATAGTGAAAGAACTATTGGAAGCTGCAGTTAGCGCTCCTTCTGCAGGCGATCAACAGCCATGGCATTTTGTGATAATTGATGATCGCAAAATACTCAATCAGATTCCTAGTTTCCATCCCTATTCAACTATGCTCAAAGATGCCCAAAAAGCTATTTTGGTTTGTGCAGATACCAAGATTGAAACTCATAAAGGATATTTTCCACTTGACTGTTCAGCAGCTACACAAAATCTCTTACTTGCCGCTCATGCAAAGGGATTAGGTTCGTGTTGGCTAGGTATATACCCAAGACTAGAACGAATTGCTGGCATGAGAAAACTGTTAAATATCCCAGAACATGTTATTCCGTTTTCATTAATATCTCTTGGATATCCTGCTGAAAAAAGTGGAAAGGTAGATCGGTACGAAAACTCTCGAGTACATCGAAACATGTGGTAAAATCATTCTCCAACTAGTTGCACACTAATATTTCTACTTCTTGGTTGCGTATCAAGTTCCACAAAAACAATTTGTTGCCATGTTCCATGCAATAACTTACCATTTCTTATTGGAATAGTCGTACTAGAACCTATTAGACTTGCTCTGACATGAGAATGTCCATTGTCATCATGCCATGTTTCATGGTGATCGTAATGAATGCCCTTAGGAGCAATTTTTTCAAGTGCTCTTGGAAGGTCTTTCATTAAACCAGGCTCATGCTCTATTGTTGTAATTGCTCCAGTAGAACCTCCAACGAAAATACAGGCTATGCCATCGCTTAACTTCGATTTATTAACTACACTTTGAATGTCACTTGTAATATCGACGATATCTACCTCTCCTCTGGTTTTTATATTAATTTCATCGTAATATACTCCCATTTTTTCATCTCCTTCAGTACTTAGCTAATTCACTATAGGCATCAAATGCCTGAATGAGCCCATACCCATAAAAATCATCATGGCTATACTCATCATTGTTTCCTTGTAAATTACCAATTTTTTTGGCTGTATTTGCAAATACTTCTTTAAATAATCGAATAGTTGTTTCATTTTGATTTTCTTCTCCATTATGCTTGTATTCTGGATAGGCATCTAGAAGAAGTGCAATAATTCCTGCAACAAATGCTGCTGCTTGTGATGTACCACTTATTTCTCCGTAAGCCCCTTCAATTCTTGTAGACATAATAGCTTCACCTGGAGCTACTAATTCTGGTTTCTTATTCGGATTTTGTGTACTTGGATATTGATGTCCTTTAGAGCTAAATGATGAAATGGCATTGCTTCTGGATATAGCACCTACAGAAATAACTGTGTCAAGAATTGCAGGAAAATTTACATCTCCATCGTCATCTTGTCCATCGTTTCCAGCAGGTACAACTACAAAAATACCTTGCTCTATCGCTTGATTAATCATATTTGTGGTTTCATTGTTTTCAATAAAGTTGACTTCATCGGGGCTCATACCCATTGAAAGAAGGATAATATCGGCCCCATTTTCAATACAAAATCGAATACCATCAGCAATTGTACTGTCGTTTCCTCCTCCGTAGAGATATTGATTGCGCGGGATGGATTTCACAACAATGACCTTAGATTCACTTGCTATTCCATGCATATTAATTCCTGAAAATAGACCTTGAAACGATCCTTTTGAAATAATTATACCAGCAAGATGAGTGCCGTGGTCATCATCATCGTAGAAATCTGAATTTTGATTTATCAAATCGTTCCATGCAACAAATGAAGGGGTATCAAATTCTTGATGTTCAATTTCAGCTCCTGAATCGACAATCCCGATTGTAACATCAGAACCATCAAATCCTAGAGCATGTAGTCTATCAATTTGGGTAATACTAGTTGCCCAAGCATTTGCTCTTGGTACAAAAAGAGCCATAATTGATAACGATGCCAGAATAATTGAAATGACTATTAGTATAGCAATTAAAAGTACTATTCTTCGACTATACATAATTTCATCCTAGAATGGTACTTTCCTACCTGCCGAATCTCTCCTATATATGCCAAAATCTTCAACATTCTTTAATGTTTTTCCATCAAAAACTGGTCCATCCATGCAGATGCGTAAACCTTTTCCAATACAACACTGCCCACAAATTCCTATCGAGCATTTGATATATCTCTCTAGAGAAGCCTGGAATGAGATGTCTTTACAATAATCAAGTAGTGTCTTCATCATTAACTCAGGACCACAGGTTAACACCGCATCTATGTTCTCTTCCTTTAGAACTTTCTTAGCAAGATCAGATGCAAATCCTTTGAATCCCTTTGATCCATCATCTGTTGTCACCTTAACATCTGCACCGTTTTTCCTTAGCCGTTCTTCGAAAAACAATTCTTTTTTGTTTTTTACTCCGATTATCGCAGTTAATTTAATCTTGTAATTTATAGCTTGTTCGATAGCAGGTGCAAGCATCGCTATACCAGTTCCTCCACCTACAAATAGAATATGTTTACCTTTAATATTGAATCCATTTCCATACGGTCCTCTTATTCCGATTCTATCATCAGATTTTAGATTGTATAATGCAGAAGTAGCCTCTCCTACTTTTTTGAAGGTAATTCCTTTCCTACTACCTTTGATGAATGAAACGCTCATTGGTATCTCATCAACACCCGGAATCCAAATCATATAAAACTGGCCAGGTATTGTTTCTTGTGGATAGTTGAAAGTAACTGTTTTTATGTTCTCTGCTTCAGTTTTACTTTCAATTATTTTTGTAATTCTCGGAATGTTCATATATGTGCTACTCCGATGATTTTAGATAAAGTATTATAATTATGATCTTTCATCCATTGTTCTATCTCAGTGCATATTTTCTTGAATATATCTAGATCACGGTAGTATATTCCTGATCCTATCTGTATAGCTGATGCTCCAGCCATAAAATATTCAATTGCATCTTCTCCTGTTGTAATACCTCCAACTCCAATAATTGGAATACCAACATTTTCTGCTATTTCATAGACACAGCGCACTCCAATGGGTTTGATTGCTTTACCAGAATACCCTCCAATCTTATTTGAAAGAACTGGTCGACCTATCTCTACGTCGATTTTCATGGCTTTTACCGTATTAATGGCCACTATTGCATCTGCTCCACCCTTTTCTGCTGCTTTTGCATTTTCTACAATATTTGTAACATTGGGTGAGAGTTTAGTAAAAACAGGAATTTTTATAGCTTCTTTAACAGAGGATGTAATTCTGTGAATCATTTTAGGGTCACAGCCAACCTCAAGCCCATAACTCTTTGCATGTGGACAACTAAGATTGAGTTCAAGAGCAGAAGCATCGTATTCTTCCATCTTTTGGCCAAGTTGAATAAATTCGTCAGGGTTTGCTCCATAAACACTTCCTATGATTGGAATTTTTGGATCTCTAAGTTCGCTCATTTCTTGGCTGTAATTATTTATACCAGGATTTGGAAGTCCCATTGCATTTAGCATCCCATAATCTAGTTCGATGAGTGTAGGATTTGGGTATCCTTCTCTTGCTTGTAACCCAATTGACTTTGTAACAATTGCTCCAGCACCACAGTCAATAATTCGTTGGATACTACCGGAATCTTCATCCATTATTCCAGAAGCTAGAATAGTAGGATTTTCCATCTGGAGACTGGCTACTTTAGTTCTTATATCAACCACTATGACACCAGAGGGCTAAATAGCAACCCATGTATAAAGTAATTTTTATTGTTTCTTTAAAGAAACATGTCACCTCCCATGATGGAAAAACTTAAAACACCACTTACAAAAGGAACAATTAGATTTATTAACAATCGTTAATTATAAATATATGAAACGTGTTTTATATACATGAAACGTACTCCTTGCGAATACATTATCTGGAAAGGATTGCCAGCAATAAGAAAAGAAATTGCAGAGAGTATGATCAAGAATTTTGGATTAAGTCAAAGAGAAGCAGCCGATAAACTAGGAATTACACCTTCTGCAGTCTGTCAATATCTATCTAATAAACGAGGTCATATTGTGATTAATGATGAATTGATTCTTAAGGAAATCAATAATGCTGCAAAAACAATTATCGAAAATAAGGACGTTGTAATTTCAGAAACTTGTAGAATTTGCAAGATTCTACAATCTAGAGAGATATTTTTTAAGTTAGAAATTTGTAATGAAGAGTGAGACTAATTTTTGTTCCAACAATAGATTAAAACACAATATCTTCTTTTTTTACATGAAAAACTTCAACCATATGGTGAGGATGATATGACATTTTTGCTTTTCTTAAACCAGGTATCCCCATATCTTCTTCTCTATCAATGAACATGAAATCCTTCTGTAGTATTTTAGCGGTTTCCATATTTATTGCTTTGTATATGCCATCATAGTCAGGTGAACCTTTTTCATAATGTACTACAGCTGTGCTTGGATTCATCTGTTCATAGACTGCAAGTGCTTCAATATTGCCATTGATACGTATTACTAATCCGGAAAGTGCTAAGTCAAAAAAATGCGCTATTGAATAGAGTATAGCTTTTCTTTCGTTTTCAAGTACCTCGTCAGATTCACAATCTTTCCACAGACACCATCGTTTAAGAAATTCTTTGATTTCTCCCATATTTTCTTCTGAAATTTTTTCGATAGTGTACTCATAGCTTTTTTTAAATTTATTAAGGCGGTTACGTATCTTGCTGTACTTTGATCCAGGAAGCTCTGCAAGATCCGAAGCGAGGTAAACATAGTCAAAATAATCTCTATGTTCTAAAAACCTTAAATTTGGAAAGCCTCCAGAAATCCATTCTTTTGTTTTTTTATCTATAACCCCAAATGGATAGTCTGTGTCTTCTTTTTTTGCTAAATTGAGAACTTGCTTAAGGAGGTCAAAGTTATGTTTACCAAAAGGTGGTCTAAAACGAACTTGGCCATTAATACAGCTCATTATTATGATATTGTCATCAAGTTCTGTATAATGATAGTTACCGTATTCCATCCAACTAATCAATGTTGTAAATACATTATCGCTATGTGCGGGAGGATATTTGGAAAAGTGTTTATCAAAAAAAGATTTGTCATTTAATGAAATTCTTTTAAAATCGTCTAGAGAAAGCAATTCAATCCTCCGGCCGATAAATCATGGGAACATAGTTTTTCATTGGTTTTAAGCCTAATGTTTTATAAAAACTATCTTTACCAGGTTCGGCGATGAGGCCAATCCATCCGATTCCTTTAGAAATACAGTGATCTATTAATGATTTTACAAGCCTTTCACCGATGCCACGTCTTTGATAATCAGGAAGAACAACCGTATCTTGTATGTATGCATCTGATGTGCCGTCAGATATAACTCGCCCCATTCCAATTGCTTTTTCAGTGGATAAATCTATAGCAACAGCGAAAGCAAAACTTCCAGCAATAATTGAGTTAATTGCTGACTTGTTGTAACGTTCTTTCCACCAGCCACCAGCTTTATAGAGATCTACGATTTCGTCTTCTTTCCAGGAAGTTACAAATTTGATCTCAATATTCTTATTGTACATTAATATCGTCTAAAAATAAATTCGCGTAATAAATTAAACTAAGTTATCATGAAATAAGATCCTTAGCAGGAACTGTGTTCAATTGCTTCATTTGGACAGGAGCTTACACAGGCGCAGCATTCAATACATTCGCCAATATTTTTTGCTACGGCCTTTCCATCTACCACTTCAAATATCTCCACTGGACAAGCAGTAACGCATTCTCCTGCCCCAGTACATTTATCGAGATCTACTGTTATCTTTATGTCGCCTTCTTCATATTCTTTTTTCATTTCTGGACCTCCCAATAGCAAAATTCCGTATCTTTTGATGTTATTTTAGTATTTCTCTTTTTGATTAGCTAAATATTATGAATAACGGCAGAAATACCAAGGAAACAATTGACATTAATTTAATAAGTATGTTTAGAGAAGGACCAGATGTATCCTTACAAGGATCTCCTACTGTATCTCCAATTACAGTGGCTTTATGAGCAGCTGAACCTTTACCACCCATATTTCCAGATTCGATAAATTTCTTAGCATTATCCCATGCACCTCCAGAATTAGCCAAGAAAATAGCCAGAAGAAAACCTGTAGCTATAGATCCTATTAGAAGACCACCAAGTCCATGGGGGCCCAATACTAGTCCAACAACAATCGGGGACACAACAGCCATCAAGCTAGGAATAATCATCTCTTTCAATGCACGATTTGTACTAATCTTCACACATCTGGCATAATCAGGTTTGTTTTTATTGCTCTCTAAAAGTTTGAATTTTTTGAACTGATACCGAACTTCTTCAACCATTGAATGTGCTGCTTTGCCTACAGCACCCATGGTAAGAGCGGTAAACACAAATGGGAGCATAGCTCCGATGAATATACCTGAGACAAGCTGAGGATTCTGTAGAGTTAGCATATCACTCAATACAAAGTTCTTTCCGATATCTACAGCTATTTGTTCTGCAGAAATGATGTAGGTAAAAATCAATGCAAGTGAAGTAATTGCTGCGGATCCTATGGCAAATCCTTTTCCCATTGCTGCAGTAGTGTTTCCTACTGCGTCAAGTGATTCTGTTCTCTCCCTAACTTCTTTACCCATTCCAGCCATCTCTGCAATTCCCTGAGCATTGTCAGCTACAGGCCCATAACAGTCTGTTGCTAGTGAAACACCTAGGATACTAAGCATTCCAACGGCTGAAATTGCGACACCATAGAATCCAGTAGCAAGTACATTTCCATCATAGGTAATATAATATGCAAATAACATTGCTCCAACCACAGCAATTATTGGTACTACAGTACTCATCATACCCGTGGCGAGTCCTTGAATAATAACAGTTGCAGGGCCTGTTTCTGCTGCTTTTGCAATTCTTTGTGCTGGTTTTTGTTTCTCTGATGTAAAATATTCAGTTGTAAGTCCAATAATTATGCCTGCTATTAGACCGGCAAGCATTGCGTAAAAGGGATTGAGAGATTTGACACTGTACCATGTAACCGCTGCACCAAAGATTGCAGTTAGTATTGTACTTAGAAATAAAGTATTTCGTAGAGCTCCATAGATATTCTCTCCTTTTCCTAGAAAAATAAGAAGTGTGCTAATTATTGAAGCAAAGATCCCCATTCCAGCAATTAGTAACGGAAGAATTACTGCGTTTTCTCCATATGTATTTATTGCTATTCCACCAACAATAGCGCCAAGTGCCATTGTAGCGATTATTGAATCGACATATGATTCAAACAAGTCAGCACCCATTCCCGCAACATCACCAACATTATCACCAACTTGATCAGCAATAACAGCGGGATTTCGCGGATCATCTTCAGGTATTCCCACCTCTACTTTACCTACTAGATCAGCGCCAACATCTGCAGATTTTGTATAGATTCCTCCACCAACTCTTGCAAATAAGGCTATTGAAGAAGCTCCAAATCCAAACCCAAAGAGAACTTGAGTGTTGTTAAAAATGATATAAAGTGACCAGACACCTATTACTCCTAGCCCTACAACACACATACTCATCACCGTTCCGCTAGAAAATGCAATGGAAAGTCCTTTACTAACACTACTCTTTGTACCCTGTGCTGTTCTTGCATTTGCCATCGTCGCCATGCGCATGCCAATGTTTCCTGTAAGAGCAGAAAAGATGGCACCAACAATGAAGGCTACAGATAAACCCCGTTCCATGTAACTTCCTTCGATAAATGATGCTGCAAATAGAAGCGCAGCAATAACAATCACAAAGACGACCAGAACCTTATATTCGCTTTTTAAAAATGCCATAGCTCCTTCACGGATAGCATTGCTTAATTCCTGCATCTTGTCATTTCCAGGATTTTGCTTTTTAACAGCATAAAATAAGAATGCTGCAAAAATTATGGCTACAACGCCTCCAACTGGCACTATCAATGATATGGTGTCCATATGTCACCTTGTCGGAAGCAATAAAAAATAAGTATTTAACCGTTATGAAACTGCAAACCAAATATTTATGTATAGCACTTGATTACCGGTTACTAATCCTCTAGTAATTTGAGAATAACTCCCACCTTTTAATGAGGTGTTTATTATGGAAGGACAACAGACAATTACCAAAACAAAAAAGGAAAATAAAACCGAGATGAAAAGTATAGATGGCAATACTGCTGCAGCACATATAGCATATGCATGTAGTGATGTCGCAGCCATATACCCTATTACACCTTCTTCTCCTATGGGCGAGGTAGCAGATTATTGGGCCGCATATGGTAGAAAGAATATTTTTGGACAGATCCTAAAAGTTGTTGAAATGCAGTCTGAAGCTGGTGCCGCAGGCGCAGTTCATGGTGCATTAAGTGCTGGGGCTCTTGCAACAACATTTACTGCCTCTCAAGGTCTGCTTCTTATGATACCAAATATGTATAAGATTGCTGGAGAGCTAATGCCCACAGTATTCCATGTTTCCGCTCGCGCTGTTGCTGGACAGGCACTTTCAATATTTGGGGACCATCAGGATGTAATGGCAGCACGTGCAACTGGTTTTGCTATGATTGCTTCCAATTCCATACAAGAGGTTATGGATCTTGCACTGGTTGCCCATCTTTCGACGCTTCGAGCAAGCATTCCCTTTTTACATTTCTTTGATGGATTCCGTACATCTCATGAGATTCAAAAAATCGAGATGATAAACTACGATGATATTGAGAAACTTGTAGATTGGGAAGGTATAAAAAAACATAGGGAGAGAGCGTTAAATCCTGAACATCCACATTTAAGGGGAACAGCACAGAATCCTGATATTTATTTCCAAGAGAATGAAGCTGTGAACAAGTTCTACCAGGCAGTACCAAAGATTGTTGAAGAAGAAATGAAAAGAGTTAGCTATCTTACCGGAAGAGAATATCACCTTTTCGATTATATAGGCTCTCCATGTGCTGATAGAATTATTGTGATGATGGGATCAGGAACTGAAGCAGCTGAGGAAGCCGTGCATTATCTTAATAAGAAAAACGAAAAGGTTGGACTTATCAAAGTAAGGCTTTACAGGCCATTCTCTGCTGAACATTTCTTAAAAATGATTCCTAAATCTGTGAAAAGAATAGCAGTTCTTGATAGAACAAAAGAAGCGACTGCGTTTGGTGAACCACTTTATCTTGATGTTTCGACTGTTATCTATGATCGTCAACTAGACATAAAGGTGATTGGTGGTCGCTATGGACTTGGTTCAAAGGAATTTACACCCACCATGGCTATTGCTGTATTTGATAATCTCAAACTTGAGAAACCTAAAAACCATTTCACTGTTGGAATAGTAGACGATGTTACACATACTTCGCTTCCATTAGGTGAACCCATTGATGCATCTCCAGAAGGATTGGTGCGATGCAAATTCTGGGGTATTGGAGGAGATGGAACTGTTGGCGCCAATAAAGATGCTATAAAAATCATCGGCGATAACACAGGCCAATATGTACAGGGATACTTTGCCTACGATTCAAAAAAATCAGGTGGAGTCACTGTTTCTCACCTTAGATTTGGAAAATCACCTATACAATCCACTTATCAAATTGATAAAGCTGACTATATTGCATGCCACCAGCCATCCTATGTCGATAAATATGATTTGCTCGAGGGAATCCGTGAAGGCGGAACATTTGTTCTAAATTCACCTTGGACCTTAGAAGAGATGGAAAAACACATTCCAAATTCACTTAAGAGAACAATTGCTCAGAAAAAACTTAAATTTTACAATATCGACGCAGTAAAGATAGCGGAAGAAGTTGGACTTGGTGGCCGTATTAACATGATCATGCAGACTGTATTTTTCAAACTATCAAAGGTCATACCTATAGATGATGCCATAAAATACCTCAAAGATGCGATAGAAGAAACTTACGGTAAAAAAGGAAAAAATGTTGTTGAGATGAATTGGAAAGCTGTTGATCATGCATTGGATAAAGTTGAGGAAATCAAATATCCAGATTCTTGGAAGGATTTACCAAATGATCACAGAGAGGCTCTCAAAGAACCTGATTTCGTAACAAAAGTAATGAGACCAATGCTTGCTCAACAAGGCGATAAGCTCCCAGTGAGTGCCTTTGCTCCAGGTGGTACCTTTCCAACTGACACTACAAAATATGAGAAACGTGCAGTTGCAATTAACATCCCTCAATGGATTATAGACAACTGCATTCAATGTAATCAATGTGCAATGGTTTGTCCACATGCTGCTATTAGGCCTGTACTCGTGACAGAGGAAGAACTCAAAAAGGCGCCAGAAGGATTTGAGACAAAGAAAGCAGTCGGAAAGGACATGAATGGTTTGTCCTTCCGAATTCAAGTATATCCAGAAGATTGTGTCGGATGTGGTAACTGCGCTGATATCTGTCCATCTAAAGAAAAGTCACTTGTAATGAAACCTATATCAACCCAAATAGAAAAACAAATTCCTTTACAGAGATATGCTGAAACAATTCCAACTCGTACAGGTAGTTTTGATAAATTTTCAGTAAAAGGATCTCAATTTCAAAAACCATTACTTGAATTTTCAGGTGCTTGTGCTGGATGCGGAGAAACTCCATATCTTAAACTCATAACACAGCTCTTTGGAGATCGAATGATGATTGCAAATGCTACAGGATGTTCTTCCATATGGGGTGGATCTGCTCCCTCAGTTCCCTTTGCAGTGAATGAAAAGGGACATGGACCTGCATGGGCAAATTCACTGTTTGAGGACAATGCAGAATATGGTTTTGGCATGGTACTTGCAACAAATCAACGTCGGGCAAAACTTGCTGATCTTATTCGACAAGCAATCAAAGAGACTTCAGGCGAACTAAAAGAAGCCTTTTCATTATGGTTAGAAAATAAGCAAGATGCAGAAAAATCTCAAGAATTTGGTGATAAGATAAAATCACTTTTAAAAGATAATCATAACAATGATTTATTGAATCAAATATGGGAATCTCGAGATATGCTCACAAAGAAATCCGTTTGGTCAGTTGGGGGAGATGGATGGGCATATGACATTGGCTATGGCGGTCTTGACCATGTTCTTGCTATGAATGAAGACATCAATATTCTGGTGCTTGATACTGAAGTTTACTCAAATACTGGTGGGCAGTCTTCCAAAGCCACTCCAGTTGGATCGATAGCAAAATTTGCTGAATCTGGTAAAAAGACAAAGAAAAAGGATCTCGGACTTATGGCGATGAGCTATGGATATGTATACGTGACATCTGTTGCAATGGGTGCTAGCAAGAATCAACTGATCAAAGCATTGAAAGAAGCCGAATCTTATCCTGGACCGTCGTTAATCATTGCTTATGCCCCGTGTATTAACCATGGGATAAAAGCAGGTATGGGCAAATCTCAACATGAAGAAAAGTTGGCTGTCGATTCAGGATATTGGCCTTTGTATCGATATGATCCACGGCTTGCAAAGGAAGGAAAAAACCCATTCCAACTTGATTATAAAGAACCTGATGGAACCGTACACGATTTCTTAATGAGAGAAGTAAGATACGCTGCTCTAACAAAAACATTCCCTGAAGAAGCTAAGAAACTTCATAAACAACTTGAAGAAAATGTAAAATCTAGATATAAAATGTATAAGGCAATGGCAGAAAAACAATAGCTTCTTTGAAAAACCAAAAAACTAATCTTCTCATTTTCTATTCTGAATTAATTGGGGCACTCCATTGTTAAAAAGAGTAAAAGAGATAGCAGATATTATTCAAAAATCAAGAAATATTCATATTGTTACCCATATCGATGCCGATGGTATCGCAGCTGGGGCAATTGCTACTGAAACATTACAAAGAATGGGCAAGGAACATTCTATAGAATGTATAAAACAGTTAGATGAAACTATAATAAATAAATTAGTTGACGAGAATCATGAGTTGGTTTGGTTTACAGATCTTGGAAGTAGTATAAGCACGACTTATCCAGAGATAAATAAGATAATAACAGATCATCATGCTTGCCCGCAAGATTCAGATGTTCCGTTTCACCTTAACCCACACTTATTTGGCCGAGATGGATCGTTTGATATAAGTGGAGCTGGAGTAACCTATCTTGTTTCAAAATCTCTTAATAACAAAAACATGGATTTATCAGCATTAGCGATTGTTGGGGCCTGCGGAGATTTGCAGGATAGACGATATTGCAGACTCAATGGATTTAACTGCGAAATTTTAAAAGATGGCATTAGAGCAGGAGTTCTTCAAAAGAGAATGGATATTAGATACTTTGGTAGAGAAACGCGCCCTCTTTCCAAATTGTTACAATACTCAAGCGATCCCTTTATTCCAGGATTAACAGGTAGAGAGGATGCATGCACATTGTTTTTACAAGAACTAGAAATTAGGTTAAAAGATGAAGACTACTGGAGAAAATGGATTGATCTAACAAATGAAGAACGACAAAAAATAATCTCTTCAATAGCACAGATGCTTCTAACCAAGGGCTTTGGACACAAAATTGTGAGTAGAATAATTGGTGAAATCTACATACTTTCTAAAGAAAAACAAGGCACAGAGCTACATGATGCCAAAGAGTTTGCTACGCTATTGAATTCTACAGCACGATATGATCAACATGAAGTTGGACTTAATGTTTGCCTTGGTGATAGAGGTAAATGGCTGAAAAAAGCACTTAATTTATTACGAGGTCATCGACAAAACTTAGCTGAAGGATTACAGTTTGCAAGAGAAGAGCAGATACAAAAAAGGGAATTTGTGCAATTTTTTCATGCAGGCGAAGGTATACGTGAAACTATTATTGGGATTGTTACAAATATGATGCTGAACTCAGAAGAAGTCAATAGTGATCTGCCGCTCATTGGTTTTGCATATACTGAAAATGGGGAGGTAAAGGTTTCAGCACGAACTACTCAAGCTTTAGTTGACAAAGGACTGAATCTATCTAATGCTCTAAGACGTGCAGCTACAGAACTAGATGGCGTTGGTGGTGGACATAATATAGCTGCTGGAGCAACGATCCCGAAAGGAAAAGAAGAAGAGTTTTTAGAACTAGTTGAAAAAGAAATAAAAAATCAGTTAGGTCTATAGACTTCGACGATTTCTAATTCAAAGTAAACTGTTTCATCTGCTAATGGGCCAAGGCTATATTTTATGGAACTATCGGATTGTCTTAAGAACTGGAGGAATAATTCCATGTATTCTAATGGGAAGGATGAGGTTATTGGTTGTGTTTTATTTCTTAAGATGGTTTTTGTTCTGTTAAACTCACGATAGGTCCTGTTCTGTGGGGAAGAACTATCATTGAGATAGGTGATTATTTTGTTCGTGGAAAAGTTATCTACAATATATTCTAGACCGTATGGGTTGTCGTTATCATAATAATGAATAGTATCGTTGATAACTGGTGCGTAGAGTAAGTTGAATGCGGTTTCGTTAATTGATGTAATTTTCGTAGTATTTTCTGGATAAATTATAGTATATCCTATGTCCTTATCGGAGTCAACCCATGTGAGGTTTTCTGTCTTATTTTCATCGGGGGTAGTATAGGTCCATAGGAGTGTTTCATTAGTTTTTGTCACTACTGTTGCATTATCCCATAATGGGGTGTTATAAAGATCTTCCATGTATAAGTCGATATGTTCTCCAATATAGTGAGTTTCCTCTCTTAACACGTACAATGTGGTGATATTACTAAATCCGTATATATCTTTGAATTCTTCCAGTTCTGGTGGAAGAGACTGATTCTCTTGGATATCGATTACTTTAACTATAATCTCCTCACCTTGTCCAAATGATGAGAGGTCAATGATATCGCCAACCTGTAGTTTTACACCGTAGGCTTTCTCAGGCGGGACAGGACCTATTGTAGCAACTTGGTTTGTTTTCAATCCTACTAGTCCTTCAATAAATCCTTCTACAAAATCTTCACCAACAATATTTGAATATGTACTATAATCACTAGGAGGTATTGCTGAAATATTTAGGGTCATAAATATCTGTGCCGGGCTTCCACCTGTTTTGTTTTCAGGGTCTGCATAAGAAGAATCAAAAATTGTATTGTTTGAGGCAAATCTACCGATGTAATGCACATCAACTAGATCTCCCGTCTCAATAGTGTAGATAGGTTTTTCTCCCTCAAAAATATTCTCAAAAACTTCAGGATAATACAAGTTAATCAAATAAACTGAAAGAGCTCCGACGATTATAATCACTAGCGCAACTATGGCAATTTTTTCCCTTTGCATGTCCGAGTTGAATGAAATTATCCTTTATTAATTTAAGCCTCAATTTTTTCTAGAGGAATCCCCCTGTAAAAAAGATAGTGTTGAATTTAGCTAATTATTAGATTCTATAGAATAATTACCATGAGTGTAATGTCAACTGACATGTGCAACATGTTCTGCGAAATAGAGGTTCGCAGGATAGTCGTTGATCCCTAAATGATATCGATCATAGTTTG
>Ga0209635_10002180_pt1 | contig 14916 bp, 13 predicted proteins | sample DeeMarSWOR230_32_FD_187463 | JGI IMG/M metagenome (GOLD analysis project Ga0209635, IMG submission 187463) | Marine sediment microbial communities from White Oak River estuary, North Carolina - WOR-2-30_32 (SPAdes) (version 2) | ecosystem: Environmental > Aquatic > Marine > Intertidal zone >... | reverse complement strand
TTATCAACATAGAGGTATTGGTCCTCTAGAAAATCAAACAGTAATTTGCCCAGAAAGAACTTATGGAAAGCCTTGTCCTGTTTGTGAACATAGAAGAGAATTGGTTGCAGAGAAAAGTTTTGATAATTTGGTAAGAGGGTTAGTCCCTTGAATATGTATGCATATTGTTCCTTCGCTATAAAATAGGCAAATGACCGCACAGTACCTTGTTGCGCGGCAATATCCATCACAACTTTCTTAGCAGGATATCCGTTTACTACAATATTTGATTGACTCACTACATTTGCCTTACTATTGTTAATGAATTTAGAGGCTGCCTCATCCGGAGTGATTCCCGACTCAAGAAGTAAAATAATAGCTGCGTCTTGTTCAGGGCTCATTATTTGGACCTGGGAGGGAGTGTTATACAGTTTCCATTCCGCTGGAACCAAAAACTGAAAGCGTAGATCCGGATGATAAAACACTCCTTTTTCCACATAACCTTGTCGGGGATCTTCTCCAAACACCAATCCATCTATTTTTTTAAGATATTCATCTTGACCAATTTCAAGATCCTGTTTCCCCGTTTTTTGTTGCCATTCCAAAGCCATCTCTTTCACTTTTACTGCCCGACCTTCTGGATTAGGGTGAGTAGAAAACCATTCATTCAATCCACTACGATTCTCAGAAGGACTCATACGATCCAGCGTCTCAAAAAAATTAGCCATGTTAACTGCATCATAACCGGCTAATGTTGAGTATTCCACTCCAAGCTCATCAGATTGACTCTCATTGTCTCTACTAAATTTTAAAAACAGCATACCAACACCAAATTGGGCCAAACCGGCATATTTACGAAATTCATCTGAGAGGATAATGCCAACACCCAGACCTAATTGGGCAAGCTGGGCATTGCTATATTGTTTGGCAGAATGTCGAGCCGTAATATGACCGATTTCGTGACCCATTACCCCCGCTACTTCCGCCTCGCTGTTGAGGTAAGCCAAAATGCCCCGGGTAAAATAGACATATCCACCAGGTACTGCGAAAGCATTAATAACTGGGGTATCCATAACCTTAAACTCATAGGGTAAATTCGGGCGATGGGATAATTTGGCCATCTTCATTCCTATTTCTGAAATATAACGGTTTAAATCTTCATCCTGATAGATTCCATACTGTGCTACAATGTCACCATCCGACTGCGTGCCAAGTTGAATCTCATCCGACTCACTTAAAAGCATTAATTCACGCTTTCCAGTAACCGGATTAACTGCACAGGATAATAAAAAAATAAGCAGGATCAGCAATCTCAGGAAATATTTTAAACACCACATATTGTACTCCCGTAATTTTAGGAATTATATAGAATAATTTGTTTTTATAATTATCAGAGAAATAATATATCTAATTGAAAATATCATGGCAGCAACATATAAAAATTCGTAATATTTATCATATTCAAATATAACATTTTTTTAGGTTGGTAGGTATTTTTCATCAAACAAATAAAATATTTAAGTAGGAAAATATCTGAGACAATTCAATATAAATGACTCAATCATGAAAAATGTTCTCATTATTCTAATCGTCCTATATTCACACATTTCACTTTCCGCACTTCCTTCTCCCAAGGAAATATATCAAAAAAATAGAGAAGCTGTATGCCTGGTTAGCTTTTATCAAAATATCGCCAGTGATGCCCGAATTGGATCCTATGATAAAATTCAGCGACACCGAATTGGTATTTTAGTAAATCCAAGCGGTTTAATCATGGTCAGTAATGATGTCTATCCTGCCTCCTTAGATGTTGTTTCAGATGGTGGTTCCTTATTATCTGAAATACCAACAGATTTTAAAGTCAAATTGTCTAATAAAAAAGAATATCCTGCAAAATTTCTGGGGAAGGATGATCAAGCACAGGTTGCTTTTGTTCAATTAGAAGATTCTAGCAGGAACAATGATTTCCCATTTGTCGAATTCTGGACTACAGAAAATATAGGAGTTGGGGATAGTGTATATGTTTTAGAATTACTTTACTCTATTTATAATTTTGAATCCATATTTACTCCACAAATTATCCACGCAGTGATTGAATCACCACAGCGGAAATTTCTCATTAATAACTACACTATATCCCTCAGTGCAGGTGGCTTAGTTCTTAATCAAGCCGGCAAGGCAATCGGTGTTACAATTAAACAATACTTAGATTTTTCCTTTATAACTCCTGGAGAATTCGAGGAACTTCATCAGGATTATTTAGAGATTGCCCCAACGGAGTGGTTCCTAGCCCTCATTAACAAACCTCCTAACATCGAAGAAACCATGCTTTCGTCAAAAGCATGGTTAGGAATACGCATGCAGGCACTTTCAGAAAATCTGCAAAAATACTGGAATGTACCACAAAAGGGTGGAATTATTATCAATCAGATCTATCCAGAATCGCCGGCAGAAGAAGCAAATTTGGCAGTGGGAGATATCATTCTGGCGGTTGCCGATTCGATCCTCCTAATCGAAAAGGATGAAGAAACCTCCAAACTGAGAAATATGATACTCTCACAATCTCCGGGGACTACCATAGAAATGAAAATATTTCGTAAAGGGAAAATTGAGAAAAAGAAAATATATCTACGATCGGCACCTAAATCTATTAGTCTTGCTCAAAATTTTGCACTTCCTAAACTTGGCTTTGAAATCCGCGAATTAACTCGCGATATTATCTATCAGGATAATCTTCCTTTGAATACCCCGGGTGTTTTTGTCTATCAGGTGGATAGAGCTTCGCCAGCCGGTATAGCAAGACTGGAGATAGGAGATATCATTCAGGAAATTAACAGCCAGAAAGTAAATTCTTTTGAAGATGCAAAGAAAATCCTTGAAGAAACTGAAAAAAATTCTACCAAAAGATATATGCTTAAAGTACTGGCAAATCGTTCAACTCGTTTTGTATTTCTAGACTTAAACAAGTAATTCTAATCCTAATATATAATCATTTCGGAACACCATAGGAATCTAAAAATCGGAATTGGGATTTTAAATAAAGAATCAACCATTTAAAAATGAAGTACACCTATAACTTTCCTCGACCCATGGTGACGGTGGATCTGTTCATACTACGTTTCTATGAAGGCCATCTTGATATTTTGTTAATTCAAAGAAATAAATCACCTTTTAAGGGGAAGTGGGCCTTACCCGGTGGTTTTATAGATATGGATGAAAACCTAATTAACTCCGCCTATCGGGAATTACAGGAAGAAACGGGAATTAGTAACGCCACCTTATTTCCATTGACGAGTGCAGGTGATCCCGGGCGAGATCCGCGGGGAAGAACAATAACTATGATTTTCATTGGAATTTTAGCTCCACCTTTCCAGGAAATTAAGGGAGGAGATGACGCCCGGCAAGCAAGATGGTTTCACTCCACAAATTTGCCGCATCTGGCTTTTGACCATGAAAAGATTATTGCAAATTGCTTAGAAGAACTAAAATACCGAGCTCTCTTTTATTTCTGGATATTTCATTTTCTACCTGATATATTTACCATCAAAGATGTCAATTTTCTTTGTGAAAATCTCTTCCACGGTAAGAGATACACAAAGAAAATCCTGACTTTGGCTCAAGGTTTGGGCTTTATCAAGGCTCATTCAAAGAATCAGTACAGTAAGTCAAACACATACCATGCAATAGGAAAACCAGACTTTAATAGAATGATGAATAGCTGGTTATCATAAATCAACAAGACAAACATTCTGCTATAATTTATCCACCATAAAGCAATGATTTTACTACACCCACTTATTATAAGGGGCATCCTCATCAAACGATACAAGCGATTCTTAGCGGATGTGAAACTGCAGAACGGACATATTGTTACAGCCCATTGTCCTAATTCAGGTAGTTTATTAAGCTGTAATATACCAGGTAACACTGTTATTCTATCAAAAAGTGAAAATCCTAAACGAAAGTTAAAATATACCTGGGAACAAATTAAGGTGGGCTCTGTTTGGGTTGGAATAAATACTCAATACCCAAACAAATTGGTTATAGAGGGAATTTCCAATGGGACAATAAAAGAACTTAAATCATATCGTCATCTAAGAAAGGAGGTAAAAATTGGTGTGAACAGCCGAATTGATATTGTATTAGAAGGATCGGATAGACCATGTTACATCGAGGTTAAGAATGTTACCTTTGTAGAAAATAATATTGCCATGTTTCCCGACGCTATTACCAAGCGTGGACAAAAACATCTGGAGGAATTACTGAACCTGACTCGACAAGGAAAACGGTCAGTCATTTTTTTTGTTATCCAACGGAGCGATGGATTCTCCTTTAAACCAGCAGATCAAATCGATCCTGAATTCAGTAAAATATTACGATATGTAGTTTCAGAAGGTGTTGAGGTTTTGGCATACCAGGCAGCAGTATCTCCCCAAGAAATTCATTTATCTCAAAGAATCCCTGTCATTTTAAAGTAAAATTCTAACCAGACAATCAACTGAACATTAATTTATAAAAGTAAAACTCGTAAAATACTCTGTGGATCAGGATGTCCCATAAAGATCACATTTTACTTTTACTCAATAGGGGCAGCTAAAGCAATGCCCATTACATTCAAGGCACCATTCTCTTTTAATACTCTTGCACACTCATTCATAGTTGCTCCTGTAGTAACCACATCATCCACCAACAGAATTGACCCTTCAATAAGAGATACATTTTTTTTAAAAAGGAAAGCTTGTTGTACATTCTCTCTTCGTTCCTCCCTGTTCAAAGCGGTCTGAGATCTGGTATTTTTAATTCTCTCTAATAAATCTTCACAAATTTCTGCCTCAAATAATCCTTTGGCAATATAACTGCTTTGATTATAACCCCTCTCCTTTTCTCTCTGGGGAAATAATGGAACAGGAATGACAAGCGTATTTTTCTCTAAAAAGGAAACGTCTAAACGGGCATTTGCAGCGTATTTTGCAATATGAAAGGCCAATTTATTCATTTTTCCATATTTTATCTGATAAATTATTTTTTGAAAAACTTCATCAAATTGATAGTATACAAACAGTTCATCTAAAAAACAGTCTTTCAATCGATTAAGAATTTCGTTTTGAATGAACTCCTTTGAGATGGGTTTGAGGGCAGCAAGACACTCTGGACAGATTATTTTAATATCAGTAATTTGATCAATAATTTTATCACAAATAATACAGACTGGAGGGTAAAGGATTTGCAAAATTCCTTCCACCACAGAAGTCATCTTATTCGAAATATTCATGAAATAAAAAACCCCGCTCTCCGGCGGGGTAATGTACCAAGATAATACTAAAAGTGAAAGCTAAATGATAATCTCGGTTCAATGCGTTCCACCGGCCTATATGCAACATTTCCAAAATCATCTTCCTCTCTCACCCAGTACCAGCGATAGATTGTGGAAATAACTAGAAACATATTCAAGCGATAACCAACTTCAAGGGTAGCCAGGGACCTGTTATCAAGCGTTCGCACATCAGTGAAAGTTTTTACTCCAGTTTTATCATAATATGCCCTCAATTCAAATCTGGGGATCAGGTCAGGCGCTAAAGCTTCCAGATGGAGGATACCACCAACCTTCATATCATCCTGCCATTGATAATTTCCTATCAACCTCAATTTTTTTATTACAAAACCGGTCAATTGGCCAAAATATCCTTTGGTTTTTGGTGCATTCTGAAGCTGCCAGATACGGCTTTCCTCTCGATATTCAATAGGATCCAGTTGCCTGTCTAAATCATAGAAAGGACCAAAAAAACTGGGAATAAACTGTTTCCCCATCCATCTTCTTTCAAATTTGGCCCATAATCCAAAAATACCTATCATATCTGGAAATATGACATTTATTCCTAATGCTTGTCCACTACCAAAATCGGTAAATTTCCCATAATCATAGTAAACACCTGATTTTATGACAGCCGCATTTAAAAATACCAGATCTACACCCAGGCCATAAGCATTCAGAGATTTCATATTCCCTTGGACTTCCCAGGATGGCACTTCATGATCATAAACGTATGTTCCATAGAAGCGAAGATTCTTTATTACTGGAACATGTGGTGCAATTAAACGAACTGGTCTAAAATAGATATTTCCGCCTATTAATTCCAGACGACCGAAGTTGCCAATAACAGATTCAAGACCAGCTTTTCCTAAATCTAAATCAAAAGCCAGTCCCCACTTCCTTTTATCATAATTTGAGGCATTATTATAATTCCATAATAAAAAACCATTTGCCAATGAGGTCATCTCCAGCATACCAAAACGAGCATAAAATGGATCATATTTATTTCCATATCTGACATATCGAATAGCGCGTAAAAAGCCCCCTTCACCCTCATACTCAACCTTACGAAGTTGATAATTATTATTGTTATCCAATAATAATTGTAGGTATATACCAAGACCGACTTTCCCTACCGCAAATTCTGGAGCAATGGTAAAAGTTGTATAAGGCTGGTCATCAATCCAGGTAACACCAACACCTCCCATCATGGTATTTTCATCAGGATACCAATACACATCCCTAAAACCTTGCGCCGATAGAGAACTCGTAATAAAAATAAAGATAATAAAATATAAAAGTGATCTTTTCATGTTTGATTCCTTATGTGTTTGTTCAAATGAAAAGCTCTTATATGTACCTATGAATCACTCTCAATATATTATCTTAATCCTTAAAATCATCGACACAAATAAATATTTATTTAGCTTCACTAAGGGATTATTACCTTTTAACTTATGCTGAAATGAAATAAATTTAGGTGTTTTTTAAACTGCAATTCATTCATGGAAAAAATGCCAACAAAGGGTCGTCTGGAAAAACTTAAGAAAGTTTTGCAAAACAGGCAAAGGGATCTGACAATTGTATGCGAGAATATTCATGATCCTCATAATGTAAGTGCCGTCCTCCGGTCTTGCGATGCAGTCGGAGTATACCAGGTTTTTTTATTATACACAAACGAGCAATTTCCAATATTGGGGAGAAAGTCGTCGGCATCAGCAAATAAATGGATCGATTTAAAAAGATACAAGAATTATGACAAAGTAAGAGAAGCACTTAAAAGAAAGGGAATGAATATATATGCCACCTATATTGATGCATCTGCGAAAAGCATTTATGATATAGATTGGACGCTTCCATCCGCCATTATGGTGGGTAATGAACACCGGGGTGTTTCGCGAGAGTGCCTGAATATTGCTGATGACTTAATATACATTCCCATGTTAGGTATGGTAGAAAGTTTAAATGTGTCTGTTGCAACAGCAGTTATTCTTTATGAAGCTTGCCGGCAGCGCATTTTACAAAACAACTATCCTGCGAATAATGACCAAACCTGGTTAGAAGAAAAACTACAACAATGGATTCATGGTAAAAAAAACATAATTAAAAAACCGAGTTTAATATGATTGACATTATTCTGCTTATACTATCTCTTCTTACAATGATGATTGGATTAGCTGGAACAGTTATTCCTATGATTCCTGGAATACCCTTAATTTATCTTGGTTATGTTATTTATGGCTTTTCCTCCTCCTGGCAACATTACGGAGAGAATGCCATGATATTTTGGGGGGTAGTAACGGTTTTAATGGTTCTGTTGGACTATTATGCTGGTGCCCTGGGAGCAAAAAAATTTGGTGCCTCTAAAGCGGGCATTTGGGGTTCGATAATCGGGTGTATAGTGGGAGTTATTTTTTTAGGTTTCATCGGCATTATTGTAGGGCCATTTTTAGGTGCAATGTTGGGTGAGTTACTGTCTGGCAAGACTCACAAAGATGCCTGGAAATCAGGGTGGGGAGCGTTTGTGGGTTTTCTAGCGGGAAGTTTATTCAAGATAATCGTGGGTATAAGCATGATAGGTACTTTTCTGTGGTGGATTATTTTTTAAAAAAATCTCCCATCAAAAAATGGGAGATTTAACATGAGGAATTGTTATTAAGGAAAAATTTATTTTTTCTTGGAAAGAAAATATGATAATGCCTCCATCTCTACTGCCATGTTCTCATATTTTACTGCAATACCCTCCGGAACTTTCAGACTTCTTGGGGCAAAATTTAAAATTGCCGAAATCCCGGCTGCCACAAGTTTATCGGCAACCATCTGGGCATTATCAGCCGGAACAGCAATAATAGCAACATCAATCTGCTCATTTTTCACCAGTTCATTTACTTTTGCAAAATCCTGTATTCTTAATCCATGAACTTGGTTTCCAATTTTCACAGGATCTTTGTCCATAATAAGGCGGATGACAAAACCCTGCTTTTTAAACTCAGCGTAATCTGTCAATGCTCGTCCGATATTTCCAGCTCCCACAATAGCTACATTCCAGGTTCTGTATAAACCCAGAATGTTTTCTATCTGTTTTTTGAGTGCTTTTGTATTATAACCAAAACCACGTTTACCAAATGTTCCAAAAAATGAAAGATCTTTTCTTACCTGTGCAGAGGTAATTCCATCCATTTCTGCTAGAGTATCGGAAGAGACAGTTTCGACTCTTTTATCTATTAATTGTTCCAATGAACGATAGTATTTAGACATCCTTCTTATGGTGGAATCAGAAATTTTTTTCATTTTGCCTCCGCCAGATAGTTATCTTTTTCTCAAAATATAATACGTATTCAGCTTAAAATCCAACACTTTTAAGTGTGATTGTCAAAAAACTCACATATGACAATCCTATACATATCTAACTGGAAATATGAATGGATATTGATAATTTATATTGTAGTAAATAACACTAACAATGTCGATAAAATAGCCATTAATTTTGTTCCGGAGGAAAAAGATACCACAGAGAAATAAATTCCAGAATCCTTTTTCTTCACCGAAGTTTCTTCTTTAATTTACTCCCCATTTGATATGATTCGAGCAACATCACTAACCCTGTCACCGGAATCTAGTCTGATAAGATGCACACCCATGGTATTCCTGCCAGTGGTACGGATATTCCCAATATGAATGCGTAACAATACTCCCTTACTGGAGATTAGCATTAAGTCATCATCATCCACAACTTCCATAATGGAAATGAGTCTGCCAGTTTTCGAACTTACTTTGAAGGTTTTTATACCCTTACCGGCCCGATGGGTAAGTCGATACTCCTTAATTGAGGTACGTTTACCAAATCCATGTTCGGTGACTGTCAGAAGAGTTCCTTCTCTTTTCACAATCACCATTCCAATCACAAAATCATTCTTGTTTAAAGTAATCCCCTGCACACCAGCTGTAACTCTTCCCATGTTTCTGACTTCAGATTCATTGAATTGAATAGCCATTCCCTGAGTTGTAGCTAAAATCACATTATTGTTACCGTCAGTGAGTTTTACCTCTATCAATTCATCTCCTGGATTGATTTTGATGGCATTAATACCATCACGGCGCGGATTTCCATAAGCAGATAACACTGTCTTCTTGACCAGACCATTTCTGGTTGCCATAATTAAATATAAATCATCTCGGAATTCCTTAACGGTAACAAATGCCCGAATGTTCTCTTCCCTACCGATCTGTATCATATTAACTATCGCACGTCCTTTACCGGCTTTACCTACTTGCGGCAGTTCATGTACCTTCAGCCAGTAGCATCGTCCCAGATTACTAAAAAATAAAATATAATCATGCGTGGAGGCAATGAAGAGATGTTCAATAAAGTCCTCTCCTTTGGCGATTGCACCTGTGCTTCCTCTGGTATTTCTCTGTTGTCGGCGATAACCGCTCACCGGGAACCTTTTAATGAAACCGTCCCGGGAGATGGTAATTACCATATCCTCTTCCGCTATCATGTCCTCGACTGAAAACTCCTCGAAAGCGGCAATAATTTCCGTGCGGCGATCATCCCCATATGTTTCTTTCAATTCAATTAATTCATCTTTAATAATTTGAAACTGTAAGTTAACATTTGCCAAAATACCTCTTAGACGTTCAATCGTCTGTATCACTTCCCGGTATTCGTCATCAATTTTTTTCCGCTCGAGACCGGTAAGGCGTTGCAAACGCATATCCAGAATGGCTTTCGCCTGGATTTCCGACAGCTTAAAACGTTTCATCAAATTATCACGGGCCGTTTCAGTGTCCTTTGATTTCTTAATGAGATTAATAATTTCATCGATGTTATCTAGTGCTATTTTTAAACCTTCTAAAATATGGGCCCGTTTTTCCGCCGCATCTAACTCAAATTTGGTTCTTTTCAGAATAACTTCATGCCGGTGTTCCACAAAATATTGAATCATCTGGCGAAGGGTTAAAACTTGTGGAATACCTTCAACCAATGCTAAATTAATGATACCAAATGTCACCTGAAGCTGGGTATGTTTATAAAGTTGATTGAGTACGATTTCCGGCTGGGCATCTCGTTTCAAGTCCATCACTACCCTCATACCATCCCGATCCGATTCATCACGTATATCAATGATACCATCGATTTTCTTATCCCTTACGAGTTCGGCAGTTTTTTCGATCAGACCGGCCTTATTCACTTGATAGGGCACTTCGCTGATAATAATGCTGATCCGGCTGTTCCGACCATGTTCGACATTTGCTCTTCCCCGTAACACAATTTTTCCTCGGCCAGTAGCATAAGCTTCTCTAATACCATCTGAGCCAAAAATTATTCCGCCGGTAGGGAAGTCCGGTCCTTTCACATACTTCATAAGTTCCTGTACTGATATATCGGGATTATCAATAGTGGCAACAATGGCATTAACCACCTCATTCAAATTATGCGGGGGGATATTGGTGGCCATTCCAACCGCAATGCCTGCACCGCCATTGCATAACAAGTTTGGAAAGACAGCGGGCAGGACCACCGGTTCTTGCAAAGTATCATCAAAATTCGGACGCCAATTAACAGTATCTTTATCCAGGTCCCGTAAAATTTCATTGGTTATCCTTGCCATTCGAACTTCGGTATAACGCATGGCAGCTGGCGCATCTCCATCAATCGAACCGAAATTACCCTGGCCATCAATTAATGGATACCTCATGGAAAAATCCTGCACCATTCTGACAATGGTGTCATAGACTGCTGTATCACCATGGGGATGATATTTCCCCAATACTTCACCAACAACCCGGGCACTTTTTTTATAGGGTCTATTAAACGGTAATCCTAATTCACTCATTGCGTATAAAACCCGGCGGTGAACTGGCTTTAAACCGTCTTTAACATCCGGAAGCGCACGAGACACAATTACCGACATGGAATAATCTAGATAAGAGTCTTTCATCTCTTCTTCAATATTCGTCGGGAGAATTCTTTGCCGTTGTAGTTCCATAAGTTGATCCTGTTCTATAAAGCTGATTTGATTATTACGAATTACATATTACTTAAATATCCAGATTCCGCACATACCTGGCATTTTTCTCTATAAATAACCTGCGTGGTTCTACCTGATCTCCCATCAAAGTGCTGAACACATGATCCGCTTCGGCAGCGTTCTCTAGAGTCACTTGTAGTAATGTCCGTTTTTCTGGATTCATGGTAGTATCCCATAATTGGGTGGGGTTCATTTCACCGAGACCTTTATAGCGCTGGATATTGAGTTTTGTATTATTTCCATTTTTATTAAAACGTCTGGATATTTTATCTTTTTCTTCCTCATCATAAGCATAAAATTCTTCTTTTCCGGCGGAAATTTTATACAAGGGAGGTTGTGCAATATAAACGTGTCCTAATTCTATTAATCTTTTCATGTGTCGAAAGAAAAAAGTCAGAAGCAGTGTTCGGATATGAGATCCATCAACATCAGCATCGGTCATAATAATAATTTTGTGGTAACGAAGTTTATCGTACTCAAAATCTTCATCCCCAACACCTGTTCCCATAGCGGTAATGATTGTCTTGATTTCTTCATTGGCCAGAATTTTATGTAATCTGGCTTTTTCAACATTTAGTATCTTTCCCTTTAATGGTAGAATTGCCTGAAACCTTCTATCGCGCCCCTGTTTAGCAGAACCACCGGCCGAATCTCCCTCAACCAGGTATATTTCGCATTGCTCCGGATCACTGATACTGCAATCTGCTAATTTCCCAGGGAGTGTGCTACTCTCCAGGGCAGTTTTTCGGCGAGTCAGATCTCTGGCCCTTCGAGCCGCCTCTCTGGATTGAGCCGCGGCGGCATTTTTTTCGATTATCTTGCGACCAACTGAAGGATTTTGTTCTAAAAATTCTGAGAGTTGTTCATTAAAAATAGACTCCACTACTCCCCGTACCTCACTATTACCCAATTTTGTTTTGGTCTGCCCCTCAAATTGTGGCTCGCTTACCTTTACACTGATAACGGCGGTTAAACCTTCCCGTACATCATCACCCTGTAATTGAATATTTTTTAACAAATTATTTTTATTTCCATATGCATTCAGTGTTCTTGTCAAGGCCGATTTGAATCCAACTAAATGGGTTCCACCTTCAATGGTGTTGACATTATTACAATAGGTAAATATATTGTCACTGAATGAATCATTATATTCGAAGGCTATTTCAACGTCAACTCCCTCACGTTCACCCAATATATTTATTGGCTTATGAAGGGAGGTTCTGCTCTGATCCAAATATTTGATAAATTCTATCAATCCACCCTTAAAATGGAATTCTTCAGAATTGCCATCCCTTTCGTCTTTAATAATTAACCTTAATCCCTTATTAAGAAAGGCAAGCTCTCTAAGTCGAATGGCCAAAGTATCAAAATTATACTTTACTTTCAAAAATATCTCATCATCAGCTAAAAAGGTGGTTCTGGTACCAGTGTTTTTCACTGGACGAATTTTCTTTACAGGTGTGGTGGGAAATCCCCGCTCATAACGTTGAGAATACACATATCCGTCACGATTTACCTCAACCTCGCACCACTTTGATAAGGCATTTACCACTGAAGCACCAACGCCATGCAACCCCCCCGATACCTTGTAGCTAGAGTGGTCAAATTTTCCACCAGCATGTAAGGTGGTCATTATCACTTCTAGAGCAGATTTATTCATATCTTTATGTTTATCAACCGGAATACCTCGCCCATTATCTTCAACAGTAATAGTTTCATCTTTATTAATAGACACTCTTATCTTCGTGCAGTAACCGGCCATTGCCTCATCAATGCTATTGTCTATGATCTCATATACTAGATGATGCAGACCATGGGCGGTAGTATCACCTATATACATAGCTGGACGTCTTCTCACAGCTTCTAGACCTTTTAACACCTGGATATTATCTGCCGTATACTTACTGCTTTTATTTGTCTGCTTCGCCATATAACCCTCGTTTATAAAAATTTGATATCTGTAACAATCTTCTTCCCTATTTTATTATTGAGCTTTTGAATAATTTCATTTTTAAAATACTGTAACTCATTTCGCCAAACTGTATCTGCAACTTTTACGAAGAGTACTCCTTTTGATATACTGAATGGCTCCGTTCTATCGGCAATTTCCTTCCCAACAACATTATCCCAGTAGGCAAATGAGGAGTATTGATCAATTTTGTCCTTAATCCCTATACTATTAAAAAATTGGTCAATAAGCTGATTCAATTGTTTAGCTTGACTCATGTACTGTTACCTTACCCTGTTTGACTTCATAAAAATGTGTTTCACCTTCCCATTGTTTCACTTTATTAAAAAAATTGGGAGAAGTAGTGGTAATGAATACCTGACCAATTTTTTTTAGAGAATTTACCATATTGGTTATTCTACTGCTGTCTAATTCCCCAAAGATATCATCAAAGAGAAGGATAGGTGAGTCATTCTGAACACTTTGTAAATAATCATATTCTGCCATTTTCAGAGAAATAATAAAAGTTTTATGTTCACCCTGAGAACCTCTCCAGCGTAAAGGCTGTCCTTTGATAAGAAAGATGAGGTCATCCCGGTGTGGACCGACAGAAGTTGATTGTAATTCAATATCTCTCTCCAAATTTTTTTGAAGAGCTGTCTGAAAGGCATTTGTCATATCCTCAGATTCTTTCATAGGAAAGGAAGTCTGGTACACCAGTTTAACTTTTTCGCCTTCTCCGCTCATTTGTTGATAAAACTGTTTCACCATCTTATCTAGCTTCTCAACTGCTTCCAGTCTTCTCTTAATAACAATGGTTCCATTTTTCACCAGCGATTCTTCCCATGGAAGGAGCTCATTCCGCTCTAATTGCACCTTTTGTAATAATGCATTTCTTTGTTTAAGAGATTGGCGGTATTGAAGCAGGTGATGAAGATAAAGTTTACTGCTTTGGGATAGCATAATATCCAAAAACTGCCGTCGCTTATGAGGACCGCCTTGGGAAATTTCCAGATCTGAAGGGGCAAGTAATACAACCGGTATATTACCAATATAATCTGCAAATCTTGACACTCGTTGACGGTTGAAGTTCAGTCGCTTCCCATCAGATAGGGAGTAAGCGATGGTGGCACTGATTTTTTTCCCCTGTTCTGTAACAAAATCTCCCTGTACTCTGAAATAATTTTCGCCAGCCAATACTATATTCTGATCATTATTTGTTCGAAAACTTTTTGTTAAAGCAAGATAATACAAACCCTCTAGAATATTCGTCTTCCCCTGACCATTTTGACCAAAAAGGATATTAGTTCCGGGATGAAATGTAATTTCCTCCTCTTGATAATTTCTGAAATTATGAAGTTTTACATACAGCAACACCATCTATTCAGATTCCAAACGCACCGGCATTAATAACATTAACTGGTCTTCATCCTTCGGCATATCCATCGGGATTGCCAGAACGGCATAATCCGGACGAACAAAACGAAGTTGTAATTTGTCCGTGGAAACATGCCTTAAAATATCTTGTAAATATCTAGAATTAAATGCGATTCGAAGCCCATCACGGTTAAATTCACAAGCAATGCGTTCCTGTGCCTCTCCTCCATAATCAATATCTTCTGCATGTAATTATACGTGTTTCG
>Ga0209635_10002177_pt1 | contig 14936 bp, 11 predicted proteins | sample DeeMarSWOR230_32_FD_187463 | JGI IMG/M metagenome (GOLD analysis project Ga0209635, IMG submission 187463) | Marine sediment microbial communities from White Oak River estuary, North Carolina - WOR-2-30_32 (SPAdes) (version 2) | ecosystem: Environmental > Aquatic > Marine > Intertidal zone >... | reverse complement strand
TAACGTTGGTTATTTCGCACCGGTCAATTGTAACGTAGGCGCTGCCCCCAATTCTTATGCCGCAATAGGATAGATATTTGTTCACTCCCTTCATTGTCATATTTATGAGTTCTACGCGATTCGCGCAGACTATGTTAACGCAGTGGTCGCCGCCGACTGCATACCAACCGTTTTCTGGAAAACAATTTGGGTCAGGCCAGACGTCAAGGTCAGGAATTTGGACCTTGATTCCATCAAACCTTAGATAGGCATCTTGTCGGGCTGAGTTGGATATGCGGATTACAGAAAATAGAGGGGTGTGTCCATTTTCTGCTTTATAAGTGACCCAATCTGCATACGAAACGTTACTTTGCTGAAACTCACCGTAATTTCCGCTGCGCAGTATTAGGGTATCGCCGGCTTGCACGATGGACTGTGCTTTTTCAAGTGTTTGCCACGCTGCACTGCTTGTACCGGGATTGCTGTCATCACCATTGTCGGCATCAAGGTAATACGTTGTTGCATTGGCTACGCCCCCCGTGGGGCAAAAGCAGGTTACGTTCGATAGGATTAGAAAAAACAGATAAACCATCCTGCAGGAACCGCGTCCCCACTTGTATGTTGGGTGATGTGTCATTACTGTACTTCCCATAATATGTGTCCAACTCTGCATAGAATGCACATTGTCCCGTACCCTCACGTCATAAATAGTAGAAATAAATTCTGGCAGAGGCAAACGGGGCGTTTCGTCCAAGCTGAGTTTATGAGTGTACCGATTTTATTCTCAAATCGGCGGAATCCCGGCCAAGAGCAAAGACAAGGCAAGAGTGTCCAGTTGTCCCGATTCATGCTCGCCGGTGAAAATGTCGGTCTATACGGCCTGACCGGTAGAGACTACACGGATTTCGTTTGTACTTGAAGACTTTAGTTAGCTTGATTTGTTGACCGTTATTAGCCGGAAGGTATCTGCACATCTTGGCATCTTTAACGTTTTTTCGTGACATAGACCTAAACACCAGGATGTTCCCATAAGCCCAGCTACAGCAAGTCCTCCCGAGACGCAAATAGACATTCATGCTTCAGTTAGCCGCCGCATAGGCGGCGTAAGACAATGTTGAGCGTGTTGGAAAATTGCCGATCACATGAGATGTCGTCGAGCGTCGTCTCACAGAGGACTCTTTATCTGACTCTGACAAGGACGGATTCTCGCCAATCTCCTCGGGGAAATCGTGAAGATTGGATGGTAGTCATCCCACTTGTACTCCGTGTTCAAGTGCAGTTTATCTTCTTTTTCTGGCGAGACTTACAGTAGCACAGGACTGTCTTTTTGCGTCGTCATCCATAGTTTTCCCAGGCGTTTGGCTCTCGTGGCTTCTGTTTCATATATTTTAGTAGGCACAGCCTTTTTGTGCCGATAATGCGGGAAGCGTACGTCCAAGTGCCTCAATGCAGGTGCCGACTTGGAACCATAATGTATAAGGAGCAGGGATTTCATTTGTTGCTCACGTCGAACTCAAGTTGTCCGATAAAAGGTTCGAGAAAATTTGGCAAAAAACTTGTTCACTCTGAACTGAATTAGCCCGATGAAGGCTTCGAGGAAGTCTGGTGAAGAATTGTAGAAAATCGCTTCGGTGGTACAGTTATCATGTATTCAATTAGGCCCAAGTTAGCGAGATTGGCCGGAGTATTTTGTCGCGCGTGCTTGGCAAAAGGCAGTACGCCAGTGCGGGTAGTTTGGGTCTTGGCTTTTCTGCTCTTGATATCTGCTGGCGTAACCTACCGTCTTCTGGCATCTCACTTGGACCTGGCTGTTGAGACTCCCATTGCGCTGCCTGTACCGCTGAGCGCTTTTCCCGCGCAAATCGGCCAATGGGTGGGCAAAGACGTACTACTTCCTGAAAGCGTTCAACGTGTGGCCCAAAATGATGATTTTGTTAGCCGTTTATATGTAAATAGCTCTAACAACGAATGGGCCAACCTTTATATAGCTTACTCCGCACGGCCCCGCACCATGGTGGGCCATCGGCCCGAGATTTGCTACGTTGGCGGTGGCTGGATTCACGACAGCACTGAAGCCTCAGAGGTAATGTCAAAGGCCGGCAGGCAAATCCCGTGCTTGATACACCGCTTCCACACGCCAAGCCCAGGCTATGAGCAAATGGTGGTCTTGAACTTCTACATTTTGAACGGCCAACTTACAACCGATGAAAGCGTTTTTTCGGGCATCGGCTGGAGAACTCCGAACATCGGTGGCAACCCAGCCCGCTATGTTGCCCAGATTCAGATAAGCTCGGTGCTGGAAAACTCGACCCGGATGGCAGCTAAGGACATGACAGATGTGATACTTGATTTCTTTCCTGACGAGAACGGCAAGGTCAGAGCAACCGAATTGCAGAGCACAACAGCCGGTGCTCTGAAATGAGCCAAGACTGTCCCGGCGACAGCCAGCATCAGAGATGTCAGCGTAAGTGATTGTGTGCACGGAAGTTGCATTAATCAATACTATGCAACCGAGGGGGACAGAGTCTAAGTAGATTAGTGAGGCTTAAGGGACTTCTATTTAGAGCTTTGCTGTTTGTTGGTGCCGTGTTAGCACCTGTCACGGCTGATGGCACGACCTATGTCGTGTTCCGGTACGACGATCTCGCCGCTGATAAGCCTGGTTTTCGCGGGACCGATCCAGTCGCACTGAGAATATGGCAGGCAGAGAAGGCTGTCGACGCCCTGTTTGAGGAGTATGGTATTCCGTATGTAATCGCGGTTATACCTAAGGGCGCAGGTCTTTACGGCAGACGAGACACAAACACTGAGCTTTTACCTTTCAGCACAGATCTTGAAAAGACCGAATTCGTCAAACGTGCCATTCGTGCCAGCAGAGTAGAGGTGGCTCAGCACGGGTATGCCCACATCAACCACGCGAAAAAGAACCACAAAGCCGCGGAGTTCCGTGAGAGAAACCATGAAGACCAGCTTAAGGACATATCACAGGGTAAAAATATCCTTTGCGAGTCCTTGGACCTAACAAACATAACGACGTTCGTGCCACCATTCAACACGTGGGATAACAATACGGCCAAGGCCTTGAAAGCAGCAGGTTTTGCTGTCCTGTCCGCTGATCGTAGTCATTATTACAGGTCTGTAATTGGGTTAACTGTCATTCCATTTACCGCCCAGCTCTGGGAACTCGAGTCCATTGCGGAGCAAGGAGATTTGCCCGATGACAAGATAATAGTGGTTCTGTATCACCCTCCTCAAATTGCGAAGCTTGAGGGAAAACAGCACCGCTTTTTTGGCATCAAACGTTTCAACAAGCTTTTGGATAGGCTGGCAACTGAGTCGCATGTCAAAGTTGTAACTCTCCAGCAACTGGCTCAGGAATGTGACAGCCTAACAACTGATCGATATCGCACAGCAAATGCCCTCTGGCGGCAACGTAGTCTCTGGGCAAAGCTGCTGCCGCAGCATCTATGGGCGGGCGAATCCAATCGCCCGGTATATCTCGCAACTGAGGCCTACGCCACAGAGCTGATGCGTTGGAGACTATTGACAATGGCACTGGTGACAGGACTGGTGCTAACAGGATACACACTGAGATACGTACTCAAGTTACTACTATCCGCTAAATGGCACCGGCGAATCGATATGGCCGCTTCGGTAGTATGCTGCGCTGCTGTCATAAGCGAGATCCATCTGGTGTATAGAGGGTACCACCCCACAGCGATAAGAGCGATTCCGGCAATTCTCACCGTGAGCTTCTTCGTGGCACTGATATTAAGAACTATCAGGAAATGCGGCGCTACTGGTGCTGTCGGCTGGATACCACGACCTTTTCAAATTATCCGATCAAGACGTCAAACTGCATAGATTTCGCTATAGGACCAGTGGAAACAAAGTGGAGCCACAACAAATTTCTGCGATAGCAGAGCCTATTTTTTCTTTATGGGATTGATTTGTGCAAAAGGCCTCAAACAAATCTTGGACCGCCCCTCCAAACAAGCCACATACACGGCTGATACCCATCTTAGGCTTTTTGGTGACGCGTGTGGTGAGAGACTCAACGCGGCAACAACGTTTGCTATAGGTGAAAAACGAGGCTTTGTCCCCCCAGTTTCAGGTTCAGTATGGACGAAATTATAATTGAACCCAACAAAACGTTAAAACGCTGTTGGCAGGAACTTTGGGCATATCGAGAGCTCTTCTATTTTCTGGCATGGAAGGACATTCTGGCACGATATAAGCAGACCGTGATCGGTATCGCTTGGAGTGTAATCCGTCCATTACTGTCAATGGTCATTCTCAGCATAATTTTCGGTGGGATTGCCAAACTACCATCGGACAACATCCCCTATCCCATACTTGTTTGTGCGGCCATACTTCCGTGGCAGTTTTTTAGCAATACACTCGGTGTTAGTGGCAATTCGCTGATCTCCAACCGCAATATGATCACTAAGGTCTATTTCCCGCGTATTATTATTCCCAGCGCGGCTATGGTGGTTAGCTTGGTAGATTTCTTGATATCATTTGTGATTCTCCTGTGCTCGATGCTTTGGTATGGCTTTTATCCAAACTGGAAGGTTATCGTACTGCCGCTCTTGTTGCTGCTCGCTGCCCTGACATCGCTGGGTGTGGGATATTGGATTGCTTCGCTGAATGTTAAGTATCGTGACTTTCACCACATTGTGCCGTTTATGATTCGATTCGGTCTGTACGCTTCTCCCGTAGGATTCAGCAGCAACGTAGTCCCGGAAAAATGGAGGCTGCTGTACTCTCTCAATCCGATGGTAGGAGTTATCGACGGCTTTCGCTGGGCGCTGCTCGGAAAGGAAGTCAGCCTCTATCCGCCAGGCTTCTTACTCTCGATAGGTCTTGCTATAATGCTCTTCATCACCGGAGCGCTATTCTTCACTAAAACAGAACGCAAATTTGCAGATATCATCTGACAGAAAAATGAGGTTCTCGTCCACGATATGAGCACCGTCATCAAAGCGGAAGACTTAGGCAAGAAATACATCATCGGCCATCGGAAGCTGAGGTACCGCGGTAGCCTCCGTGATGCCGTGACACATACAGCCAGAGCTACTTGGCAGCGTATCCGCCACCCGCTCTCGCCCAATCGTGAATCGTTAGACTTGGAAGAACTGTGGGCACTTAAAGATGTCAACTTTGAGGTTCAACAGGGAGACCGGATCGGAATCATAGGTCGCAACGGCGCTGGCAAATCAACACTTTTGAAGATTCTCAGCCGTATTACCGAGCCAACCACTGGAAGAGTACACATCAAGGGCCGGGTATCCAGTCTTTTGGAAGTAGGAACTGGCTTTCACCCGGAACTGTCCGGGCGTGAGAATATTTTTCTTAACGGTGCCATCCTCGGCATGACGCGACAGGAGATCAAACGAAAATTTGATGAGATCGTCGCCTTTGCCGACTTAGAAAAATTCTTAGATACGCCCGTAAAACGATATTCATCAGGTATGTACGTCCGGCTGGCCTTCGCGGTCGCCGCTCACCTTGAACCTGAGATTTTGATAGTCGATGAAGTATTGGCTGTCGGCGATGTCGCCTTCCAAAAGAAATGCCTGGGGAAAATGGACGAAGTAGCGAAGGCAGGTCGAACAGTGCTGTTTGTCAGTCATAATATGGCAGCGGTCTCAGCTCTATGCAAATCGGGCGTACTTATTGAAGAAGGCAGACTCGTCGAGAAAGGGGAAGCTGATGATGTAGTCCGGACGTATCTGCGTGTTCTGGAGAATAAGGCAAGCGAGCCAATACAACATAGAAAAGATCGCGGTGGGAACCAATCTGTCCAAATATTGGACATTTGGGTCGACCGTAGCAATAGTGATCGGGTCTCTACTCTTAAGTGTGGTGACCAGATATCAATCAAACTCTCATACGACGCTAATCAGGCAGAAGGCCCTCTGTCTTTCGTGATCAATGTATATAATGAATTGAATCAGCGGGTGTTAGGTTTTCATAGTGACAAAAACCCAGTTGCGTGGCCACAGGCGGGTGTGGCTCAATGTGATCTCTGTGAGCCACTACACCTACGGCCAGGCCGATATGGTGTTAATGCTGCTGTGTTCTCGAATGGAGCTCTTGCAGATCATGTTCCTAATGCCTTGATCTTTGAGGTTGTTGACGGGGACTTCTGTGGAGCCGGCAGACTTCCGAATAAGAATCAGCCGATGTTCTTAGTACCTAACAAGTGGGGATTGGTTCGACGATGAGTACACCACATTCCGAGAGTCAAAAAGTGGACTTCCTGGGCTGCGGAGTCGATCGCCATGGTCGCGTCTTTGAATTGGACGGTTTAATATATAGGGCATTGACACCGGCTGGCAAACGCATTGTAGACCACATCATTGCAAGCGGTTCATCCCAACATCTGATCGACAGCGGGCTTATTCCATTCGAGCTTGCGGATATATCTTTGGATGATTACTGTGCGGTCCTCAGACACAAGAAACTCAATTTGATTTCCTTCTGCCAAGAATGGCCTTTTGTTATGCTAAAGAATGCGGCCCTTCTGTTATGCAGACTTACTAAAGAGTTGCTTGCGATTGGATTAGCTACCAAAGATGCCCACCCTTGGAACATTGCATTTGATTTTACCAGGCCGATATTCCTCGATTTTGGCAGCATTGTGTTTTTGGATGATTTCAGCATAGATGCCTGGATAGCTGAATTTAAGAAGGACTTTTATGTTCCTATGTGGCTAGCCGCTCACAAACATTGTAAAATGGCACGTTGGTCACTGAAAGAACACCCAATTGGACCGATCAAGCGAACTCTTTGCCAAAAGCCGATATTTAACAAGGCTCTTTTCACATTCAACAGACTCGCTGCAAAGGCCACTGTGCAGGGTTTTGGTTACTTTCTCGACCGTCTAATTGAGCACTTGGAGTGCCTGCCTGTTTCTCCCCCCAAAGGTGAATGGTCTGACTATGATCAAGCAGCTTGGAAAGCCAAGCTTGTTGAGAACATCGTCGACCAGCTTGAAGCTAAAACTCTTATTGACTTAGCTGCAAACAAAGGCACGTACTCCATGGTTGCTGCGGATCATGGGCTGTCAGTTGTAGCAATTGATCTGGATGAATTCTCTGTCGAACACATATACAGAGAAGCACATCGCTTGAACAAGCGTATTTTGCCCTTAGTTATGGATGTCCTTTGGCCCACTCCACCATTTGACATTGGGCTATTCCATGAAAGCTCATATAAGAGATTGCGTTGTGACATTGGCATTGCGCTGGCAATAGTCCACCATCTTGTATTCAAGGGAGGGGCCGATTTCAGGACGATTGCAGCGATCATTAGTCGTTATGTTCACCGCTATGCTCTTGTCGAGTTTATCCCACCGGATGATATGTACATATCGAAGTGGATTCGCGGCCGCGAAGCAAAGTATGAGTGGTACACAGAGCATCGGTTTGTTAATACCTTTATGCAATATTTTCAATCTTTCGACGTTTGGCATTCACCTTTTGATACGCGCAAATTATATTTGTTTGAGCGCGAGTGATGAGCGAGTGTGATGTTGACACACTGAAGCGTGTCTCTTTTCTTAGATCGGGAGCCTTCCTTTTACCTTCTGGTGATACGCCCAGAAAACAAGCGGTCGTTAGCAGCATTCTCGGATGAAATCGGAGATATGGTCATGCTAACTCCCTTTCAGCGAGAACCGTAACAATTGCTTCTTTATCATAATTCCTGATGCATACAATCAAAGTCAGGGACAAATTCCAAGTTCACCGTGAGCAGAGATATCCCTTGGCCAGATAAGCTAAAGACTGAAAAGTGAGTGCTACAGGAGAGACATAGGCCAAATGATAAGGGTCTTAGTTGATGGCGTAATATACGGCTTACAAGAATTCGGTGGCATAAGCCGCTACTTCACCGAGAACCTTACCCGTCTGGGCCTCCACTGCGACGGCATAAAAGTGATCTTGCACCTGCCAGAGCATTGCCGGGCGAGAACGCCGAGAGCAAGCTGGATCAAACGGATGCAGGACCGCAGCCTCCGACCACGGAGCATATTCAATGGCACGTATCGGCGCTTGAGCAAAGCGAGGGCCTGGATGTTGCGACCTCAGATTTTTCACTCGACCTACTATACGCCGCCCTATTGGCCAGGATTCAGGAGTGTAGTCACTGTCCACGATTTCATTCACGAGAGATTTCCGGCTCTGCTGGGCAATGCACATCAGTTCATCGAACAGAAGAAGAATGTTATTGAGAGCGCGGATATCGTTGTGGCAGTTTCACACAGCACCAGAAATGACATACTAACGTACACTGAAGCTGAGGAGTCAAATATTGTCGTTATCCATCATGGCATCAGTGATGCTTTTCTTACGGCTTCACCGTCAGATACAGATATCGGCGTGTTTAGGGAGACTCACAAGATTGACGGTCCGTATTGGCTATACGTTGGGAATCGTGGGCACTATAAGAATTTTGGAACACTTCTAAGAGCCTTTGTAAACGTGGCATCACAAAGCGGCGGATATCTGGTCGCCATCGGAGGTGGGCCTAACCTGGAACCTTGGCAAGCAGAACTGCTGATAAGAAATCGCCTCGAAAAAAGAGTGCGTCTACTGCATGCAATGGATGACGCCAATCTACAGATTGCCTATGCAGGTGCGGCAGCATTTGTTTTTCCCTCGCTGGCCGAAGGTTTTGGCATTCCTCTACTGGAGGCTATGGCACTGGGCGTGCCTATCCTCGCCTCAGATATTGCCGTGTTTAGGGAAGTAGCCGCCGACGCTGCCACCTATTTTGACCCATACGATGAGAAGTCGCTGGCTGACGCAATGAAAAAGGTACTGGACGAAACTGCGTGCCGGAATCTGGTGGAAACTGGCCGAACGCGCGTCAGAGAATTCTCATGGGAAACTGCCACTCGCAAACTCGCAGATGTCTACAAGAGTCTTGTCTAATCTCAGCCATTGCCCATACGTTGTCCGACTTGAAAGGAATCCCATGCTCTCGCACAAGACAAAATTGGTTGGCCACAGCCTGAGAAGAATACGAAAGTCCTCATGGGGCGCTGCAGTTTGTGAGGCTGGGGTTATTACAACGACCTTACTTGATCTTGCTGCTAAAGATAAGCGGACTGCCGGTGTCAGTCCTGAGTAGAAGTAGTAAGGCTGTAAGTTCACTGGCATATGTGGCTATGAATAATCCCAAAATATCTATAATCCTTCCTAACTACAATGGCCAGAAACATTTGCAGCGTGCAATTGAAAGTTTCTTGGAACAATCTTACCCCGACAAAGAGCTCGTAATTGTTGATGGAAAGTCAACCGATGGCTCACACGATATCATAAGAAGATATGTTGAACAGCACTCGAATATTCTTTGGATAAAGGATATTGATTCTGGAATTTCCGACGCGAGCAATATCGGCATCAGCAAATGCTCTGGTGACATAGTTGGTCATTTAGGTAATGATGACATATTATATAATAATGTGTTTGATGAGATTGCTTACCACGCCAAATTAATCGAATTTGATAGCATATACTTTGACTCATACAGATACAAGTTACACGAAAAGCGATGCCATTTACTCAGATCGCACCCTCATGCACTCGAAAGAATAAGCCTACTCAAAAACGGTAATTGTGTTCCTGGTCAGAATGTTTTCTTTAAACGATACCTTTTCGATAGGTACAAATACAACACTGATAATCAGTATTCAATGGACTATGAGTTGTACCTGGACTTTGTAGAGGAAGATTACCTACATCTGTACGTGCCCAAGATAGCTGTAATAAGCATATTTGATGGAAACATTTCCAGTTTTCTAAGGCCGAAACAAGCATTGGAGTCAGCACGTGTTGCTCTGAAGCACTCAAGGAGCGTGAGGGAGGTTCTGTTTGTCTATGAAAGATGCTTCTCGGTAAAAGGTAAAAGAGAAAAGATTGCTCATATAACCAAATCTGCCCTTCGCTTGATATTCAATTACAGAAATTACAGGAAATATCCGAACGGCATTCTGTTCATTAGCTGTATGAAAGAAATCGCTAAAAAGCTCACAAGAAGATGACACAGGCCAAAGCTATATAGCAGATAACAGCTTATCGACAAGGACCATAAAGAATACAGTGTTTATGTCATTATACTTTCGGACCGGAGCCATCTATTGTCTCAGCACAACGGTCTGTGGGCTTTCAACACTGGGATGCATGGTGGACCGTTTGTGTTTGGAACAATAGATTTCGGTTCTTTGTCTTTAGATAGCTTATTATCTAACAGCGAAAGGCAATAGGCTTGGATCACACCTATGAAAAGTAGAGTTCTATTCATTGGTCATAGTGCGGGACGTACGGGAGCCCCCTTAGTACTTCTGAATTTGTTGAAATGGCTTAAGGAGCACTCTAACATCGATATTGAGGTTCTACTGAGAACTGGCGGTGAATTGCAGACAGCCTATAAAACGCTCGCGCCGACCACGTTATACAATCCTTCGCTAACCAATCGTGTTATGTCAGGCTTGTATCGACGCTTAAACGGAAATCTGAAGACTTTTTATCTGAGAAGGGGACATCTTCGTCATTTGAACAAGTCTTCTATCGGTTTAATTTTTTCAAACACAATAACAAATGGAGAGGTTCTATCATTGCTTGCCGATATTGGTTGTCCTGTTATCTGTCGGGTAGCTGAACTCGAGTACTGGATACAGCATTGTGGCAAAAAGAATCTTGAACAAGTCAAGCGTTGTACTACCCATTATATAGCTGTATCAAACGCAGTCAAGAAGAATCTAGTACAAGCTCATGGTATTCCAGAAAATAGGGTAGATGTTGTTCATGGATGTATACCCATTTCAAAGCGGGACCCCAATTCGCTTTCACTAAGAGCCCGAGACATACGTAATTCGTTAAACATACCGGGTAATGCTTTTATTGTGGGGGGCTCTGGTTTCGAGACATGGCGTAAAGGCAAAGATCTGTTTGTGCAGATGGCATACTTGCTATCTCGGAAATCACAAGGCTTTCCTATACACTTCATTTGGGTCGGCGGGAGAAATGATGGAGTGGATTTCTACAGGCTGCAGCATGACATTCGACATACTGGGTTGGCAGAAAGTGTACATTTCGTTGAAGAGGTATCCAATCCCCTTGATTACTACGCTACATTTGATGTATTTGCAATGACATCTCGTGAAGATCCGTACCCTTTAGTCAATTTGGAAGTAGCCGCTTTAGGCAAGCCGATCGTCTGCTTCGAGAATGCCGGGGGGGCATCTGAATTTGTCGAGAGTGACGCCGGCTTCGTTGTGCCATACCTCGACATTAATCTTATGGCTGAAAAAATTATTATCCTGGCAAAAAACAAGGAATTGAGAAAGGAACTCGGCGATAGAGCAGCTCAGAAAGTGCAGAAGAGACACGACATCTCTGTCGCTGCACCAAAGATTCTAAGAATCTTAGAGAAATTTGCGTGAGTTTGAGTCAATTCTGCAAACAAGGATTACAAGAAGCCCGGAGAATATGGAAATCCCACAAAGGTCAGCGCCCTTTAGCTACCGGTGTGTTTGCCAAACGAAGGATACTTCTGGCGGAGACAATCGAGTGATGAATAATGGAGACGAGTTATGAAACCTGGGGTTCGTACAATTGCTTTCTATCTACCCCAGTACCATCCAATATCAGAGAATGATGAATGGTGGGGCAAAGGGTTTACCGAGTGGACTAATGTCGCTAAGGGAAAACCATTATTCAAGGGGCATTATCAACCCCATATACCAGCAGATTTGGGTTATTATGATCTGCGTTTGCCAGAGGTGCGACAAGCCCAGGCAGACCTGGCACGAGAATATGGAATTTACGGTTTCTGCTACTACCACTATTGGTTCAACGGCAAACAGCTGTTGGAAAGGCCGTTTAACGAGGTTCTGGCATCGGGCAAACCAGACTTTCCCTTCTGTCTATGCTGGGCAAATGAATCCTGGACCCGACGCTGGGACGGGTTTGACCAAGACGTTCTAATTGAGCAGACCTACGGGGGAAAGCCGGACGCTAAAGACCACATCCGTTGGCTGCTTCAAGCGTTTGCAGACGAACGTTATATACGGGTCAGTGGCAGACCATTGTTCCTCATCTACAGGGCGAGAGAAATTCCAGACATCGAAAGAATGCTCAGCATTTGGCGAGAGGAGGTCAACCGGGCAGGTTTGCCCGGACTCTACCTCTGCAGCGTGGAAAGTAGTTGGTCAAGAAATTGGGACCCCACCCCACATGGTTTCGAGGCCGCTGTTGAATTCCACCCAGCTTTCGGGCTGCTCCCCGCGAAGCTGCTGAAACGCAGAAAATCATTCAACCTCTCGTCCTGGAGGCAGAAACAGCCAAGACACTGGATCGTTTCATATAGAGACTACGTCCAATGCACGCTCCAACGCCAATATCCCAATTACAAGATGTTTCGTTGTTTAGTTGCCGGATTCGACAATACGGTTCGTAGGCAAAACGGACTCCATGCCAGTATTCTTCATCAGTCAAGCCCAGAAGATTTTGGAATTTGGCTGTATCACACAGCCCAATGGACCAAGAGTAATATGCCGGATAGTGAGCAGATCGTGTTTATAAATGCATGGAACGAATGGGCAGAAGGTAATCACTTAGAGCCGGACGAAAGATTCGGCCATGCCTTCCTGGAGCAAATCCAAAAAGCACTCAGGCCATCACGTATCTTGGGCACAAACATACAACATGCCAAGTTCGTCAATGTCAACTGAGAAAAAAAGATCTCCACAAGCCATCTGACCAAAAATGAATAATCCAAAAGTATCGATAATCATTCCCAACTACAATCATGCACGCTTCTTGGCCAAGCGTATACAGAGCGTACTTAACCAAGTATACCAGGACTTTGAAATTATCTACCTGGACGATGCATCCACGGATAATAGCAACGAGGTCTTTTCTCAAGTTGGAGACGACAAGCGCATTCGGGCCTACTTCAATGAAACGAACAGCGGCAGTCCTTTTAGGCAATGGAACAAAGGAGTGGATCTCGCCCGAGGCGAGTACATCTGGATCGCCGAATCAGATGATTTTGCGGACAAAAGATTTCTTGAGGAACTCGTTCCCCAATTAGACATGTACCCTGATGTCGGATTGGCGTTCTGCAAATCCGGTAAGGTAGATGAACAAGATAACATCGTGGCCTGCTGGGAAGCATGGGTTGCTAACGGAAACAGCGAGAGATGGACACAAGACTTTGTCGTTAACGGAAAAGAAGAATGTCGTCGGCACCTGACAACAGGAACTACGATCCCGAACGCCAGCGCCGTTTTGCTGAGGCGCAATGTGTACGAGAAAGCGGGCTGCGCAGATGAAACCATGAAGATTGCCGGTGACTGGCTGATGTGGGTAAAGATGCTAATGATTTCTGAGCTCGCTTTTGTCGCCAAGCCTCTTAGTTATTTTCGTACACATCCCAACACAAGCAGGAAGAAGACTTTTACAAATGGAATCCGTATAGAAGAAGACTACAAAGTCATAAGATACATTCTGGATAATCTGGACGTCTCACCGGAGGTGGCTGACCAAGTTCGTGATAAGATGGCAACCAGATGGGTCAACACAATGGTGTCCATGAGGGGCTGGATACCATGGAAGCGCAATCGCAGAATCTACAGAATTGCCCGTGACATAGATCCTCACCTGCCAATGCGGCTTATCAAGAATATATGTTTTCGGCCGATGCGAGCAGCTACTCGACGTATCTTCAAAACGGACACAATGACAAAAGCATACAACGAGCAATACTATGGTTTCGCAAAATAGAGTACCGTACGTGTCGGTTGTAATCCCTACGTACAATCGAGCACAATATGTTACCGAAGCAGTCGAAAGCGTACTGGCGCAAACTTATACCGATTATGAAATAATCGTAGTGGATGATGGATCCACGGATGATACTCACGAAGTCCTGCAATCCTACATGTCTCATATCCGCTACATATTCCAGGAAAATGCCGGAGCCAGTGCCGCGCGGAATCGCGGCATTTCCGAGGCAAAGGCAGAGTGGATAGCCTTTTTGGACTCAGACGACGTGTGGCTACCCCAGAAGCTGGCAGTTCAAATCGAGGACCTTTCAAGAGACCCTCGTCTCTGCCTGCACACGACAAATGCCACATTGTTCAGGCAACATATAGGCAAAGATGTCAACTTTTTTGACTTCACAGGTTTTTCGAAGGAGTTCGGCAGGATATCATCGGCAGTAGAAAGACCTTTAACATACCAGGTAAGGTACGGCATCGCTTGGTCTCAGTGTGCTCTCATACAGCGTAAGACGTTATTTGACGTTGGTTTGTTCGACCAACGATTGACAATCTACGAAGACCAAGATCTGATGTGCCGTTTGGCTCTCGATGGCAGATGGTACGTATCGAAGCGTGAATTAGTACGTATCAACCGACGAAATGAATCTATTGACGCTTTGTCAAACCAACGTACACGTGATTGTATCAACAGCTACAAGTCCCTCGTCTACCTATACGACCGACTGAGTAGAAATGACAAGCTCCAAAGTAACGAAAAACGTGTCGTGACTGAGACACTATGCAAATACAAAACGGCTTTAGGCATGGAGCTTATGAAGACCAAGCAGAAATTCAAGGCTCGTGAGTTGTTCCAAGAAGTGGTAACGGACAGTCCATCGTTGAAGTCGGTATTGAAGTACATACTCTCCTTTCTACCATCAGCAATAATGATGCGGATTGTCGCAAACTTGCACAGATTGCGCCGCGCCAAGCATGTTTTTGCTACTTCCGCCAAAGACACCAGTTAAAGAAGGATGTGATGGAGATTGCATTCGTGCTTCCTGGTAGAGGATGTTCGGGCGGAGTTCGATGCACAGTTATCGCCGCTAATGAGCTGATCGCCAGAGGACATGAAGTGAGAATTATGTACCGTAAGGCTGCGCCAGGTCCACGAGCACTA
>Ga0209635_10002174_pt1 | contig 14937 bp, 16 predicted proteins | sample DeeMarSWOR230_32_FD_187463 | JGI IMG/M metagenome (GOLD analysis project Ga0209635, IMG submission 187463) | Marine sediment microbial communities from White Oak River estuary, North Carolina - WOR-2-30_32 (SPAdes) (version 2) | ecosystem: Environmental > Aquatic > Marine > Intertidal zone >... | reverse complement strand
ATACGAAGTGACCGTTAAGGACCCGAATTTCAATGCCATTGAGGACAGAATGCTTTGTCGACTGCACAGATTGACAAAACAGCGTTTCGTGGAGCTTGCTCAAAGCCAGATGAGACTGGTCTTCGGCGAGATTGACATCAAAAAGGGCTCTCAACAAATTCGAGACCACTTAGCCCTTGTCTATGCTATAGAAAGGGGACATCCGTTAGTAAAAGGGCAGTTTCCATACAAGCCTGTGATGATTACTCCTCAAGCCTATGACTTAATGGAGAAAGCTAGAGAAGCCATTTTAGAGTTAATTCCTCACGAGTTTGTGAGGTTTTCAGCGCGCCTAGAGAATCGTGCCATTCGATTTGCAAGTGCCGCTTCTCTTCTCAACTACTTCCATTCTGATTTAGATTACGTACCCATGAGTGAAGACGCGCTAAGGTATGCGGTGCAACTATATGTTGAAGAGGCATCCGTGAGGTCTAGTGAAGAGTTTAAACCAAGAGAAGTTTTGGAGAAATTGGCTTGATTGGCAACTTCTAACATGGATTCGATGAGACTTCTGTACGCATCTGAGACGTCCATATTGTTTTCGTGTGCATGTGCCTTAACCTTCACGTGAACAGCCCTCTCAATCTTGGGTCTCACATAAAGCGAAATATCGGCGTGTTAAAAAATACAAGTCAGCAGATCAGTACAAGAAGGAACGGTTGAAAAATCGAAAACAACGCCTACTTAAACAATACAAGGAAGACCCACTGATGAGATTGTTGTGTGAAGAGGAAAAGGTAGGCAGTTGGATAGATGGAGAAATCGAAAGGTTGCAGGGTTTACTAAAAAGTGGACTAAACAGCCCAGTTTTAGGGGGCCCCGTCAACCTGGATGAAGGTTTACCAAAAATACAGCAAATGGTAGCATTTTGTGGGGTAGGGGGTAAACCATAAACCACGATTGTTCGTTATGCTAACATGCATGCAAGAGCCTAAACTATAATAACTTGGGTTTTTTATGTGTTTTTGGTTTCTTACGCGTGCGCTCTTTTACCCTCCATCGGGATAGCAAGACCACTCCCACGGTGGAGAATATCGCTGTTGATATTATGACGACAAGTGTTATGTTCAAGTACAAATCCGCGTAAGAGAGGCCATACTGCATTGGTATGGTTGCAAGAATCGCGGCGACTAATCCTCGTGTCAACATCACACTCATTATGGAACGTTCCTCACACAACGGATTGCGGATTGTTGCCAATCTCACAGTGCCGTATCGAAGAAATAAAAGCAAAAATGATAAAATTATTCCCCAAAACAATGAACTAACGTCAATTGCCACAGCAAGTAAGCCCAAATAGACAAAGAAGAACGATCGTATAAAGAACGCTATCTCCCCCTCAAATTGTCTCAATCCAGCATCGACAATGATGCTCCGTTCTGGTTTACGATTAAGAATTCGGGATATCTCTCCTTCATTGCCCAACACTATACCGAAAAGCAAAGATGACAAGGCCCCATTGCCACCAAGATACTCTGACACTGAATATGCAAAAAACACAGCTGCCAACGTGAGCATGTATGCATAGGGCACTTTCGCTACCTTTCGAAGAACCCTTAACCAAACCAGCCCAAAGGTCACCCCTATCACAATCCCGATGGAGAACTGACTCGCAATATCCCTAGCGATAATCGCAGAATCCACATAACCAGTCACGATTATTCCGATGATAACCAGAGAACCAACCGTACACAAAACATCATCGATTACAGACTCCAGACTCAGAACAGTTTCACATCTATCGCTCATACGCACTCTATTGACAAGGGACAAAACAGCTACGGAACTGCCTCCTCCCCCGTATATAGCCCCAAACAAAACTGAATACAACAACGGAAGACCCATCGCATAATGCATGAACAAAGTTACGGTAACGAGAGCAAACAAGAAACCTAACGTAGCGAGCAGTACAACTCTCGGACTCTCGGAAAAAACCTTGTGTATACTCATTCTCAGGCCTCCATCAAACAGAATGATGACCAATGATAGTGTTGCTATGTATGGAGCAAAACTCATGATCGATGTAGAGTCAAAAACGCCCAGTATAGACCCAAACATTATTCCTAAAGCTATCAAAAAAAGCATGTCAGGTATGCCTGTCCGTTTGAATAAGTAGTCACCAAGGAAACCCATTATGATTACGCTAGCTAGAATAAAAGCAAGCGCAACCCCTTCGATCAAAGGTATACCTCAGCCGTTACGATAATAAATACTACATTTAAAGAAGTTTGGGTTTGGAGTTAAATTTTAACCCCAAACCCAAACCAATTTTTGTGCATGCGCGCAGTTAAAAACTTACATTTTTGTCAAAAGTGTTTAAAAACAGTCGCGCGCACATCTGTTTTTTGCTTTGAATAGTGGAGATATCTCCAACTGTGCACCCCCTTTTTTTGCGTGCACCTCTTGCATACATGTGTCAACCTACCTATGTGTACCCAAAATCTTATTACTAAACAGAATGGGCATTTTGTTGGAGATATGCGTGCTTAAAGAATTGTTAAAAGGCATCGGGAAAATAGTTAAACTAGCAATATTGAAATCTATGGCATTTGTAATGGACTGTACCGATTTAGTTATTGAAAAACTAACGAAAGAAAAAGGTTAAAATTTAACCCAACCAACCACCTTGAAAAAGCTGACGCTGTACTGAGAAAGTGAGAACCAGCGTCAGCGTAGGATGACTCGCTTGCGCTCGCAACTGAAAAGCCGAAGTCTGAGATGTGCATGCATGCAATCGCAAACCGATTTCATAAACGATCTAAGCGCGAGCTTAAGGATTATCTGCGTTCTTCAAGAAGAGCTGAGACGTCGCTTGCTGCAAGCACCAATAGCTCAAATAGCTTGTATGCTTCTATCATATTACTAGCAGTATACTCTACATGCAATCCATCGATTCTGGTTATCATGGGTGACAATTCCGCAACATCTGCAAAGTGGCTCGCCAAGAAAGCTATGCTTATTTTCACCGGTTTTTGCGTTGTTAGTGGCTCAACGTTATTCTGCTTAAAATTGGTTACTGCCCTCTTCACACACCGCTTTAGTTCTTTCTCAATTTTCGCCATACTGAAGCTCTTCGCGGAGACCCTGCTGAAAGAATGCTTCAAAGCTACAGTTTCGGCCCACGGTGCATGTTTTTTAACGTCATCCTTCAGAAGTTGAGCTTCACCAGCAACCAATATGATGGGCACATTCAACTCTCCAGCTGTGTAAGCATTTAAGAGAAATTCGCTTACCGCGACTCCATTTACTTTCAATTCATTAATGGTTCCGCTGCTGTAAGTGTGATCGAATGTGGATTTTGCGGTTCCAGATTTGGCATGGTATCCAAGAAATAGAGCGACATCGCAACCTTCGATTCCCGAAAGCATGCAAATTGGTCGTGGATAGCCTCTGACAATCTCTACATATTCAGGTAACTCGTCAACAAGAAGGTTAACCATAGGTCCGTGACTGTCGGCGATAATAACCTCATCGAAACCATTTTTGTTCAGTTCGTCTGCCACGGTGAGTGTGACTTTTGTAGAGGTTTTCCTTGCTTCATCATACAATACACCCTTCAGATTTAAGTGACCAGGAATCACAACGTATGGCATACCTTCCAAGTCAACCGAAATGAAGGCTTTCATAGAACTCACTCAATATAGGTCTATGGAAAACAATTAAAGGTTTTTCATGTATGCATGCGCGCTAGAGATCTAGATTTGCTGTCGGTAGAAACTCTGGGGGTTTGCGGGCTTTCGTTGCTTGCTCAAACGCATAGGCCAACTTCAAGAGCGTAGGCTCTTGCCATGCCTTGGACAAAAACGAAATGCCAACGGGTAAACCGAAGATATACCCTGAGGGCACGGTGATATGCGGATACCCAGCCACTGCAGCAGGCGATGTGCTTGTCATATCCCAGTTGTTGGCATCGCCGTCGACCAAGTCAATTAACCACGCTGGACCGCCTGACGGCACGACGATTGCGTCCAGTCTGTATTCCCGCAAGGTCACGTCAATACCTTCTTTACGAGCCAGATAGTGATTCTTTCTAAGCGCGTCGCGATACTTCTTGTCGCATAGTGAACCTTTCTTCTGCGCGATTTCCATATGCTCCTGTCCGAAATATGGCATCACACGGTCTTTGTTTTCTTCATTGAACTTGATTACTTGGGCCATTGTTTTCACGCGTGCCTTCGTAGCCCTGAGGTACTTGTTCAAATCAGCCTTGAACTCGTAGTATAGGACTTCTATTTCTGTTTCTTCGAATTTGTTGAAGTTCGGCACATCAGCTGGGTCAACGATTACCGCTCCTTTCTGCTTCATTACCTCAAGACATGAATCAAAAATCTCGATGACGCGCTTGTCGGTTCCCACCATTTTTCTGGCAACTCCAATCCTTGCACCTTCGAGGCCATCTTCATCAAGGAAATGCGTGTAGTCTCTGAATACTTGCTTCTCACCAGTTCTTGTAACCGGATCTTGATCATCGACTCCTGTCAGCGCCCCGAGCAGAATCACTGCGTCCGCAACTGTGCGCGCTATGGGTCCAGCTGTGTCTTGGCTGTGGGCGATGGGAACGATCCCGCTTCGACTCCATAATCCAAGCGTAGGTTTGATACCGATAATGCCAGTAGTCTGACTGGGACAGATAATTGAGCCATCCGTCTCTGTGCCGATTGCTACAGAGCACAGATTAGCTGCCACCGCAACGCATGAACCTGTTGACGACCCACATGCAGAACGGTCCAGCGCGTAGGGATTGCGCGTGAGTCCGCCTCGAGACGACCAGCCGCTGACAGAACGTTTGCCGCTCATATTTGCCCATTCACTTAGATTTGTCTTGCCCAGAATAACTGCTCCTGCTGCCCGCAATTTCTTGACGATGAACGCGTCACGTGGTGCAATATGACCTTCGAGCGCGAGTGAACCAGCTGTGGTCTGCATTCGGTCATGGGTGTCAATGTTGTCTTTTATGAGGACAGGGACACCATGAAGTGGCCCACGTGTTTTGCCGCGGCATCGCTCATCGTCTAGGGATGACGCGATAGTACGAGCGTCGGGATTTATCTCAATTACTGAGTTGAGTTTCGGGCCGTTTCTGTCTATGGTGTCAATCCGCTCCAAATACAACTCGGTGAGATGACGCGCTGTTAACTCGCCTGTCGCCATCATAGACTGCAGTTCAGAAATCGTCCATTCTTGAAGCGTCATGGTCTTCTACCCGTGATGTCGTATAGCAAATGAGAATTTAAAAGCCTTAATGCTGGTCAAAAATTCGCGCGCGGACAAACGATTTCCATCCCCAACTTCGGAAAGACAAAGATTTTGGGTTTGGGGTTAAATTTTAACCCCTAAAATTATTAAAATATGTTGAAATAACATAGAAGATCAAAGGAAGTTGAGAAAATGGTCGTCTACTTAGTAAACACATGGGTCGTCAATTCAGAAAAACAAGAGGAGTTCATGCCAATATGGCGGAAATTCCTTAGATACATAAAAGAGAATCCAGATAAAACTAGAGAATTGAAATCAACGAAACTCTTCACACAAACTTACGGTGGTACGGCTGGTGCATATGTAGAACTGGCAGAGTTTGATAGTCTAGCAGAGTGTGAGAAGTTTTGCGCGAGACTATCAAAAGACGAAGAGTGGGCAAAAATCGATCAAGAATTTATGCTTCTGATAGATCCTGCTACGCTTTCCACAAATGTATGGACTCTTATAGCCTGAGTTATGCGCGGGCAACCGAACCACCCATGTGCAGAAATAGGGCTAGGCTATGTACCTTTCCACTTTCTCATATGCATGCAACGCACGTGCATTCTTTCTGAGAGTCTTCAAAAGAACCACCTCGATATTGTACGTGCGGAGGGTTTAGAAAAAAGGGGGAGTTTGCGGGGGAATATCTCCAGCATCGTGGACTAACCAATTTTATGTGGCCGGTTGATTCATCCTCTTTTTTGTTTAGTAAAAAAAGTTATACGTCAACGTTTGCTAGGACTCTTATGGGATGGTCGTAGTATGTACTCCGCAAAAGTTTCTTATAGTCTAGACAAACATAAACTGTAATTCTTCAGATATTATACGTTCTAAATTTTGCTTGACCGCTTCTCAATAATTTGTTTTATTTTCTTCACCAAACGTACACTCACAGCAATTACGTCATCACGATATTCCCTGACAGCTGTTCCTATTAATGATACGGCAACGCCGAGCACAACATGAAGCGTATAATAAGAGGCAAGAAGCTGTATAGACAATAAAGCGTCATAACCTGTAGAGACACACAGTCATCCAAGGACTATGCCAGTGTTGAGACTTAAGCATGTAATGATTATCTTGATTGCCGTATCCACTTCTTTTACTAAGTACCCTAAAAAAAAGTTGGCTACTACAGGTATAAGCAACCAACCATAAGGAGTAAAAAACGGGTATAAGAAACCCAGCAAATAAGAAACGAGCAAAACAAAAAAGTAGAAACTTCCAAGAACAACAAACCCAAGCCTTGGATTCATGTGTGCGCGCCTCTCAGCGTCGTGTTAGGTATGATCTTCTTTGCGGTGGTGAGAAATGTCTTCATTTTCTCTTCAGAAAAAGGCTTCAACCCATTAAATTTTGGATTAACCGTTTCCACATCGCCTTTATAGTTTTGTATGACATATTTTCTGCATCCTTTTATTCGCTGGCATATCTCCTCAATGTCCCGTTCCTCATGAAGACCAGGAACCACGGTGGTTCTAAACTCACATTCAACCCCATCCATTAACAGAAGGTCTATGGTTTCTTCAATTTTGACAAACAGGTTTTCCACGTTAACGCCGCACACTTTAGAGTATTTTTCCCCAGTTAAAGGCGCTTTGATGTCAATGGCTATGTAGTCCACAAGCCTCTTATCAATAAGTTCTCTTACCATCACAGGGTTCGTTCCGTTAGTGTCCAGTTTCACCAAGAAGTCGGTCTCCTTTATTTTCTCACAAAGCTCCGGCAGATCACTGTGGATTGTTGGTTCTCCACCCGTAATAACAACGCCGTCAACCCATCCTCTACTCTTCTTTAAGCAATCTTCCATATGTTCAAACGGGATGGTTGGCAACTTTTCCGGATGCAGAACTAATTTGATGTTGTAACAGAACGGACAGCGCAGATTACAGCCTGCTAGAAAGACGACTGAAGATATCTTTCCATCCCAATCAACTAGGCTGATATTGATGAAACCTTTGATTTCCATAGGTTGGCGCCATGTGAAGGTTAATAGAACCCTTATTTGTTGTTTGTGCCGCAGGTATGCAATACACGAGTTAGGAGAAAATGGACTGCCAAAAAATAAGCTCCTTTTTTTGCTTAAATGCGTCAAATTCAGCGACATGATAAAACTTTTATATGGAACATGCGGTTTGAATAAATCATTGTTGGTAACTGCGGATGTTGGAACCTAGCAAGAAGCCTTTGAATGTACTGACAAAACAATTGAACAACCAGCTTTCGGTAACGTTGAAGAATGGAGTGGAATATAGAGGCAGAATGATTCGTTGTGATGGCTACATGAATATTCTTTTAGAAGGCGCCTCTGAACACGTGCAAGACCAACTGACCGCAAACTACGGAAGCATCCTAGTTCGCGGAAACAACATCCTATACATTACAATTAAGGGTTCCTACTGAGAAGCTGAAGGTACCCCTTTTACATACGTTAGGGCTTCTTTGAGTCTTGTTTTTGTGTCAAATTTTCTTCGAAAAAAGTGCACTACGTTTCTTACATCCCGCTTAAGAAGTTGATCAGCGTTTGCATGATCTTTCTTCACGTATTGGGGCCAATCGATGATGAAAATGTGCTCGTCTGGTTTGACAATAATGTTGAATTCGCTGAGGTCAGCATGGATAACTCCGACTTCCAGATATGCTTTTCGTATATTGAACAAAATTTCGTTAAGCAGTTTTTGAGGCTCAGATATTTGGATGTAGTTAGTTAGTTCAGCGCCTTCAATCATACCCATTACAATGACGTGTCGGTTTTGTTGAATTGGTTTTGGCACAGATATCCCATGGGAATGAACGAGTTTGAGCGCCTCGAATTCTTTTTGAGCGGCAAGTCGGCACTGGTATAGCCAGCTTATGTGTTGGCGTTCTGCTATGTAGGTTCGTTTGCGTCTGGTTTGGCGGAAACTGGTTCTGCCTAGTCGGTGGAATTTAACGGCGACTTGTTGGTTGCTTGGTGTTAGTGCATCGTATACGTCGGCTTCTTTTCCTACTCCTAATGGTTTGCCGAAGGCTTCTAATGTGTTGTTTTTTACGAGAGCGTTAATTGCTAGGCAATCGTAGCCTGCTTGGTTGAGTTGGTAGCCTGTATATTGTCCTTTCCAGATTCTGATTAAGCGTGGTTTGCGGAGGCGGGGGAGGCGGTATGTTACTTCTTGTTGGGTGAGGTTTGCGAGTTTGGGAATTGTGTCTTCAGGGACGTGTTGGTAGCGGCTCATGCCTAGTTCGATGGCTAATAGTACACGGAAGTCTTCGGGTTGAAGTTTGCGGAAGGTTTTGACCGCTGTTTCGGCGGTTGACATGGTTAAGAAAAAGAAACGTGAGAGGAGTCATTTAAGGACTTGCTCTAGTTTGCGCGCCCACGGAGATCACTCTGGTCGTTGCAATTCTCTACATGACGGTTTAATGAACTACCATAGAGCTTTTAATTCACATTGCGAAGGTGTTTACACGTTATATCTTCAACCAGACTCAGATACTACAGAAGATTCGCTTAAAAGCTATTCTTGTTGGTATGGCGGATGATTCATATGTATGAACCTCTGCAAGTTTCTGAATGAGTAATGTGGAAAACTTTTAGCAGAACCAAAAAGAACCAATAGATTTCTGGAAGGCACAGAAGATATACGATGACTAACCTATATGAATAAGGGTTACAGAATTGCACTTTAGAACAGTTGCAGCTATTCTGGCGTGGTTCGTAGTAGCATTGCTTATTCTAAACAAATTCTTAAGGTCAGAATGGATATGGTTGATATCAATTGCTATGGCTATATTGGCAGTTCTAGTTTATTTCATTCCTCGACTGAGGAAATAATCTTAAAACATTTCTTCTCAAATTATTAACGCAACTTGAAATGAAATACTTTGTAGGAAAGGAGATTGAATTATGAAAGAATGTCAACGAAGATGAATGTAGAGTTCGAGTGCACTTCGTTGTAGATGGAACCTACTTGTTGCTCATCCTGCGATTAGCCATGCTCCGAGAATTATGAGAACGAACGCTGACATTTTTAGAGTTATTGCTTGTTTATCCACTTCTTCCTTCAGTGTTCCATGTGCAAGAGAGCTGAGTAAAACCGTAAGCAGCAATACAAAGAAAGGTTCGATTGAAGGAACAGCAGCTACTAATGAGATGGACTCAAGCGACACTGCAACATAGTAAGAAATCAAACCGATATAACCCAAGAAAGTGGAAATACCTACCCAGAAGAAAACGCCTTTACTGATTATACGAAAATTGCCTAAGAAATTCTGTCTCACCTTTGGAAAACAAAAAATCAGAAATCCTCCAAGCAAACCACCAATTAGCGACCAGAACAGAAACTGCCAATAATCGAAGGAATCAAGGATGTGCTTTGCTAGAACATCACCCCCGGCTCCTATTAGAGCAAGCGTCACCATGAATCCTAAGGCTGGAGAGATCAGTGAAGATGTTTTTCTCTTGGTCCTTCGATAAGAGACTAGCACTGCACTCAAAACAAGTAACCCAGCTCCTAAATATTTGGGTAGACTCAGGGTTTCTCCGAGAAATATGAAAGCTAATGGTAGAACAAAAATTGGACTCACGAAAAAGAGAGCAATAACTCTTGAGGCTTCTTCTACCCCCATAGCTTTGAGATAAAGGATAGAAGACAGGGAGAAAATAAAACCAGTAAGCATGCTTAATACTGACCAAGGAAAGCTAAAGGAAATAGGCGTCAGTGCTAACAGTAAGAACGGAATTGGAATGTCCATTAACACAGAAAGAAGCTTGTATGAAAAAGGATTCGTAACATGGTTAGTTAAGATGTATTTGTCTATCACATCAACTCCAGCAAACACAACTGGGGCAATCAAAGCAAACATAAACCATTCCATGATTCTATTCCTCGATAGATTAGCGTAGTCTAAGAGTCGTAGTTATTATTCATTTTGGAATACAAAATCAAGGCTTATGTTCCCGTGGATAAACCATTACTAGTATCTAAATGTGAGAAATACGGAAAGGCTATAATTGAACCGAAAGTACTAATTAGAATTGTGAAGAAAAAATATCTAGGAGTAGAGACCCACCAGAAAACAAAAACTATTCATTTTTACCAAAAAAGTCTTCAAGCTTCCTCGTCTCTGACCTACTCAAAATCTCAGCACATTTTCTAGGGTCAAGAACTTTAAAGTCTAGCCCAAGCGTCACCAAAACCCTCTGAACCCCCTTCGCCAACCGAGGAGCCACCAACAACCCACGAACTTCACGACCCACCGTTAAACGAACAGAATCCACATACCTCGCCAACTGAAGAACTGCATCACGTCCAGCAGTCTTCCGCTTAATCTCAACCACCACAAGTTTTCCATCCCTATCAATCCCATAAACATCTACAAACCCAGGTTCAACCTTTTTCTCGTAGGTGATAGGTTTAAAACCCGACTCTACAATCTCCGGCTCAACCAAAATCGCCCGTTGCATATCCTCCTCACTTGCATAAAGCGAAAACTGCCCATTGTCAACTAAACTAAACGCAGAAAGCAAGTAAACACGATCAAAAAACACCCTAACAGACTCGGAAGGCTTCCTTCGAACAGCCCGAACCTCCAAAACACCATCAGTTATGCGAGTTTGAAACAAGCAACCCGGCGGCTGCCAATTCACCGGCTCATACCCAGTAGGACGATGAACCAAAACAGAACCATCCTCCTTTATCATAACAATCCGTTCACCCGACTTCAACTTCGAACTCGCCCTGCCCCTATACTCCACCCAACAATTCCCAACTATGACAAGAGCCTTACGCTCTGAAAGCGCTTTTCTAACAAACTCCGCCGCCTCTTCAACAGTCGGATTTTCCACAGCCCCAAGAAGCTTTCTGCTCGCCACTTCAATTCGCCAACAACCTTTAGAAGTTGAAAAACACAGATAAAACTTCTGAAGAGCCATGACAGAATGGACTAAAAAACGCGAGGTTATGCGTCACTATGACTTCTCAGCTTCTATCTACGATACTCAATACGCTGAAGAACAAAACGCAAAGATGGAGGCAGCGTTAAACAGCATAAGCCTTAACAAAGACAGTTTTGTACTGGACGCAGGCTGCGGAACCGGACTGCTCTTCAAACATATCGAGAAGGCGGCGAAACTCATCGTGGATTTAGACGTTTCGTTAAAAATCTTAAAGAAGGCGAAAAAACGCGTAAGACAACTCTCCAAAGTTGCGGTCTTACGTGCCGACGCTGACTTTCTACCCTTCCAAAACAATGTTTTTGATGCAACTTTCGCGATAACCTTGTTGCAGAACATGCCAGATCCTCTAGTAACGCTTGATGAAATGAAAAGGGTGAGCAAAGACCATGCAATCATTGTTGTCACCGGATTAAAAAAGAAGTTTTCTCAAGAAGTTTTTGTGAAACTTCTCCATAAGGCGGGATTACATGTTTCAATTATGAAAACGAACAGTCAAATAAATGAAACTGTCGCCACATGCAGGAGGATTGGAGAAGAGAACATTTAAAAGATGCTTTTGGATGGTATAAAGCGTGATGGGTTAAAATGCCAACACACGGATCATTGTCAAAGGCTGGAAAGGTTCGTTCCCAAACTCCGAAGTTTGAGCGGACGCTTAAGAAAAGCCATATCCCTAGATTGCGATGTCGACGCAACTACGAGAAACGAGTGATTCTTCAGCGGGAGTCCGGACAGAACTTGGGCGGCTCACGACGACGACGACGGCGACGACGATAAAAAAAGGTTTCTGAAAACATAGCGTTTCTTTCAGGTTTAAAGTTTGAAAGATGAAGTTAGCATGCGCATTTCATTTTTTAGAAGGGTTTCTCCCTCCACAGTCTAACAGTTTCAAACCATAAAATGAAACAAGCTATGACACCGAAAATAATAGCGACTACGTTGTGGATACTTCCATTTATCCCATAGAAGACTAGGTAAACAATCAACATGGTGGAGAGCCATACAGAATAAAACAGGTAGCGGGGAACAAGAAAACGCCCCAGCCTAGTGAAAAATCTTAGCAGACCAACCTTCACTTCCTGCGTTAAGAAATACTCGCCTGTTCCCTTTTTGTCAACCAACCTAAGCGAAAGAAGCTTATCCAGATGATGGGCAGCAACGCTTGGACTTGAAAAGCCTAACGCTCGCTGAACCTCACGAACACCAACAGAGGAACTGGAAGATCTTAGCAGATACCAATATACGAGGAGAGTTTTCCCCTTCAACTGAGATTCAATCACCGCCAAATCAGAAGAGGAAACATCAGACACTAGACTCGCCCAAAAAATATATAGATTGGCTGTTCAATTATAACGTTTTTTAAACGATTAACACCTGAGTTTCACTTGCATTTTCCGAAGAATCCCTTTTATCCAAGTCGACGCTATTCAACGCAGAAAAGCTTAAACATGGACACGTTCTCTAACTAGAAAAATCAGACAACGCATCAAATTGTTTGGACTTGAGGATTTGTCATGGGAAAGCTTGAAGACCTAGTTGTTTCAACGTTAGAAAGTTCTAAGGAAGAATTAACGCTTGCTGAAATTGCTGAAAGAGTTGGAGAAACTGAAAAGAAAGTTTTCAAGACGCTACGCAAGTTGTTTCAGAAGGGCATAGTTGATTCCCAAAATCGCCGCTATAAACTTTCGCAGAGCAAGCGATAAAAACTTAAATTTCTGGTGCGCATGAGGGACATCTCCCATCACTAATTAACCGTACAAATATTAAAGCTGACATAAAAAAGGATATAACTTTTAAATCAAACAGCACATGTAGCCCCTAAAGGTGAAAAAAGCGGCCGGGGTGAGGTAGCCTGGTAGCCTACAGGCCTGTGGAGCCTGGCGCCCGGGTTCGAATCCCGGCCCCGGCCCTCAACGCGCGGACGGCTCTTGAGGCCGGTCTCAACTTCCATCCCCCTTAGGCGCCTTATTGCTTCAATCAGGGCGTTTTCGGACACCCTTGATATGTTAAGGCCCACTTTCTTGGCGGCTTCCAGGACGCTTTTGTCGATATATAGGCAGGTGGACACCTTGTTGCTCATGATGCCATGCATCCCCATATGATGTTATGCGCTCATGGGCTATTTATTGCCCACTAAGGATTGGGCCGAGGCGGTTGCGCGCGTGCTACATGTTCTCTCTTAGCATTTTGGCTAGTCGCTGAATTCCTTCAACTATCTGTTGTTCTGACGGGAACGAGAAATTGATTCTCATGGTATTCTGTCCTTTTCCATTGCAGTGAAAGGCCGAGCCGACAACGTAGGCCACTTTATTTTCAATAGCTTTGGGAAATAGATTGTTGGCACTCATTTTCTTTGGTAATTCAATCCACAGGAATAGTCCTCCTTTCGGTTTGGACCATTTTATGCCTTCAGGCATGTACTTTCTCAAAGCCTCTAGCATAACCTCCAGTTTCCTGCCATAGAGTTTGCGGATATTCTCAATTTGCCTTGGCAACAGTCCACGTCTCAGGTATTCAGCAACCACAAGCTGTGTATACGTCGGAGAGCACAGGTCCATGCTTTGCTTGACTACCACCATTCGATCCACCCACTCAGCAGGAGCCATTATCCAAGCCAACCTAATACCAGGGCACAGTAGCTTGGAGAAGGTGCCCAATACTATGACTTGGGTTTGAGTGTCTAAGCTGTAGATGGCTGGAACGGTTTCCCCTGTGAAGAGTAGGTCTCGATAAGGGCTGTCTTCTAGAATCGGAACCTCGTATTGATATGCCTTTTCGAGAAGTTCCTTGCGCCTTTCTAAGGACATAGTGACTCCGGAAGGATTCTGGAAATCTGGCACTACATAGATGAATTTTGGTTTCTTATTTCTCCTTGCCAGTTTGGCAAGCAGTTTCTCTAGTAGATCTATCCTCATCCCCTTATCATCCTGTGGCACGCCCATAATCTTAGCTCTGTAACCGGTGAAGGCCTGCAAACCCCCAATGTAAGTTGGTAGCTCCACTACCACAATGTCACTAGGATCCAAGAATACTCTGGAAACAATGTCTAAGCCCTGTTGTGATCCACTGGTTATAAGGATGTTCTCTGGCTTAATTGTGGCTTTTTCGCGGCTCATCCATCTGGCAATCTCCTCCCGCAATGGAGCTTCTCCCTCGGTGAGCCCATATTGCAGGGCGACGGCCCCTTTGTCTCGCAAAAGCTGGCATGAAATGTCTTCCAGATCTTTGACTGGAAAAGTCTGCGGATCGGGAAGGCCACCGGCAAAAGAAATGATGTCGGGTCGCCGGCTTATTTTGAGAACCTCTCTTATTTCCGAACGCTTCATGTTAAGAGCGTTTTTAGAGTAAAAGGTTGCTAGATCTTTAATCATACAAACACTTTCTTTTCTACATTGTTTAGGGCAACTTTCTGCTTGTTAGCCAACAATCAAAAGAAGGGAATATAAGATTTCTGTTGCAATTGCGAGAGGTGCAAATAGTGCAAACTGGGGCCGTTTTGCAACCCGAAAAATTTGGCAGCTGGTGGTATTTTATTAGTTAGAAAAGGGCCCAAATTTGCATAAAACGCACCCGCGGGCTGTCTGTTGCCTCCTATGGAAAAGACTGAGGCGGTGCTTCACAATTTGCATGCATGCAGTTAAGTGTGCGCGCCTTGTTTTGTGCATATGTCTAGAAATTCTTAAATTACGTGGAGGATGAAATAAGGGATGTTTGGTTTG
>Ga0209635_10002172_pt1 | contig 14945 bp, 15 predicted proteins | sample DeeMarSWOR230_32_FD_187463 | JGI IMG/M metagenome (GOLD analysis project Ga0209635, IMG submission 187463) | Marine sediment microbial communities from White Oak River estuary, North Carolina - WOR-2-30_32 (SPAdes) (version 2) | ecosystem: Environmental > Aquatic > Marine > Intertidal zone >... | reverse complement strand
GGAACATTTAAATTTAACCTTGGAACATGATAAAAACTTAATCGAGAATGTTCTTGATGATATAGACATGAGATATATAATTCTTTTCTTATATATTATCAGAAATGATTTATTTAAAGATTTGAATGACAAAAATCTTATAGAGTCCTATGAGAGAGTACTGATATTAGATGAAATTTATAAAAACAACGTGATAAATTTTTGGGACGAAGAATTTATTGAGATTTACATAGATTTAGGATTAATGAAGAATATTCGAAGTATTAGAGAGTTTAAGCAAAAAGATGGTGATTTTATTCTAAAGTTAGGAGAAGAAACTATTACAATTGAAAATGATATAATTTCTGTTCCAGCAGATACATTATTTTTATTAATAAGTAAGAAATTTAAGGCTTTAAATAGAAGAAATTACAATTTAGCACTTACTAAGCTAAAAGGGGTTAGATGTGAAAAAAGCAATGCGATTCATTCATTAATTCTTGGAATTGGTGAAAATGATTTAACATTACCAGATGATTTTTATTATATTTTAGATCAATATGGGAATATTTATCAAGCAATTAAAATTGAAATTACAATTGAAGGTTTTTTTCAGAGATTTAAAGAAATCCAAGAAAAGATCGATGGATTTATCAAAATTTTTGATCCAGTGTTAAATACAAAATCAATTATGAAAAAAGTTAACAAGGCAATAGAAGAAAATAAAGAAATATTTCAATATCTTAAAGATGAAAAGGTAGAGCTTTCTGACAAATTTAACTTTGAAAAAATTGATAGAAATTCAGCTATCTTTCAAGAATGGAATTCTAAATTGTTGACTTTATTAAAATATAGGAACCAGCTTGAAAATATTAACATTAAGCTGGTAGATTTGAAAAAGATTTATTCTGGAAAGGAAAAAAAAAATAATTATTTAAAATTTGTTGAAAAAATATCTTTCAATGAAGAAGGGATAGTTGATAATATTCAAAATGTTTTAATCGAACTAAGAAAGGAATTGGTTAAAATTAATGAACAAATTACCAAACTAACAGAAAAAGAATTAAAATTATTAAATTTGGATTATGAAAGATTAATATTAATGAGTAGTGATGAGCAAAATTGAAATGCCCTGCATGCAACATTGAGATGGAACCGCTAGTAGCCGGGATTTTTCAATGTCCTCAATGCAAGAAAATAATTAAACAAAAAGATAAAGATACCGAAGCAACAGAAAAAGAAGAATCTCAAGCAGGGGATTTTCAAGAAGGTGAATATTTTCATACAAATGCGAGTTTGAACAAGCAATATGAAATTTGTGAAATGGGTATTACAATAAATAAAACTGAAAATCGATTATTCGCAGTATTAATTTGTCACAGTCCTTATTTAAAGGAAGAAAAATATGTGAGATTGTCTTGGTGGAAGAATTACCAACATGCAGGTATGTTTAAAATTTATGATAAATATGTTTTAAATAATATTATTATAGCTTTGGAAAAAATTGACGATTCTTTTGATGATCTCTGGAGTTGGACTGGAAAATATGGAAGACAAAAACATAAAACAGAAGAGGATTTAGAAAAAGAAAAAAATATAGACATATTAAAATATAGGATTCTGGAAAATAAAACGTGTCCGAAATGTCAAAAAAAAATGGACAAAATGAAATCCCATTATGAATGCCAACATTGTGGAGAAATTGTTATATTAGAAGGTTATAACCAGCCAATTTTTAACATTTCCCCTGAAGATCTTGATCTTCAATTTCATGCAAATTTTCCTATAAATTTTTATTTACCTGTAAGTGGAATAACTATTAAATGGTTGATGGGTGAATGGAAAGCATTGACAGTGATTTATTCTAAGGATAATCCAAATAAAAAGTGGTTAAGATTTTATTGGTGGGTTCGAGATTTGAGTAATATTTTGAAGTATGGTCAGAGAGAGATGGGAAATGGTACTCAGATGGGTTGGAAAGCCCAGAAAGGAATTTCATCTCCAAATATTTATGATAAGAGGCTTATTAGACCACTAATTAACGCGTTAAAAAAGACATCAGTTGAATTAAATTGGACATTAAATGATTAAAATGTATTAAAAAGTGAGAGAAATATGACAGCAGATCTAGATACAATATGGAAAGGATTACTAAATGATTTTGAACAAAATCTTGAAAAAGCAATAGAAATATTACAAACAAGAGACATAGAAAATATACCTGGAGCAAAAGAAGCTTTGATTCAAAGATTAAACAACATGAAACTTCATTTTCCGAAAAAAAATGGGGATATCTTAATAAAATCGATCAATGATAAAATACAAAATGCATTTTTTCCAAATACTAAGAGTTTCTCAGAAGCCCTAAAAAAAATATTGAAGTCAAGAACGCATGAACAAGATTTTATTATCAATGAATTGCTAAACGGATTTGTAACATCTAAAGCGAAAGCTATAGCATCTGGAACTCAAGGACCTATAATAGACAGGATGGTTGAGGCATTTAGTAAAAGAAATGACTTTCATATTGTTGATCATCAATTTTTTGCGATGTTTGGAGACCCTAATAAACCACATCATTATGTAAAGAATCAACTTGAAGAGCTTGTAAATATGTTCGGACTTGTATCTAAAGAACTGGTAATTGAAAAAGATATTAGAAGAAGCGAACAAAAAGTTTACGTTTTTTACACATTTCCAGAGGAGATCATCAAAATTCTTGAAGAAAGATACTTAATTATCGATAAAGAATTAGGATATGCTTATGTTTCAGATGAATTTGATAGGAACGTTTTTATAAGCATGTTCTTAGCAAACGTAACTATAAATAGAGATGATATCGAAAAAATTGGTGGTTCATACACAATCAACGGGATTTCAGCAATATTTGCATTAATCTTATTGCTGAGTTTTATGCCAAAATTAAGTATTGATGAGACTAATCCTATTTTAAATGATCCTGATTTTAATGAGAAGAAAATGAGTGTTATTCCAAAATCTTGGATGATGAAACAAGTTTTAGAACCATTATTCGAACCCATCATTAAAATTGTAGCTTATAGAATAGGAGGAGGATTATGGTTATCTAAAATAATTGATTCCGAAATTAATAAAAAAATTCACAATCAAATAAGATTTCTTCTCAAAGATGTTAATAAATGGATTTTAGGAAATCTCTGCAGGGTTGAAATACCTATATTCGTTGAAATCTCTAATATATTTACTGAAATTTTAGTAGGATATAATGAGGAATAAAATGATTAGAAGTTAGGATAAATAAATGAGTTATAAAAAAAAATCTACGAGAATAGTAAAACCAGGAAGAAAAAGAGAGAAGTGGACAGATATTTTACCTCGATACTTAACCTTTTTAAGTCATATGCGTCCAATCCTAAGAGAAACAAGAAGAATAATTCTTGACTTAGATGCAGATTTATTATTAGATACAGAAATTTTAGATAAAATACGTCAAGAAGAAGAGAAAAGGAATGTCCGCAAAGTTAGAGCACTTTCAGAATTTTCAGCTATGTATAGATCCAATATATACGAAATTATTAAAGAATTTATTATTAAATATCGAGAAAAAATCCCTATAATAGACATTAAAGATTATATTGTAGATTTTCTTCATGAATCTATTGATGCACTGAATATTTTGCGGCATATCACTAATCCTGATGAATTGAATTTAGAAAATACATATTTATATCAATTAGTCAAATTTATTGAAGATAGACTATTCCCTAGAGGCGCCAACCTAAAAATCATATATAGTAATTTATTAGAGTATTCTACTGATCTTTATGAGTGTCAACGACACATTTTACAGCCTCATACATATTATCGAGAAAATTTAGAAAACCCAGATTATTTTGAAATTCCAGGAATATCACCAAAAATTTATCAAATAATAAACAATATTACATCACTGTATAATTTAGATCCTAATTTTGGAGAATTTCCTGAAAAACCAAATTATGAAATTCCTTTTATCTTAAAAAGTGATGTATTTTTGCCCTATATTGATTCAATTGCCAATGCAGAAGAAGAAGCTTTAAACATAGTTGCTGAACGAATTGGTTTACGTATAATTGATGGGATATTTTTAGGACCGCAAGAGGATTTTGTAGATATTTTATTAGAAAACAACTTCTTACGTGAAAATAAACAATCAGATGGAACAATAAGATTGTATCCCCAATTTAGTAATGAAACTTTAATACTGTATTATTTAGCTTTTGCCTCTCAAAGAAGGGGTTTTTTATCGAAGGAGTTAGTTAATTGGATTTCGATGAATTGTGCATTCTTGATGTATATGGGTATTTTAAAATGGAAATTATCAGATGAAAATATATTTTATAGTATCTTTAAAGATCTTCAAACAAATGAAAAAGTACTTCCATATTTAATGAAATTAACATGTTTCCCGAATTATTTGGGATTAGATAAAATGAAAATTAGAGATTCAATTCAGTATAGAAAAGAAATTTTTAATTTTATTGGTTCCCAAATAGATAATCTTAAAACTTTAATTAATGAAATTGCAGTTTATTGCGAGAGTTTGGAAAATAAAAAATAAAAAATAAAAAATATTTTTAAAAAAAGAGTTGAAATTGTATGCCTAAATCTACTAATGAGAAGGAAGATAAATTCATATATTCTGATGATGTTATAAAAGAACGTCTTGGAAAGTATGGAGCAATCTATTTTCCTTCAGAAATTAAAGAAAACATAGATGATATTTTAGGAAATGAAATTAAAAAAGAAATCCTTGATGACTTTTTTAAAGCACTAAAAAAATATCACGAATTCACTGAAAATTTAAAAAATACAAAATTAGCTCCAAACCTAACTGTCCTTCTCTATGGTCCCCCAGGTACAGGAAAAACTTCCTTAACAAGAGGATTTGCTAAGAAATACGATGTCCCAATATGCGTTGTAGAGTCTGATAGACTTGTTTCACCTTTACTAGGAGATACAATTAAAAATATTCGTGGAGTTGTAGAATTAGCAGCTGAAATTTCGAAAGAAAGAAACGCTTTTATTTTATTTTTTGATGAAATTGATGCAATAGGTTCTGAAAGATCTAACATTCATGAGGTAGGAGAAATTAAACGAGCTGTAATTTCTTTCCTCCAAGTTATTGATAGAATCAATTATGAAGGAGTACCACTTGCGATTTTTGGTGCCACAAATCATCAACATCAGCTAGATTCAGCAATATGGCGTCGCTTTACTTTCCATTTTAAATTTGATTTTCCTGATTTCCATCTAAGGAAAAAAATTATTGAATCTTTTTTGAACAAAGTAAAAAATGCGAAAATTGGTATTGATGAATTGATTTTTTCAAATCTAAACAGTGAATATGAAAAAGTTCATGCAATTTTGAAAGAATTAGAAGCTAAATTAGGACGTAATGTTTCTGAATTTGAAAATGGCCTTTTATGGGAAGAATTTAAGAAAAAAAATAAGTCAGTTGGTCTTTTAGAATTATCATATGGTTATTCGGGATCAGATATTGAAAGGGGTACTAGGGTTGCTTTATTAAAATCGATCAATACAGGCATATTAAATTATGATCTTTTCTATAATTCGTTGAAGTTAGTTGGTGGTACTGCTATTCATGTTGATAGGCAAGATATTTTAAGTGATGTTAGAAAAGTGCCTATAAATACAAAAACTTATGAGAAAAAAAGAAAATTTTTTCCTGGACCTCCTGAAATATAAATATAATATAATTTTTTTAAACGCTTATGAGTAAAAAATTATTTAATCTCGAAAAAATAAAGGAACTCACAAATCCAATTGAAGATCTGCAAGTAGAATTATATCAACTAAACGATAATTTGTTAAAAATTACAAAGAAAATGCAAATTATTGAACAGACATTTAAAGATAAGAATTTTCTTTCCCAAATAGCAACTGTAAAAGAACTATCGCAAAATATAGAAGATAAACTGAATAAACTTTCTAAAGCTAATTTAAATAGATTCTTGGATTTTCAGAATCAATTAATAAAGAAATATAAAGACGATTTCAAAGAAAAATTAAAAAAATTAAACATTAATAAAGAAAAAGTTAAGCAAATAGGACTAAATTTAGTTGCAGCCAAAAAGATTAGTAAAATAATTGATTCTGTATCATATATTCCTTCAATTGGTATTGTACAATGGTTAGAACTCCTTGATTCATTAAAACATAATACTATTTTTTTAGAAACTATAAAAAGGATTAAAAAATATTATCAAAACATAATCCAAATAAAATTTAAAAAAGAATTAAATAAAATACCTGAAGATATTGACTCAAATTTAATAAAAGAATATAAAAAGTTTTTCAAAGAAAAACCTACTTTAACATTTAATGAGTTTTTCCAAACTATTGAGAATCAGTTAACTCAACAAGAATTAAAAGCTAAAAGAGCAATTATAGAAAAAGCTAAAGAGAAACAGGAATTAGAAAAATTAAAAAAGAAACAAGAAGAACAAAACAAAGCATATGAAAGTTATTTAAAACTCTCTGACAGAGAATTCAACCGGTTAAGGCGAAGGAAAAGCAGAGAAAAATTAAACGATATTCCCAAAAGCAATGAAAAAAATTCAATTGAAATTAGTGAAGAAGTATCTGAAAAGATTAAAAAATTTAAGTCTCAATTTGAAAAAAGTTTTAAAGATAAATATATGATCCAAAAGGATGATGATAAAAATCCTATTGATATAATTCGAGATAGAAAGAAAAGAAAAGAAAGAGAATATAAACAATTTGAAGAGCATTTTAGAAATTAATAACAAATTCAAAAGGTTTAAAATATTCTAAAAAATAATTTTAAAATATCCATCGGCTCAAAAGAAATTGTAATTAAAGATAAATTCACATTAGTTAACGGAAAAATTAAAAAGAATTTATTATCAAAATATAAAAGTGATTTATTTCTTGATCTTTGTCAAGATTTAAATATTATTCCTGTAGAAAAATATGTTGATTTTTTACAAGAAGAAGCACAAGAATTTCAAGATTTTCTGAAAACTAATGACCTCTTATATTTTTTACATCAATATCGTAAAATAATAAATAATAATACAACCATTTCCTCTCAATATAATAACGTTATTTATGATTTTTTGCTCATACTTCAATACAATCAATTATTACACGAAAAGGAATCTCTATTAAGAGAATTAAAATTATCTACTCAATATAAAAAATCAAGTGATATTACAGCTGGTAAAAATTTATTGAAAAAATTGAATGAATCTTTAACCCTAAATATGAAAAAATTAAAGCTTTTTGAAGAAGATTATTTTCAACGTAAAAACCAGATTAATCAAATTAAAAAAACTTTAGATGAATATACTACTATTATTCAGAAATTAATTGATCAGAAAAAACAATGTTTTAACCAAATTAATCGTATCACAATAGAAATGACAGGAGGTAAACAAGATTCAAAAAATGATATAAATATTAATATCATTGATTCCACCAGTAATTTATCAAGTGCTGAAAAAATACGAGCTTTTCAAAAAAAAGCAAAAGAAATACAATCCGAAATTGATATACTAAAATCAAAAAAAAGTCAAACTCAATTAAAACTAGAAGAATTAACACCTCTTTTTGAAATACTTGAAGAAGATCATCAATCACTTTTAGAAATAATCAATACCGATAATAAAAGAATAGAAGAACTACAAACTGAACTTAAAAATCGAATTAAAGATGATAAAAGTACCGAAATACTAGATATTGATTTAAACGATGTGAAATCTCTGAGATCCTCAGAAGAAATTAAAATTAATATTGAGAATGTCGATATTGAATTAAATAAGATTATCCTCCCTGAACATTCTTTTAATCTTCAAAATCCTTATGATTTATCTTTAATCATTAAAAAATTAACGGAATTATACGAAAAATTACATAATGATTCACAATTCGTCATTAACGAGAATCAAAATGAAATTTCTGAATGTTTCAAGCAATTTAATAAATTAGAAAATTCTCTTTCTAATATTGAATCTATAATGAATAAATTTCTACAAGAAATTAATATAATCTCCCAATTAAGAATAATATTAAGTGATGATCAGAAAAGCTTCCTCATAAGGTTACGTTTTATTAGGAGGGATAAAGCACAAGTTAAATTTGAGGAATTAACTACTCCGGAAAAAGTGTTTTTTATCATTACGTTTTATATATCAATTAAGCTCTATATAAATAAACCTATTATTATTTTTTCGAATGTTTCTATATTAAATCAGTATAATAAAGCAGGTTCTATTTATCGAACCATAAGAAAAATTCTGCCACTTTTCGAAAAGGATGACAGTTTATCCAAATTTAATTTAATTTTTGTTATAGCTAACCTTGAATTAAAAAAAAAAATTAAAAATTTAAATATTATAACTATTAAAGTGAGTTGAATTTATTAATGAGTAATATTAATAAAATAAATGAAATTGTAAAAAATATTATAAAACTTATTTTAACTAATCCTCAGAAAATTATCAGAGAAGAAGATCTTAAAAATCTTAGCAAAGAATTTAATTTTGAAGAAATCATAAGCAAAGTTTATATTAATTTAAGAAATGTAGGTTTTGAGCTTATAAAAACTAAATTCCTTGAACAAAAATTCTATATTCTCACTTCTGAGGGTAAAGATGATAACATTACACCATCTCAATATGGAACTTTAGCCTTGATTATTGCTTTAAGCAAAGAGGTTGATGAGAATATAAAAATTGAAGATTTAAAAGAAATATTTTATAATATTTGGGATACAGACATTCAATTTTTAATTGATAATGATTATATCAGAAAATTTGATGAGTCAGGAATAATTAAAATATCACCCTTAGGAAAAGCAGTAATGAAAAACATTATTATGAATATAGATTTAAAAAATTTGTTGAATTTATTTACAGAATAAAATTAATAAAAAAATTTTATTAAAAAAAATCTAATCTGTTTCCAAATCCATCTTAAATTGTTCATAAATTTTTCTAACTCTATCAGCTGAAGGTCCTTCTCCTCGTACTCCATTTTCATCAACAATAATTTTTCCACTTAATATTGATATTATATTCTGGTCTTCAATATAATCAACATGGCCTTTTGAAAAAATAGTTGCTATTCTATCAGCTAAAGCTTGCATAGGGAACGGTTCTTCTTCTAAACTCACGAAATTATAAAAGGTATTTCTAATAAACAACTTTGGAAACGATTTATTTTTTTCATTTTTAGCATTAATAAGAATTAAATTTGAATCTTCTGAAATTCCCTTTAACTGACCTACAAAAAATTTATCCTTATCAATGTATACCTTAACAATTTTATCAATTAAAGTTCCTAATTCTGTATTATATTGTCTAATTGACATAACCCATCAGAACATTTTTAGTTATTAATAATATTATACACATTTGCTTTTATTCTTATTTTAACTAATTTAAGATATAATTTATAAGTTTGGAGATATTTTCTCCAGATGTGGCACTGGTAGTTATGATTGTGAGATTAGGATTTATATCTTTGGCATCACGGATCATCTTATTAATATCTACATCCATTACATCTATTAAATCAATCTTATTGATTACAGCAACATCTGACATCTTAAAAAGCATTGGATGTTTTTCAATTACCCATTCACCCTCAGTGATGGACACTATTACAATCCTTTTCTCAACTCCTAAAATGAAATCTGAAGGACAAATCAAATTCCCTACATTTTCTATAAATACCACATTAATATCACTTAAATCATAATTTTTTAAAACTTGAGAGATATGATATGAATTTAATGCACACTCACGACCAGTATTAATCTGAACTGTTTGTACACCATGTTTTTCAATTCTATCAGCATCTATTCTGGTTGCTACATCACCATTAATAACAAGAATTTCATATTCCTTTGTAATTTTTTCAACAATATTTTCAATGATCGCCGTTTTACCTGCCCCTATTGCTCCAACAAATTCATAGGCTCTAATATTTTTCACTTTAAATAATTGTTTATTTTCCTCTGCTAGTCTGTCATTATTTTGTATTAAATCTTCATTTAACTCTATGATTCTAGATATTTTTTTTTCAGACATTATGATTACTCATATAATATTATGAATTCGAACAAGATTTATTGGTAGGAATTTATCTTAAGTTAAACTGATACTTATATATGATATAAGCCCCTAATACTCCACCTAATTCTGGCAAATAAAACACAATTATTACGGGTGTTCCCCACACAAAAAGAATTACGGGAAATAGTCTAAGAAGTATAATTAATATCAAAAAAGATCTTCCATTCATTCTTATTGGAAGGAAATACATAAAAGCTGTAATTTTTCGATTCATAATTGGAAAAAGAGAATATGATAATAATCCTAATATACCTCCCCAAGCTAATCCAATATAAAGAATGGGTGTTGCATTTAACGGTTGTATAGTTATAAGTGAAAGTCTCAATAAGAAATAGAAAAGAGCTGTAAATAAGCAACTAACTATATATAATATTATTAAAAATTTAGTTCCTTTGCTTGCTTCAATATTTCTAACCATGAAATATAAAATCACTAACATAATCAACAAAAAAAGCAAGCTTAAAGGATCATCTGTACCGACAAATAGGCTAGTAAATAAAGTATGGTATGTGAAATTATATACTAATCCGTATAAACTTAAAGAGATATATTCCGGGATTTCATAATAACTAAAAAATAAAGCTATTATAGAGAATACTACGATTATAAGAAAGAGTGCTTTGGTTCCCTGATATTGAGATATTTGTTTATAAGGCTTCTGATACAACCTTAATGTCCTTTCATTTTGCTTTTCCTGTCTTTTTAAGTATTTTCTAAACGCCTTAGGTTCTTTGTCTAAATATACTCTCGAAACTGGCCTTCTTGTAGTAACATCCGGATATCTTTGATTCGGGACTCTCTGAGTAGTAGGAACAACAGGTACATGTTTTAATTCAAATGTGCATTCATGATTTTCAGGTAATCTATGTTTTTTACAAAATGTTCCTCCACAGTATTTACAAGTAAATGGTAAATAAGTAATTTGTTCACCACAAAATTCACAATAAGTCAGTTTAAATCACTTTAAAATAAATTAAATTTTTTACATCCTTTAATTAGACTTTTTATAAAACTCAAACTTTTAATAATTTAAAATTATCATCCTTCATAATTTTTACTTTTTGTTTTTCTCTCTTTATCAAACTACCCTAAGGAGTTTGAATATATAAAGATTAACAAGAATTAAAAATTCAATTAAAAATTAAGGAATATATGGATTAGTACTAATTGGAGCGTAAATAAGCAAATATGTTATTATCAAAAGTGTTAGTAATGAACCAGCCAATGCAATATATACTTTTTTATTCCATTTCCAAATATTTTGCCCATCTAAGATACCAATGGGAATCATATTAAAAGTACCCAACATAAAATTCAAATTCGCAGCTAATCCTATTAACATATTAAGTGGGTATTGTGAAGTTGGAATTATAAAAGAGATAATGAAAAGGATACTGCCATAGACTAGATTAACTGATGGACCTGCAGCTTTACATAATCCTGTGGTTCTATCTATTTTACTTAAACCTAAAACAACAACAGCACCAGGCAAAGCTAAAGAAGGAAAACTATTTCCCCCAGATATTAGAGAATAAATGTTTATTACAACTCCAATTACCGTTAATATCATCCCAAAGGTTAATAATCTAAATTTAGTTTGCAAATTAAAATGAACTGCTACCTGTCTATGCCCTAATTCATGAAAAAGAAAAGCTGTAGCATAAAAACCAGCTAACATGAAAATAGCCCATTGATAACCGGGATAAGTTATCAAATTAGGAGTAAAAGTTATAACTCCGATAATATAAATTAGGCTAACACCAATTATGAAATGAAATATTTCTGATTTATGAGGCAATAGGATTCCTTTAAACTTAATTCCAGAATCTGGGTCAAAAGCATTTACTGGTACTTCACTTTCTCGACGATACCAGGTATATGTCCCATCTGTAGTCCCTCGAACTACTCCATAAGTATCTTGTTGTTGATATTCTTGTTCTTGAGGGATTATTGACATTTGCGGTATTTGACTATAAGATTCAATAGCAGTTGGTGATTGATGTAGCCTTAAACTCTCTTTTACAATATTGCAGTCGTGATTTACTGGGTCTTTGTGTATTGCACAATAATTATATCCACATTCACTACAGTGAAAAGGCTCTCCAACTATTTCTCCCCCACAATGTGCGCAATTTGCCATATTTATTACCGAATTTGTAATTTTTAATTTTTTAAAAGAATGACTTTTTAATAAAATATAAAATTTAAGATTTAAAATTTTATTGAGTGTTGTCTGATTAACTTTTTCTTGTGATTACTCAAATATTCTTATAATAGGTATTAATCCTAAATTAAGAAAAATATATTAAGCTAAACTCTACTAGTTAATTAAGGTTAAAGAATTTCATGGTTTATTTTATGAGTGAAGATGAGAATAACGATGACATGTCATTGGATGAAGAACGAAAGAAATTAAAAGAGATGGGTGTCAAGAGTACATGGGATATCTTAACGACTGGTGAAAAGAAAAAGAAAGAGCCAGAAGAAAAGAAAGAGTTTAGAGGATTCAAATAATTTCCCTTATTTTTACATTCTCTATAAATACTAAACAGGTTAATAAACTCATATAATGGAAAAAAATTGAACTTTTATTATAACCAAAAAATAATTATAAATTCAAGTATTAAATTTAATTATTAACAATATTATTGAAAGAAATTGACCAATGACTCATAAGGTATATTGTCCTACATGCGAAACGGTAGTAACACTACGCCGTAAAAACTTCGATCACGTTTATCATGAGGTTCTCTGTTTCATGGTTATCCTAACTTTAGGTTTGGGTTTTATAATTTACTTTATCTTAAAATATAGTAAAAAACCTAACACTTGTCCAAATTGTGAGTCTGTTTTTGACATAGACAATCTTCCATCTAATCCTTTAAATAGTCCAAAAGATTTAGGTTCAATTAGTAAATTTACCCTTCCATAATTTTCATTTTTTTCTCGCATCGAGGACAGGTTCTATCTTCTTCAGTGAGTTGCTTTTTCACAATTATTTTTTGAAATTTACATTTAGAATTTTGGCAAATAAGCGTAAATTTCATTACTTTAGTTGATTGCTTCTCAACAATCTTATTTATTTCTTTATCATTTCTTCCCTTTTTAACCCATTCTGGTGCCATTCTTTTTTTATTTGAGTTATTATTGGCATCTTCTGGTTTTAACCATTTATCTAGACCCATTAAATCTCACTTTAGAATATCTTTATATGGAAAAGAGGCGAAACATATTAAAAGAAATAATTGCGCGTTAAACTTAAATTCTAATAATTAAAAAAAGAGAAAAAAAATAAAATTTGCTTATCCTCAATCAATTATTAAAAGACTTGAACTTCACCAGCAATAAGTCTTTTTCTTAGATCAATAAAATATTCCTTGCTAAGTTTTTCAGCTGAGACTTGTCCAGCTATTTTCTTTATTGAATCGAAGTTTACATTTTCTGCCGGAATCAATTCAATTGAATTAACCCACGGGTCAGTTATAGGCCTACCAATTTGAGACAATAATCTCACTTGGGCTTCTAAAATATCTCCTTCCCCTCTTTTAACAATATCTCTTGCCATTTCCGTACTTAAAACGTTATACAATTTTCCTACGTGATTTATTGGATTCTTCCCACAAACTGCCTCTAAACTCATAGTTCTACAAGGAGTAATAAGTCCATTGGCTCTATTACCGCGACCTACTTCTCCATCATCGCCGGCTTCAGCAGAGGTTCCAGTAATAGTTAGATACATGATTCCTTTTTCTATATTATCAGCCACATTGACTTGGCATGATACATCGCGATCTGGGATTAAATCAGCAGCCAAATCCAAAACTGCTTCCTTTATTTGATTAGTATAACTTATATATTCACTAGCATCATTGATATATTTACTTATCATTGCTGCTGCTACAGTAATTCCAACTTCATTTCCGATTCTCTCAACCATCACCTTGACATCTTCCCCTGAGGCTTTACATTTGTCCTTAAATTTATCCGAATTAATTAATCTTTCAGCTTCTAAAGCTATTTTTTCAACATCTGTATAAGGTGCATATCCTACTCCAAAACTAGTGTCATTAGCAAGTGGTATTTCATCAGTATGATGAGATTCATCAAAAACTCCTGTTAAATCTATAGATCCTGGCCTAACTGCGTAATCAAACTGGATATCTTTATTTATATCAAGGTTTCTAAAAATTTCTGAAAGTACTTTACGCTGAGTTTCTATACATATAGTTGGAATTGGTATATATTCAAGCTTATTTGTACCATCTCCACATTCTACAAGAATCTGATTTATAGCTCTTCCAACAATTAGGAAATATTGTGGTTGGATTATTTGTCCGCCGCCAAACTTTGGCCTTGCCGTACCTCCTACGAGAGCAGCCTTATCAACGTTATGGTGATATACCCGATCAAAATTCTCAAGATAATAAAGGCACAAGGCTCTTGAACACGCATCAGCAACAGCATCACAAACTGTATCTGGATGTCCAATCCCCTTCCTTTCACAGATTTCTGGGAATTCACTTTTTTCAATTGGTAAAAAGTTTGCACGAGTAATTTTCAACATTTCATTTAATCAACTTCTTAATTCTATAAATAGTTCTTTTAAGTAAATTTTTAAATTATTTATCAGTTAAATTCCTTATTAAATGAAAAATGCTGTCGTTGCATTTTATATTTGATTATAATTAATAATCTTTATAAATATTTTGTACCTATAATATGCATAGGAAGCATAAATAACCTCTTATCAAATTATGGAAATTCTACCATCCTTGCATGATATTAAGCGTCTACGTAAAAAATTAGAGATCAGTCAGAATGAAC
>Ga0209635_10002170_pt1 | contig 14951 bp, 13 predicted proteins | sample DeeMarSWOR230_32_FD_187463 | JGI IMG/M metagenome (GOLD analysis project Ga0209635, IMG submission 187463) | Marine sediment microbial communities from White Oak River estuary, North Carolina - WOR-2-30_32 (SPAdes) (version 2) | ecosystem: Environmental > Aquatic > Marine > Intertidal zone >... | reverse complement strand
CTTTGCAAACGGTGTTCCTGCTGTTTGCGACGAGAACATGAGCGACTGGATGCTGTACGTGTACAAGCAGTTTGAGCGTCCAGCTGATGTGGTCGGTGTCGAAGTTGTCGTCGAGGTTCTTGATCCTAACAACAACTTCTACGAGGTTGGCAGAACATCAAGCGACGCAGACGGATTCTTCAAGGTGTCGTTCATTCCTGAAGTTCCAGGCGAATACACCGTAATCGCTTCGTTCGCAGGCTCCGGCGCCTACTACGGCTCACATGCAAAAACCGCTGTAAACGTTGAAGAAGCGCCTGCTGCTAGTCCGCCGCCAACGCCGACGCCAGCACCAATGACTGACATGTACGTAACGGGCTTCGGAATCGGCATAATCATTGCCATCGTAGTAGTCGGACTACTACTCGTGCTGATGCTCAGAAGACGGTAAACACTCAAACGCAAACCGCAAAAACTACTTTCCCCTTTTTTAGTTTAACCATAGGCAATAAAAAACTATGAACCAAACGCAACAGAGAGAAGCGAAAGGGCTAAGAGGGCTCTGGACAAAACGATGATAGACTAGTCATCAAGATTTCATTTCTCTATTTTTCTAGAATTTGAGCGCGCAGAGCCTCAGCAAACCCTCAACGTCTAATTAGAAAACATGTTAAAATTGGTAGTTCAAAACCGCCTTACTATACATAGTTAAGCTTGCTTCTGGGTAGACTCCTATCGTTTTTTAAATCCGGTTCTTTTCTGTTTTTTTGTATTAACTGAGATTTTTGGCAGGATTTTCCCATCACTTCAACATTAAAAAATAAGAATGTGCTAATCAAAAGCTTCCTGTCCAGCAGTACGTACACAAGTCTTCCCTTTTCAGGTTCCTGTTGTTTGGCGCTTCGATTACTGCTCGGACCATTTCGTCTAAAGTAAGGAAATGCAGCGTTGTGAAGCCTATGCGCTTTCTTATCTCCTCTAACATTACCTTGTAACTCGTGGTTGTTGAATCAATGTACTGTGTAAAATCCCTGTCTTGCTCAGTGCTTTCAAGACTTTTATGAGTAGCCAAATCTCTATTCTTGGTTGATAAGTCAAAAATGCAAGGGTGAAGCTGGGGCGGAGAAGCTATTCTTCCATGTATCTCTTTTGGTTTGAAAGGCCAAATTTTCTCTCTCAACAGGTTTTGCAGTTGCGTTCCCCTTCTAATTGAGTCGTCTACCAGAATTATACGCTTATCCTTTATCATCTGAGGATTAGGCACCTGTTTGTATTTTGCGATAAGCTCTCGTCTGCGTTGGACAGGTGGAATGTAACTTCTTCCCCACCCTGGCGTGTATTTGATTAGTGGACGCCTAAGGGGAGCAAGTAGATCCATTACTAAGGTTATTCTTTTTTCGAGTTCTTTTGAATCAATTTTGCCTTGGTTAAATTCTGAAAGGTGTCTCTGGACTTTTTCCTTGGCTATTTCTATTTTTCTTTTGGCGTATCCAACTGAATGGGGAAGACCAGAATCAGCAATACCCAAAACCAAGTCGGCTTTTACGTCGTCATTTTCAGCCAAAAAACCGCCGCACCTTTCCCTTACGATTTCGGAGTTTATGCCATAAAAGTCTGAAGCTGGAAAACCTGAGTAAACATGAAGAAAAGGGCAGAACCTCTTTTTGCCTTGAGTAGGTACCCTAGTCTTCAAGCCGTTTTCTCCAAATGAGACAATTTCGCGATAATCAAGAAACTTGTCAATTTCGTATCCCAAGTTTGGGAAACATGTAGTCTCAGAAGCAACTGCCCAGCTTTGTTTCTTTGACCCAACTACTAAAGGAAATGTATCTCCAGCTGCGTATATGGCGCGATCATTTTCCGAAAGCAAAAGCAAAGATATTGACCCTACAATCTTCTCGTACATTTTCTCTATGCCGTCAGCTATGCTGTTTCCCTTGCATATTAGCTCGCCAACAATCTCGGTTTGATTAAGAATGTTTGTGCTTGCCTTTTGCCTTGACTTTTTGAAGGTTGCACCTTTTTCAACCAACTCGGAGTACAGCTCTTTCGAGTTCTTTATTAAACCAATTGTGCAGAGGGCAAAATTTCCTATTTTTGTCTCGAATTTGATTGGTTGCTCCTCATTTATGTCACTGATGACACCTATACCCAAATTACCTTTCAGTTTTCCATAATGTTTGCCGAATTTTGACTTGAATTGACTGTTGCTAATATCATGAGAAAATATTGTTATATCGCCATCAAGCAAAGCCAAGCCTCCAACTTCGGTGCCAAGATGCGTATTATAATCAGTTCCGAAAAACAGGTCCTTTGCGCAATTATCTTTAGAGGCTACTCCAAATAGACCGCCCAACATAGACTATACATCCGTGTTGCTTGGTCGCAGTTACAGCCTAAAAAGTTTGCCCTGAATCAAACCAGCACGCTTCAATGCAAAGTCTTTGTGTAAAGAAAACAATCGTTCCCTCTGGAAACGATTTTTGCTGGTCAAGCTGAGAAAGTGTATTTTGAATTCATACAGCTTTTATATATTATCTAAGAAAGGATGGTTTTGAGAGCCGGAGAATCCTGCTTCCGAAAGCTGGTTTCTAATCGACCTCCCCTCTCCCTTCTCCTTTCTCCTATACGGAGGCAGGATTCCCGCAGCTCCTATGATGCGAGAAGGTCGTTTACCCAAAGCCTGTCCATCTGCAACTCGAATGAGTTTGCTTTAGTCTTTCACCTGTTTAAGGAGCAGTGGGGTGCTAATGTCTATTCCGTGCTCTTTGCACGTCTCCAATACTTTTCTGTAGAGGTCTGCGTCTATCTCTGGCAATCTCTTTATATCGCTTATGAAAACGTAGAGCGTGTATTCAACTGCGTAGTTTTGAAACTTTGTTATCCAAACGTATGGCAAAGGTTCTTGCAAAACTCCTTGAACCTTTCCTGCGGCTTCCAGCAACGCCTTTTCAACATCTGCACTATTATATTCAAAGCCCGGCGTTACGGTGCAGTTCCTTCTGATTACACGTTTCTTTCCGAAGTTATCTATCTCAGCTTTTAGCAACTCTTGATTTGGAATTGAAACTAGGACATTGTCCAGCGTCAACATTTTTGTGTAGATCAGGTCGATAGCTACGACGTCTGCGAATTTGCCGTTAAAGAATATTCTATCTCCCACAATGAAGGGTCTGCTGGTCATCACTATTAATCCAGCTAAAGCGTTTCCAATTGTGTTGATGGCAGCAAAACCTATCACAGTGCCACCGAGAATGGTCAACAGCCCAGAGATTAATCCAATTGTTGCTCCAAACTGAGCCAAAATTGCTGATATAACGGCAGCCACAATAATCCATTTCGTTATCCTTTTGAATGTGAAAGCAAGATGGTCTTCAATTTTTTTCTGATTTCTCAACCTACTGATTTCTTTGCCTATTAACTTGTAGGCAATGTATCCTGCTGCGATAGCGATAATCGAAAATATCAATTTATCAAGGTTGGCTAAAATGAAATCGCCAAGTCCACTAATATAGTCTTCCAAGCTCATGTTTAAACCTCTTTTTTGGTTTTAGGGCATGTAGCCTCCTGAAGTTTCAAGAGATTGCCTCACAGCGATGTGTTCAGCCGCTAGTATCTCTTAACTTTCTTTATTAAAATTGCTATTTAGGTAGCAAGTTTACAAGAACTGAATAAAAAAAGAAAAACGGAAATATGCTGGTTATCTTTGTGGTTTTGTGGCTGAGATTTTGATGCTTACGACTGAGTTGACGAGTTCCGCCGCGCCTTTTTCGGTCAAGTTTAGTTCTTTCATTATGGCTTTTGCAGTGGCGTCGCTGAGCATTAGTTCAAGCGGGAGATGCGTTTCTTCAATCACCTTCACTTCTTCGAAGCCAGCTTCTCCTACCATTTTAATGTAGGCGTTTTTCATTTCTGCACCTGCGATGCATCCAACATAGGCTTGCACGCTCTTTTTCACCGCTTCTGGTAGCTCGTTCAGCAGCACCATGTCCGAAATCATCAATCGCCCGCCAGGCTTAAGCACGCGGAAAGCCTCCTCGAAAACTCGCTGCTTGTTAGGCGACAGGTTAATCACGCAGTTACTGATGATAACATCCGCAGTACTGTCGGCAACGGGCAAGTTCTCTATCTCGCCCAAACGAAATTCCACGTTCTCATATCCGCCTTTTCTGCAGTTAGCACGTGCCTTGTCAAGCATTTCAGCCGTCATGTCCACGCCTATCACGCGCCCTTTCTCGCCCACTTTTTCCGCTGCCAAAAAGCAGTCTAAGCCTCCGCCTGAACCTAGGTCCACGACGGTTTCGCCTTCCTTCAGCATCGCCAAAGCCACGGGGTTCCCGCAGCCCAAGTTCATGTCCGCGCCTTCAGGCACCGAACCTAACTCTTCAGGACTATAGCCAATAGTCTCACTGACGTTTGAGCCGCAACCACAACCGCAACCACACTTCTCCGCCTTAGCTATTTTGCCGTAACCTTCGCGCACCATTTTTCTTACTTTTTCTTCTTTCACGCTTTTACTCCCTCACTCCAAAACGCCTTTCAAGATTGGCCCCAGCAATTTTTTCACCGGACCGCCAAGTGCCTCAGCCTTCACAATGATAAAGCAGCAGATGTCTCCGTCACGTTCACAACCTATAACCGCCAGTTTATCGTTCGGCTCGAGTTTTGCTCTTTCTCTCAAATCCTTTGGAAGGACTAGCTGCCCCTTAGCGTCTACCGTGACAACAGCGTCAATTTTGCAGCATTCTCTACTAGTCATTAATCATCACAAGCACAGGTCGATGTAATTCAGAATATTTATACTTTTCTGAAAAATCAGAAAAATCTGATAATTACTTCGTAAACATAGAGCTACAAACAAATAACCGACTCTGTCACTGCTGCGGACTTTCCGAATCTGATGCCTCCACAATTATTTCAACATCCTTGACGCTTAACCGCTTGTTCGTTGCCTTCAAAACCAAACGCGCCCGCCACCCACACTCCTCACACTCAAACTTCGGCGGAAACCATCCCAAATGGCTCCACAAATCCCCCTCCATCGTTTTTACTCTATGCACTCGTGGGCTCTTACACTTCGGGCATACCTGAATCTCAACGAGTTTTCCTTCCTTCTCCAGTTCCTCCAGAACCTTAACCAATTCAGCAAGTGCCTGACTCTCCTCAGTCTGCTCTTCCAGAATAACCAATTGTTGTTTCTTCCGTTTCTTCTTCCGCCTCTCAGGTTCACCCATTCTGCGAAATCACCAACAGCTCACAATAAGAAAAGCGCAGAAACAAAAAGGTCTTCTGGTACATCCCCTTACATAAGCCACTTGAATCTTGCTGGCACCGCCAAAAAACTAATTCGCCCAGTCCTTTATGCCCCACCAATGGAGGGCGGTTTTGACGTTGCGGGCAGTGGCGGTTTAAGTTCATTCAAGCGCACTTTCACCACTCGTATTATTTCGTTCCTAAGCGCTTCACCCTGTATGCCTAATCGTACTCTTCCTATTCTGCCTACCCTCAGAGCCAATTCAGCGTCTCCAATGACGCCCCGTATCCACTTCTCAAAGTCTTTGCGGGGAAAATGAAAATTAACCGACCGCACATCTATAGTCTCCATTTTATTGACGAAATCCGTTAAGCTAACCGCCCTTTCTCCAGTTGGTTCCCCGATGGCTAGATAAAAATGAAAGCCTTCTTGTTCAGGAACACTTTTCAAGATCTTGGAAATAAGGTCCTTATTCAAAACTGACTTCCTAACTTTAGGTGCAGTCACATTTGGTTTGCTTGCCAAAACGAAACCTCCATGAATACTTCAAAAGCCGATAATATAAAAACCTTTTGCGAATTTAGAATACACCCGTTGAGTATGCGTGAACTTTAATATCGCTGAAGCATTTAATGTCATAATGCATGCTTTTACAACTGGGTGAGTTTTATGAAGAAAACAGTGTTTAGAAAACTTAAAGCCCAAAATCTGATAGAAAATTACAACCGTTTTAGAAAGACCCTGCCAACGAAGCTCCCTGACAGAGTTTTCATTTGGGATGAGACTTTAATAGAGGGCGAGCACACCCCAACCGTTTTTCTAACATACGGCGAAAGAGTCAGGCTGGCCCAGCTAATGGATGAAACAGGCGTGCCAATCATCAACATTGGTTTTCCAGGTTTTTCTGAAAATGAAAAGGAAGCTGTTAGGCGACTCTCTAACGAGAACTTTACACAGGCAAGGCTAGCTGCTTCAGCACGCATGAAAAGAGAGGACGTTGACGCCTGTTTGAACTCTCACATTCGAGAAATCGCGTTATCCACGCCGTTTAACAACTTAAATCTCAAATACGTACTGAAAACCAGCCCAGAACAGACTATAAACCAGACAGTTGACTGCGTTGAATACGCTAAAAAGCATGGTTTCACAGTTAATTTCGTCCTCGAAGACACCTCAAGAACCCCTCTTGAAGACATTTTAAAGATTTATGATGCCGCGGCAAACGCTGGAGCAGACCGTTTAGTAGTTGAAGACACCGTGGGCATTTTAAGACCCTTGTCAACGCATTACCTAATTTCAAAGATTAGAGAGGGACTTGAACTAACTAAAAACAACGTCTTGTTATCCATAAAGTGTCATAATGACTTTGGTTTGGCAACTGCTAACACGCTCGCTGCCATCGAAGAAGGAATCACTTATCCACAAGTATGCGTCGCTGGATACGGCGAAAGAACAGGTCTTGCACCCCTGGAAGAAGTTGTTGTAGCCCTTGAGTTGCTTTACGGAAAAAATACAGGTATAGACGCACACAAGCTTTACCGCCTGAGCCAGTTTGTCGAGAAAAGTTTCACGTGGCCATTGGCGTCTCAAAAACCTATTGTTGGCGAGGACGCTTTTTCACATGCATCTGACAAGCAGCTTCAGGGAATGCTGAGTCATCCTCTTTCGTATGAGCCGTTTCCCCCAAAAATGATAGACAGAGAGACAATGCTGTACATGGGCAGGCATCTTGGAGAAGCAACGGTTCAGGCGTACTTGAACCTGCAGGGAATAAAAGCAACGCCTCAGCAGGTGGCTGAAATTGCCAGAAGAGTGAGAAGAAGCCAAGAAAGATTAGACAAAGGTGAAATGATGATTACATTCTACGAAATCAAAAAGTTGCTGCGGCAACTGCGAAAAGGATTACTGGAAGCGGAGCTCAAGCGAATAATAAGGCAAGTCACAGGTTGAATATACAGACTCTTCTAAAATTGTACGATTTGCTCGACAAACACTTGGGACAACGACAGAGACGGCAACTACTGCAGTTTGGCACCTTTCTTTATGTTGTGTCTTCCAAGAACCTTTTTTAAAGCTATTGAATTAAAAGTATTAAATCAGCCAAAAAATGGAGATTAGAAAGCAACGACTAGAAAGAGAGTTCTCTTCGTGGTCTTCTGTTTAATCGTGTTGTGTAGTCTGTTGGCAGTACCGTTGCTGTTGCACCCAGAACCGGCACCAGAACCAACACCAGCACCAACACCGTCACCAATCGCCTTACAGCCCGCCATCGCGAATGCAATCGCCTTCTTCGAGGAGTCAGACGAGCCGAACGACGCGTACGCCCTGCTGTTGCTCGATGTAGTGCACCGTCGCTTTGAAATCGCCGAGTTCGCCGATGCCTTGCAACGCTACGACCAGATAATGGCCGTGCTTCCGGACCAGGCGCCTCTGATGCGCCTGTTTCGTCGCATCGCTGATCACGACAACCAGCTACAGATTTGGGACTTGCAGGAGGTGACAGAAGACATTGACCTTGTAACCCTCCCTGCCCTCTATTGCGATCAACTGGAGCTACCCAACAATTATCCATCTACGCTCGATCGAGCGACGAGAATCGGAAATTACCTGCTGACGCACGCGTTGCTGGCTTGCATCTGGATCCAGGAAAACGGCTGTGAAATGCCCCTGTCCGACGAAGCTGTCGAGAACATTTACCATGCTAACGCTGCGCTGATCAACGACGACCAAGTAGTAGCCGACGTTGAGCTCGAGGCTGCGACGTTCCTCTACTTGGCGGGGCAGGGAGCGCTTGTTGACCATGCCTTTGTAGAGCGAGTCATTGCTGTCCAGAATGACGATGGGGGCTGGCTGCGTTCTAGCGATACACCTGGTGACTCGCATTGGCACGCCACGGCCTTGGCGCTCTTGCTCTTGTTGCACGTGGAATATCCCTCTGACTCGTATCCGCCGATGCTTGCTCCGCCATCGCCGTGAGGGCGATATCGTCAACGAGCCTGACTGAGGGTTTAATCTCCATCATAGTTTGACTTTTTACTTGTGTCGTATAGGCTTATCTCCTAGAGGGAGAAAGTATTCTTATGTTTCACGTAGAGAAAATGAAAGCTGACGATTTTCCTTTCGCGGTTCAGCTTGCCAACACGATGAATTGGAACATGGCAATAGAGGATTTCGAGTTCATGATGAAGCTTGAGCCCCGAGGATGCTTTGTTCTGTTTCATGGTTCCGAGCGTTTAGGCATATGTACAAGCGTCAGTTTTGGGAGAGTCGGTTGGTTTGGCAATTTGGTAGTTAAAGGAGGGTATAGGAGAGAAGGCGCTGGAAGCCTTTTAGTAAAGCATGCAATAGACTACTTGAAGAACAAGGGCGTGGAGACAATTGGGCTTTATGCTTACCCGCACCTAATCAGGTTCTATGAGAGTTTTGGTTTTGAACCTGACATCGACTTTTTGGTTTTGCAAGGAAAAGCTGGTCTGCTCCCAACTGAAGGAATTGTACGGAAGGCAAAGAAGCAGGATGTTCCCGAAGTAATAGACTTTGACAGCCAATGTTTTGGAGCTAACAGAAAGAAGTTGTTAAAGCCTATCCTTTTTGATACTGGCAATTTATGTTATATCGCGACTGAGAACGATGGGATTGCAGGTTATGTTGCTGCGAAGGTTTATGGTACAATGGCTGAAGTGGGACCGCTAATATGCCATGCGAACCACGTTGAAGCAGCCGTGATGCTCCTCAAAACTATCCTGAGCAGGTTAAATGGTCTCCTCGTTTCCATGTGCATACCAAAAAACGAGACTGCTCTGCTCAACATGCTATCAAAAGCGGGGTTCAGAGAAGACTTTGGCGTAGCGCGAATGTTTTTAGGTCTCGCCGTCGCTAAAAACTGCATATACATAGCAGAATCTTTGGAAAGAGGATGACGCTTAATGCCTGATGATTTGTGCCGCATGCTCACGGAAGATTTCCTTAAAAGCTCATGGTCATGCGTGAAAACCATCGTTGAAAAGCTCAAGGGCTTCAAGGAGGAGGAAAGGCAGCGTAAACCAGTATCCTTGTTTCGCTTCAAAAATGGTCAGAAAGTTAGCCAGAGCTTTGAAGGGAATAATTTCTTTTTGAGAGGTTCATTGGAGTATTCAAATCCGCAGTTAACCTTGGAGGAAGTTCAAGGAATAATAGGCGCTCGCATGCTTGAAACTTGCGGAAACTACTTTCATAATTACGGCTTACGTGAGCCAGATGCAAATGACGTCGCTGAAATATGCGAAGCTTTGAAAAAGCCGTCTGAAGGACCAATCATCGCGTTTCTGCTGAACACTGACGATATAGAGCCAGACAGGTACTCTATGAACCCCCTGAAAGAATCAATTGTAGCCAGTGGTCAAAGCGCGTTTCCCGTAGCTTACGTCAAAACAGAAAAACTTAGGATAGACCAACAGTTCGTGGACAAGTATGAAGGAAATCTAGTCTGTAACCGCGAAGTAGAACCCATTAACCATCAACTTGAAAACGCCAAAGGCTCATACGTGGATTTTGTGGACTCAGTGAAATACGCGCAGATGGAAAAAACCTCAGCAGCCTTTGGAATAGATTTAGGGCTTTACGCGCTGCGCATGCCCATAGCAACATTGCAAGCCGAAACAAAGGACGATTTATTACATCACATAATTAGCGAGACCCACAGAGACTACGAGGCAATCAGCCAAGCGTACAACTGTATGAGAAGAAGCATGGCAAAACGAACAACTTTGTTGACTGTGCCGCACTCGAAGAAGGGCTATGGTTCCAAACGCGCTGCCCGAGGCAAAATCCACTTCGAAGGCACAAAACTGAAAAGCGTTAGCGTCACATATCGCACTACCCAGCTTTATCCGAATGAAATCGACCCAGATGACGTTAGTATCGCAAAAGCTGAAGACAGCTTCACCGTGACAGGTGAAAAACTTGCTGACTACAGCTTCTCAGAAACACCTTCTTCCCCCCAGTTTTTCCTTTATTCTTTGGGTTCGCCTGAAAATGCTGTATTGTGGCATGGTATTGGGGCTTTTGCAGCGCCGAAGCTGTTGCGGAGCTATATGTCTGTGCGCGATGTTTGCAGAAGAGGACAGTTGATTAAGGATTTACAGAAAAAATATGGGGTAAAGATGAATGTTCCGTTGCAATTTAATCTTGTGCCAGCAGGCATGTGGGTTCACCCCGTACACCGCAACATTGACGCTAGCATAGGCTGCGTGGAAAACCTCGCGGATTTAGCTCGCAGGGGCATGAAGCTTGAGTACCTTTCAGCCTTTAAGTAGGAGCTGCTTGCAATCATGGATTGGCTAGAATACTACATGTTTAGAATAATGCGTTTGTTCAGAAGGCTGCCCTTGAACAGGATACCGCTTTTGGGTGCCTCAACACGCAGTTTTGCGGATTACTTCAAGGACTTCGACAAGGTGGAAGCGGTGAGGGGGATTTTTGGTGAAAAAACAGAAGAGGTTCTCCGCAACCTCAAGGTTGACCTCACATGGTTCGGCGGCTACATGTATGTTGACAGTTTCAACGGACACCTTGTGATAAGCGCACCTTACCTGAACAGAGGTGACAAAGTGGACATTTACTTGGACCTAATCCACGAACTATGCCATGTCAGGCAGCTTATGGAAGGAAAGGAGCTCTTTGACAGACGATACAGCTACGTTGAAAGACCTACGGAAGTCGAAGCTTACCGTTACGCTGTTCAAGAAGCGAAGCGAATTGGACTCAGCGACGAGAGAATCTGCCAGTACCTAAAAACCGAGTGGATGAGCGATAGTGACTTGAAACGTCTGGCGAAAGCCGTAAACATCACATGTCAATAGCACAAAATGTTATGCGACCGTTGATAGAGCTTCACGATAAACTTGAAGCATTTTTTGAGCACAAACATCCCAAGAAAAATTATTCGAAACAAACTCGCGACCCTTAACCCCCATTTTCTCTCTTAAAGACCAACTTGACAGAAGCTTCAGAATGGCATCCGCTAATTCGCGGCTATTTGGCTTAACCAGCAACCCCGTCTCCTTATCCACCATGGCTTCATGAACTCCACCCACATCGAAGGCAACAACCGGCTTAGCAGTTGCCTGCGCCTCTAACAACACTATGCCTAGACCTTCCTGAATTGACGGAAGAACGAAAATATCAGCACAATTGTATAAAGCTGGAAGAACTTTCTCGTTTACATCACCTAGGAAAACAAAATGGTCTGAAAGATTTATTTCTTCCAAATAAGCCATAAGATGATTCTTGAGAGGACCATCCCCAACAATCACAAAAATAGTTTCCTTAATTTCTTTAACAATACGCTTGGCGGCTTCAATTAGGAAAGGCAAGCCTTTTCGAGGTATTAATCTACCAACAAAAAGCACGCAAAGCTTACTGTCTATTCCAATTTGACGCTTGATTTTCTCGCAACCTTCGAAGGGCTTGAATCTTTGGATGGCAACACCGTTTGGCACTATTCTAATCTTTGTCTTATCAACATCATAAAATTGAACTGTTTTCTCAGACGAGTATTTGCTTACTGTTACTATCAGCGTCGCGTTTTTAGCTGATTCCCCTTCTAGCCTTGAAAGCTGCCACATCATGAGGTTCGCAAGCTTTGCCTGAAATGTAGGAGAACCACCTTGGAACGACTGCACATATTCATCAGCAAGAACACCATGAATCGTTTGTACAAACGGCTTCTTGATATTTCGCTTCTTAAGAGTCCGCAAAAACCCGTAGCCGCTAACGGCGTGAGCTTCATAAACATCCGCCTTAATCGCGTCCACTGCACCTGAAAGAGTCCTGTTGAAAAACCAGTTGTCCATGGGAAAAAGCGCGTCCGTAGAAAAGCACGGAACAAAAGTTACGCCGTTAACTGAAACAGGTTTTCTGAAGCCAGATTTCGTGCCACTGTAAACTGTCGTGCCAACTTCATTGCGAATTTTCTTGGTCGTTTCAACTATGCGGCGCTCTACGCCTCCGAAGTATAAATGTGGCGGTTGCGTGTTGAAAACGGCTAAGCTTAACTTTTTCATTTGTGTACCTCTAAATGGCGGCGACGGGTTTGATTATTAACGATGTTTTCTTTACAGATTACGCGTTCATAAGGGTTTGCTGAGGCTCTGGACACGCAAGAACAAAGTAGAAAAAATGAAAAACAATCGGCTAACATTATGCTTCCTTAACGCTGGGTTCGAAAACCTTGAGTGCTACGAGCACCGCGAAGGGCACAGCTGAAGCAGCCAGCAAGAGGAAAGGCAGCTGAGGTGACACGAACGCGTAAAGAAACCCGCATAAAACCTGCAACAACGCTTGAGAAATGTACATGAAAAACTGGATGCAGCCAGTAGCAGTGCCTCTCAGGTTTCTAGGAACCAGGTCACCCATCAGCACCTGATAGCTGTTCAGCTGCAGCATGTTGCCCAACCCATAAAAAAAGAAAGCTAGCAAAAGCATGTTAAAGTCGGCGTTAACGAAGAGAATCATGCCTGGAATGTACAGCAGATAACCTATTATCAAGAAGCGTTTCCTACCGAAGATGTCCATGCTTAATCCCGCTAGGATTCCGGGAATGGCGATTGTCAAGTACATGAAAGCCATAACCAGCGCCCACTGCGACTCGGTTATGTTCAGAACAGAAGTGGCGTAAACAACAAAATAGGTGTAGCAGCTAACCACTATTCCGTTTATGCTTATGTTTGCCAGAAAAAGGTAGAACGCTGATTTCGAAAGTTTGCGCCAGACGCCTATGCTTTCCTTCACGGATTTAGGATACTCCCGCAGCGCCTCCACAATCTTGGGGCGACTTCCAGCATCGGTAGGCGGCAAAGTCTCTTTAAGCCTCAACCGTAACGTTGCAGTTGCGAAGTAAGCCACCATAACAATGGTGTAAGCCACGCGCATGCCTAAGTCAAAATCAAACGTCAAAACCAAATACTGCGCAATAAGCGGAGCTGGCAAAAGCACGAGGCTCGCGATAGCTGTCTGGAAACTGTATCCCGCGCCCCTGTTTTCAGGCGGCAAGGAATCTATAATCATAGCGATTAAGGCAGGTCCATAAACGCCGCATATACTCTGTATTATCATGCCTAACATTATGAACGGCCAGGAAGGCGCAAAAATGAAAAAGAAAGTGCCGAACGCCAAGCCGTAGGTCATGGTGGCTATGAGCCATCTTCTCCCATGCTTGTCCGCTAAGTAGCCGCCTGGGAACTGGACGAGCGCGATGACGATGGAACCTGCAAAGCCTATTATGGACAGTAGGAACTCATCGGCACCTAGGCTGAGGTAGTAGAGGCTGGCGTAAGTTTGTGGAATCGGGATTGCAAAGTACATTATCGCCCAGCTCAGGGTCAAAATTAAGAAATTGCCTTTAAGCATGGCGGATTCGCCACGGAAAAGCGAAGACAGCTTCATTATTAAAAGCAATCTGATAATCAATTATTTATAATTGACAGTTAAAAAGGCGTTTTTGCTAGATGGATGATTGATTGCTGCCCCGCAATTCTTAAATCGCCCTTGCTCAGAGCATATAGTCTGATTGCTGATGCCAGCCCATTCAGAAGGCGCCTACAAGCTTAGAGTTCTGAAAGTTTCTGCCGTTGCAATAGCAACCGTGGTGCTTGTGGAAGTTGTCTTGGGCTTGGTCGTGGACAGTTTAGCAATTCTCAGCGACGGCTTGCACGCGTCGCTTGACGTTATAACAAGCGTTATGCTTTTTGTGGCGACTAAACAGGCGCTTAAGCCGCCGGATGAGGAGCACACTTATGGGCACGAGAAGTTTGAACCTATAGGCGGGTTGGCAGGCGGCATCGTGCTTATAGGCGTCGGCGTTCTCGTGATTTATGAAGCTGTCTCGAAGCTGATGCAGGGCGGAGGCGTGAACACTGGCTTGGGGCTTGCTGGGTTCTTTGCTATAGGCTACACTTTCTGCATAGACATTTTCAGAATGTTCATTTTTAGAAGAGCAACGAGAAGCGAAAGCACCACGGTTAAAGCAGGTTTCTACCATGCTCTAGCCGACTTGAGTTCAACAGCGATTGCTTTTCTCGGCTTCGGATTAGCCACTGTCGGGTTCTATCAGGGCGATTCGCTCTCTTCTATCGTGCTTGGCGTTCTGCTCAGCTACATGAGCGTCAAACTCGTCAAAAGCAGCATAATAGAGTTAAGCGACACGGCGTCGAAAGAGCTTGTTCAAAAAACCAGAAAAATAGTACTTGCCAATGATGGAATTCTTGATTGCCTAAACCTGAAAGTGAGGAAGGTGGGCTCAAAAATCTTCGCCGAATGCACGGTGCAGGTTCCAAGTTTGATGAGTTTGGAGGAGGCGCATGCTTTGGCTTCGGATATTGAGGAGAGGTTGGCGGAGACCTTTGGAAATGTTGATGCGACAATTCACATTGAGCCAGCGGAAGAAGAAACCAAAGTGGAGCAGCTTGTGGAGACGTTGGCAACAGTGGAAGGCGTAAAAGAGGTGCATGACATTGTGACTGTTTATGCAAGCGGCAAACTCTACATCACGTTACACGCGTACGTCGACCCAAATCTGTCGGTGGAAGAAGCGCATGCAATCGCGGAGAAAATCGAGAACAGAATGCACGCGGGGATAAAGCAGCTTGAAAACGTGACGGTGCATGTGGAGCCTTACGGCGTGGAAGTTCACGCGGCGGAAATAGAAGAGAATACATTGAAGAAGATAATTCAAAAAGTG
>Ga0209635_10002169_pt1 | contig 14953 bp, 10 predicted proteins | sample DeeMarSWOR230_32_FD_187463 | JGI IMG/M metagenome (GOLD analysis project Ga0209635, IMG submission 187463) | Marine sediment microbial communities from White Oak River estuary, North Carolina - WOR-2-30_32 (SPAdes) (version 2) | ecosystem: Environmental > Aquatic > Marine > Intertidal zone >... | reverse complement strand
CTAGTTGGTGTATATCGGCACCTTGTTTTTCTAGCTCAAGCACCTTTTCAGCTGCGGGGTTGCTCAATGCCCTCATCGTGTTACGGAATGAGCGCAGCAGCAATACTGTGTCGCGCTCCGATGCTGCAATTAATAATTCCTTTACTTTGGGATGTCCCGGCGCCTCTTTGGTTGCCAGAAAGCGGGTACCCATATTGATTGCTTCTGCCCCCAGCGCAAGGGCGGCAACAAGACCACGTCCATCGCCAAAGCCTCCAGAGGCAATAACAGGAATTTTCACAGCATCGGCAGTCAGCGGAATCAGGACGAGGGAGGTAACGTCCTCCTCGCCAGGGTGTCCGGCGCACTCAAAACCATCAATGCTAACGGCGTCGCACCCTATCCGCTGAGCGGTGCGAGCGAAGCGGACGGCGGTGCACTTGTGTATCACCTTCACTCCAGCCGCCTTAAACCGTTCCATATATGGCTCCGGGCTTCTGCCGGCTGTTTCCACAATCTTTATTCCAGAATTGATAACCGTATCTAAATAGCCGTCAATATCCACAGGGTGAAGAGTGGGCAACAGCGTTACATTTACTCCGAAGGGTTTATCGGTAAGTGCTTTGGTTTTTCTGATTTCAGCGGCCAGCTCCTCGGGGGTTGGAAATGTAAGTGCCGTGAGGATGCCGAGACCCCCGGCGTTGGACACTGCGGCTACCAATTCTGCCCGGGAAATCCACATCATTCCGCCCTGGATGATAGGATACTTGATATCGAAAAGCTCGGTTATGCGTGTTTTAAACATCATGTCTCCTCCCTTCGATGTTTGGTCTAATTATAGTACTTAAGCGGAGCCATAGTATAATAAGGCTGTGGCAAAGGGAGAGAAACCACTTTTACTGCTTTTCGACGGCAATGCCTTGATTCACCGCGCCTTTCACGCCCTGCCCCCGCTAACCCAACCCAAGACCGGGGAGCTGGTAAACGCCGTCTATGGCTTTACCAGTACCTTGCTCAAAGTATTTGCCGATTTTAAGCCCACTCATTGGGCTGTCGCCTTTGACCGTCCTGCCCCGACCTTCAGGCATGAAATGTTCGAGGAATACAAAGCACAGCGCCCGGCCACGCCGGAGGAATTGAAAAGCCAGATAAAAAAGGTTCACCAGTTAGTGGAAGCTTTCCATATCCCCGTTTTTGAAATCGATGGCTTCGAGGCCGACGATGTCCTGGGCACCTTAAGCAAGCAGGCTGATGAGCAGGGCATTGAGACTATTATTGTCACCGGGGACAATGATATGCTGCAGGCTGTCTTGCCCAGAGTGAAAGCTCTTACTCCTAGGTGGCCCTCCAGTGATGCCATCATTTATGACGAATGGGCAGTGGAACAGAAATACGGCATCAAACCTGAGCAGCTCCCCGACTTTAAAGCCCTGGTCGGCGATGCCTCGGACAATATACCTGGCGTGCCACGTGTTGGTAAGGTCGCAGCGGCTAAATTACTTCAGCAGTATGGCAGCCTCCAGGGAATCTACGACCATATTGAAGATATAACGCCGGGCAAGTTGCAGGACACGCTACGCGAATATCGCAATCAGGCTTTACGAAATAAAGAATTGTCAACAATAGTCAAGGATGTTCCTATAAAGCTGGACTTGAAAACCTGTCAGGTAAGCCACTATGACCGCAACGAGGTGGCAAAGCTTTTCCAGGAGCTTGAGTTCATCAAATTGCTTCCCAGACTGCCCCAAACGAAAGCCGAGAGCTCTCAACCTTCGGCAGTCAAGTGCCACGTGGTGAACACTGAGCCAGCTTTGGGCCAGCTTGTAGGCGAACTAGAAACAGCACAGGAACTTGCCATTGAGGTTGAAACTACGGACGAAAAGGCTGCGATGGCGGATTTGGTAGGCATCCCGATTGGTATCGGGATATCACCAGGCCGGGGGAAGGCGTTTTATATACCTCTGGGGCACCAGGGCTTAAATCAGCCGCCGCAACTGCCGCTAACTCAGGTCACAGCCAGGCTCAAGCCAATTTTAGAAAACGCCAGCATAGGCAAGATTGCCTATAACGGCAAACATGTTATGGCGGTATTAGCTGGCTATGGGGTGAGGCTTGGGAATTTGAATTTCGACCCCATGCTCGCTGCTTATCTCCTTGGTGAAAAAAGCCTGGGGCTTAAAGCGCTGGCCTTTAATGAACTGGGTATCGAGATAGCGACCCCCGCTGAATTAACCGTCCCAGGAAAGAAACAAAGCCCGCTATCATTGCTTGATGCGAACCAAATTGCTGGCTATGCCTGCGCCAGCGTGGACATCGTTTGGAGCTTAAAGGAAAGTTTGGAAACTGAGCTACGAAAGCAGGGCCTGTGGCAGCTCTTCACCGAAGTGGAAATGGCTTTGGTTCCAGTTCTGGTAGCTATGGAGGACAATGGCATTCTTTTGGATACCGACCTGCTCCGCGAGATGTCTCTGGAGCAAGGGCAGGAACTGCTGAGACTGGAGAAGGAAGTCTACGGCAGCGTCGGGCACCAATTTAATATCAACTCGCCCCAGCAGTTGGGCAAGGTGCTTTTTGAGGAACTCAGGCTACCCCAGTCTCGTAGAACGAAAACCGGCTACTCCACTGAAGCCTCGGTCATGGAAGCATTGAGAGGCGCTCATCCTATAATCGAACTCATATTGAAATACCGCCAGCTTAGTAAGCTCAAGTCAACCTATGTTGATGCCCTGCCTGCGCTTATCAACCATAAGACAAGGAGGGTGCATACCAATTTCAACCAGACGGGCACAGCTACGGGCCGGCTCTCCTCCAGCGACCCCAATCTCCAGAATATCCCTATAAGGGGCGAGACAGGGAGTAAAATAAGGAAAGCCATCATAGCTCCGCCCGGGACATACCTTTTAAGCGCCGACTATTCCCAGATTGACCTGAGAGTCTTAGCCCACCTCTCTCAAGACCCCAGCCTCATTGCCGCCTTTGCCCACGACGAAGATATCCATGCCACGACCGCCTCTAAAATCTTCGGCATCCCCGCGGGTGAAGTGACATCTGAGATGCGCCGAAATGCCAAAACGGTCAATTTCGGGGTTGTTTATGGCATGAGCGATTATGGGTTGGAGCAGGCCACCAATCTTAGCCGTGAGGAGGCCTCTCAGTTTATCGCCCTGTATTTCGAGAAATATCCCAGGGTGAAGGAATATCTCGAGGCAACCAAGGAACAAGCCCGGAAGCTGGGCTATGTGCAAACAGTGATGGGGAGGAGGCGGTTTCTACCCGAGATTAATTCCTCAAACCGAATGGTCAGTGAGGCTGCGGAGCGCATGGCTATAAATGCCCCGGTGCAGGGCAGCTCCGCCGATATCATTAAAATTGCCATGATAAATCTACATCGGGAAATGGCGAAGCGAAATCTTAAGAGCAAGATGTTGTTACAGATACACGACGAATTGCTCTTTGAGGTGACCGAGGAGGAAGTGGGTGAAGTGAAATCCCTGGTTGCTGAGCTTATGTCCAGGGCTTTTGAGCTTTGTGTCCCTGTGAAAATAGATATCAAGCTGGGTAAAAACTGGGGCGAGATGGCATAGGTTAATAAAGATGAAGAGCTTTATGTAACCTCACGAAATACCAGAGCGCCAACGGGGCAGACGGCAACACATTCGCTACAATCCTGACAACTGGACCTACCCATAGGCTCATCCCCAAAAGTGGTGACCATCCTCCGGAAGCCACGGTAAGCAAAACCGATGGTCCCTTTGCCCAGTTTTTCCTGGCATACCCATACGCATCTGCCGCAGAGCACACACTTATTAGGGTCATAAATGAACAAGGGACTGCTAGAATCTATGGGTAGTTCAGGCAGGATTTTCCTGAACCTTTTTGTTTTGAGCTTCACACCGAGATGCTCGGCTATCCTCTGAAGTTCACAAGAACCACTTTTTGGACAATTGGCGCAATCTACAGGGAGACTGGCTAGAAGCAATTCCAAAGCGGTGCGGGCTAGCCTCAATGCCTTGGCCCCTTTGGTATTAACCACCATTCCTTCTGCCACGGGCGTAGTACAGGCTGTAACTGGCATATCTTTACCTTCTATCTCCACAAAGCAGAGGCGACAAGAAGCAAAAGGCTCGCTCTTTTCCCTAATGGCGCAAAGGTTGGGAATGTAGATGTCATTATCCAGAGCTGCCCACAGGACCTTTTCACCTCGGGCAGCTCCTACTGTCTTGCCATCAATCGTCAGAGAAACGCTTTTAACTTTTACCAGTACCCTTCCCCTTATTCTCTCCCTTGAGGGAGAGAGAATCGTAAAGCAGAAGTTGTCTTCCAGACCGGTCTATTATCCTTTAGAAGAGCCCTTGTACCTTGCCAGTCTTCGTATCAACATCTACCCTTCTGAAGGCCGGATCGGAGCTAGTCCCTGGCATCAGGCTGATTGTCCCGGCGCAGGGGCAGAGGAATTTTGCCCCGGAATAAATCAACACATCGCGAATGGGCAGGGTCCATCCCTTGGGGACCCCCTTAAGGGCCGGGTCGTGTGTCAAGCTTAGATGGGTCTTCACCATCATGGTAGTGTATTCATTATATTTAGAATCGGCCTCGAGCATCTTGGCCTTGGCCTCAGCGTCAGGGGTCCATGACACGCCATCGGCTCCATAGACCACCTTGGCAATCTTGTCTACCCGCTCTCGCAGCTTCATTTCCGCGGGGTAAAGGAATTTGAAGTCGTTCTTTTCTTCGCAGGCTTCAATAACTGTATCGGCAAGCTCTAGGGCACCATCACCACCCTTGAGCCAATGTTCACTTAGCGCACAACGTGCCCCGGCTGCCTCGGCTGCCTTGCGCACCATGGCAATCTCTTCCTTAGTGTCGGTGTAGAAGGAGTTGATGCACACCACGGGATTGATGCCCGATGTCCTGATGGTGTTGATGTGGTGCAGCATATTGGGAAGGCCTTTCTCCAGAAGTCCCAGGTCTTGCCTAGTGTAGGACTCGGGCAGGGGCAGACCAGCCACTACCTTGGGGCCGCCACCGTGCATCTTCAGTGCCCTGATGGTGGTGGTAAGTACCGACACATGCGGCTTGAGGCCACTATAGCGACACTTGACATTCCAGAACTTCTCAAAACCGATGTCTGCAGCAAAGCCGCTCTCAGTAACATGGTAATCAAACATCTTCAGCCCGATGCGGTCGCCGATGATCGAGGATTGTCCTACAGCGATGTTGGCAAAGGGGCCGGCATGCACCAGGCAAGGCTGGTACTCCGCGGTACACATTAGGGTGGGATTGATTGTATTGCGCATCCAGGCAGTCATAGCGCCTCCCACTTCTAGATCGCCGGTAGTAACAGGATTGCCATCCCTGTCAAAAGCTATGGTAATCTCGTCCATCCTTTTGCGCAGGTCCGCTAGGTCCGTGACAATAGATAACATAGCCATAAGCTCTGAGCTCACGGCGATGCCGAACTTGGACTGCATTGGGTAGCCATCCATGCGACCACCGAGGCCTATTACGATATTTCTGAGGCTCTGGGCACAGAAGTCCATGATCCAACCCATCTCCACCCTGGTAGGGTCAATGTTCAGGCGGCGCATTCTGCTGCGCTTGGCCAGCTCTTCGTCGTTGTAGTTGCGCTCATGCTGCATTCTGGAGGTAAGCGCCACCATGGCCAGATTGTGGGCATTCATTATATCGTTAATGTCGCCGGTAAGACCCAAAGAAAATTCGGTCATGGGAATAAGCAGCGCATTGCCACCGCCAGCAGCGGTACCCTTGATATTCATACTCGGACCACCGGAAGGCTGACGTATACAACCGCCCACATTCTTACCCCGTTTGCCCATACCTTCCAAGATACCCATGGTGGTCGTCGTTTTCCCCTCGCCCAGTGGTGTGGGGGTAATGGCAGTTACCTCAACATATTTGCCGTCCGGCTTGTCCTTGAGGCGCTCGATAACCTTCAGGAAATCGAGCCTGCATAGTCTCCCGTAAGGAATAATCTCATCCTTCTGCAAGTTCAGTTTTTCCCGCCACTCATCAGTGGTCGGCATGTTTCCTTCGGCAGCTTCCGCAATCTGCCAGTCTTTCAGTTTTGTCGCATCATAAGCCACGGTAACCTCCTTTGTAGTTTATTAATTTATTATTTTCTCATACGCTCGGCCCTGCGCTCAGCCGCTACTACTGTGTTGACCATAAGCATGGTGACAGTCATTGGGCCGACCCCCCCAGGCACCGGGGTAATAGCACTGGCTTTCTCTTTAACCGTCTCGAACTCTACATCCCCTCTGAGGTCGCGGACTTGCTTGCTGGGGTCTGTCTTGCTGGGCTTCCATCCCACCTGGTTTACCCCTACATCAATAACAACTACCCCCTCCTTTACCATGTCCGGCTTAATAACTTCGGCAGAGCCCATGGCAGCAACCAGGATATCTGCCTGTCTGGTGATTTCGGCCATGTTTTTAGTCCCCGTATGGACGACGGTCACAGTGGCATTGGCACGCTCGGTTTTCTGCACCAGCATGGCCATGAGGGGCTTGCCCACTATGTTACTTCGACCGCATATGACCACATGTTTGCCTGCAGGGGGGTTGCCGCTGCGGATCATTAACTCCACCGCGCCATGGGGTGTGCAGGGCATGAAATAGGGATTTCCGATGAGCATCTTGCCCACGTTGACAGGGTGGAAGCCATCCACGTCTTTAGCTGGGTCGATGGCATTTAGTACTTTATCCGCATTGATGTGCTTTGGTAGTGGTAATTGAACTAGTATGCCATCAACATGCTCTGCTTTATTTAGTTCCTCCACTTTGGAGAGGAGCTCCTCCTCTGAGGCGATCTCAGGCAGGACGATGGTTTGGGACCACACGCCTATCTCCTCGGCCGCCTTTTCCTTGCCCGAGACGTAGGAAACGGATGCTGGGTCCTCCCCCACGCGAATCATGACCAGGCCCGGCGTTACGCCCCGTTCCTTGAGCTTGGATACTCGCTCTTTTAACTCAGCCCTAATCTCCTTGGCTACTTCGTTTCCTGAAATTATCTTTGCCGTCATCTAAACCTCCTTTCCTAAATTTTAACTTATCGCTTTATTGATAATTCCCGGCTTGACAGCACTAAGTCGTGCCGCAATATCCTGCACTCGGCTGATGACCTCTGGACTTGAATTGATGAGAGGGAAATTGCCAAGGCCAGCCTCTATTATGCTCTGGTCGTAAGGAATAAAGCCCAGAAACTCAAAATCTGGCATGGCGGAAATAAGAAAATCTCTGTCCTGTTCACTGCGAATCTTGTTAGCCACCACCGCGATGTTTTCCAAACCTATGTCTTTTGCCAATTTTCTTATCCTGTAGGCTGTTTCGATACTTCCTTTACCTGGCTCCACCACAATAATCATCTTGTCCACGGCTCTCGCTGTTGCCCGCCCCAAATGCTCTACCCCGGCCTCCATATCTATTATGACTACTTCGTTCCTCCGCAGGAGTATGTGGGCAACTAAAGCTTCCAGTAAGGCATTTTCGGGGCAATAACAACCACTACCACCCTTTTTTAACCGCCCCATAACCATTAATTTGATTCCATTATGCTCCACCCAATGCTTTTCTGGTATATCATCAACTCTGGGATTTAATTTGAAGTAAGATGCCGCCTGGCCAGGACGTGCCCCTGTCCTTTCTTCAATCAGGTCTCCCATCTCAGATATAGGGGTTATACTCTCTGGGTGGGGAAAGCCGAGAGCAGTTGCCAGAGTGGCATTTGGGTCGGCATCTATGGCCAGAACTGAGTAACCAAACTGGGCAAGTATGGTGGAAAGTAGAGAGGCAAACATTGTTTTGCCTACCCCACCTTTACCACTAACGGCAATTTTCATTCCCAAATGACGAATTATATCCTGCATCAACAAGGGAAATCAAGGCAGAAACAACTATTATTTCGCATCGCACTAAGTGCAGTTTGCCCGCAGAAAGCAAGCGGTGATAAAATGCAAAGTCAAGGCTGCAACAGCCGGTCTACTCAGTTCAGCTGGGTGCCATGTGTGCTTTTTTAAGGGAGGCGATATGTCGTACGAATATGAGATAAATGAACTGGCCAAGGAAGAATCCTGGCGGATGTTTCGAATAATAGGCGAATTTGTAGAGGGCTTTGATAATCTCGCCGGTATCGAGCCGGCAGTGACCATATATGGTTCATCCAGATTGGGAGTGGAGGACGAGCTATATGCGGAGACGGAAGAAATAGCCTATCGGCTTGGGCAGTTGGGCTTCTCAATTGTGACTGGTGGGGGACCGGGTGTAATGGAGGCAGCCAACAAAGGTGCACAAAAGGCTGGAGTTACATCGGTCGGGCTGAATATCTCCCTTCCCGAAGAACAGGTCTGTAATACCTACGCCACAAGGTCGATAACGTTCAATCACTTCTTTACTCGTAAAGTCATGCTGGTTAAATATGCCGTGGCCTTTGTCATAATGCCGGGTGGTTTGGGCACGCTTGACGAGGTGACAGAGGTCCTGACCCTGATACAGACCCACAAGATAAAACCTTTTCCCGTAGTATTGTTCAAGAGCGAATTTTGGAAGGGATTTCTGGGTTGGCTGCGGAGCTCTGTCTTAGCCAGGAAGTATATCTCTGAGGGTGATTTCGACCTGTTGAGAGTCCTGGATCGCCCCGAGGAGGTAGTTGAGGCTATCCGGAAGTGGTATGTTGGGCATGAGGTTATTGGCGAGAAGGCCCTGTTCAAGTGATCGCCAGTCTACTTTTTCAACTCAAGTACTTGGCGATAGCTTTAAATATATGCCTCAGCCTTCCAATCTAATTCAAAATTAATCATTCGACTACCATAGAGCAAGCCAGCGTAAGGTCTGATGTTAGGTGATTGCTCAAAACATGATACAATCGTGCCAGCAACTTGACGGATGAGCCGCGCAACTCGTAGTTATATAAGTACGTATAAACGTTTCTGGGAGATAGACCTCTTACGCACCGTCGCCATAGTAATGATGATAACCTTCCACGTACTCTATCTGCTTAACTACTTTAATATCCACCACACCGGCGTACCCGGGGTGCATTATGGGTTCTGGTGGTGGTTTCCCAGAGTGACCGGTGGGACTTTCATCTTCGTCGCCGGAGTATCGCTCACAATCACTTATTCCAGAGTGAAGAGAATGTCGCGGTTTATGCTCAGAGGTTTGAAAATATTCGCATGGGGCATGGGGATTACTCTGCTTACATGGCTAGTCGCCAGAGATGAATATGTTGGATTCGGCATACTTCACTTCTTCGGGATTGCTTTCATACTCGCGCCTTTCTTTTTAAGATTCCGCTTCATTAATTTGATACTGGGCGCCGCTCTGCTGTCAGCAGGCATTTACCTGGAGGGTATTTCCTTCGACTTTCCTTGGCTGTTCTGGCTGGGGTTGATCCCACACGGCTTTAGGACGTTGGATTACTGGCCGCTGCTGCCGTGGTTCGGCCTTTTCCTTGTAGGGATGTTTTTCGGCAAAATGCTATACCCGCAAGGAAATAGGCGATTCAATATTCACGAATTCAGCAACCCTGTTACCTCAGCACTGACTTTGCCGGGAAGACATCCTCTGGTGATATACCTTGCCCAGTGGCCGATAGTTATCGGCGTCCTCCTCGCTCTGTACCCTGCCAAGGTGCTCCCCTACTTCCCATCCTGAGCATAAGGTCAGAACTGCACCTCTGCCCTAGTAATTGGTAAAGGGGAACGTCATTACGTAGAAGCCAAAGTGTATGATAAAACAAGGCAAAAACGACCTTGTTCTATAAGCTATGTAGCCAAAAACGAAGCCCATAGGGATGCAGGCCAGCGTCTCCAAAAGGGGCTTGTGCAGATGAAGTAGCACAAAAGGGATGGCCTGCACAAAGATGGCGCTTTTACCTATCGACTTTTCTAGCCCAAACAACATGTATCCGCGAAAAAAAAATTCCCAGGCGAACATATACAGGACGGCGTCCAGCAGCAGATCAGGCCAGTCTATGACCTGAGTGTGGTAGTAGGAGCTGAACTGGGGTATCTTGCTGGCACCATAGAGAATCGCTAACATGGCAGCAAGGCAAGCTGTGGTTAGAATCAGCGCCGATTTCCAGTGGCCGATGCGAATGCCATAATCCCAGGGCTTATCCCGAAAAAGTAGAAACCCCGCCGCTAGGGGGACAAGTAGGTAATAAATGAGCTCCGTTGCCCGGGGGAAATCGATGTGTAAACGATAGTAATGTGCTAGGATTAATACCAGTGTGGATATGCTGACTACCGCAATAAGGTTCAGGTCATAGCCCCATAATATCCTGTTTTTGATGTACTTTTGCATTCCACTTGCGCCGGGTTACGCCTTTTTATTAATCCGTGGTTCCAAAATGCCTTTTAATGGCGTTAGTGTACCACAAACGACTATTCAGACAATCCATTCAAGCGGCAACTGATTTAATGCAGCTTAATGTCTGGAAAACAAATTTGTATGCGCCCGACAAGACTGTTGCATTTGATGGTTGGATATAATAGCATTGGTTACTAAGTTGAAGGGGGCGTATAAGTAATGGCAACAACCCAGGTAGTAAAAAGCGTGTGTGGTCTGTGCGTGGGTAATTGTGGCGTGTTGGTCACTTTGGAAGATGTTAAGGCAGTTGGTATAAAAGGAGACCCCGATAGTCCACTAAACCGAGGTGCGTTATGTCCAATAGGTCGGGCTTCCCTGGAATACCTTTATCACCCCGACCGGTTAGCCTACCCGTTAAGAAGAACTGGAGGAAGGGGTGAAGGTAAGTGGCAGCAAATCTCTTGGGACGAGGCATTTAATCTGGCGGCTGAGGCATTGAATAAAGTGAAGCAGGAGTACGGTCCAGAGGTGGTAGTCATGGTGCAAGGGTCGGCAAAGGGCTCGATGGACACCCACTTGGTGCGGTTGGCTAACGCCTTTGGCACGCCAAACGTGGTATGCGCTGAGTATGTTTGTCATATGCCGAGGGTGGTGGCTGCAGAATTGACCTTTGGCTTCTTTCCTGGTGCTGACTATGGATACCCGCCAGCATGTGTTATATCCTGGGCTGCCAATGATGCCGAGACACATTTTTCTAGACACAAAGGCCTTGTCCAGGCAGTTAATAAGGGGGCAAAGCTGATTGCCATAGACCCTCGGGAAACAGAGGTTACCAAGATGGCAGACCTCTGGCTGCGAGTCAGACCAGGCTCAGACCTAGCCCTGGCCCTGGCAATGATAAATGTAATAATCAACGAGGGCCTGTATGATAAGGATTTCGTTGATAAATGGACGGTTGGCTTTGATAAGCTTAAGACCCATGTTCAGGACTATCCTTCGGAGAAGGTGGCGGACATAACCTGGGTCCCGGCAGACCTGATTGTAAAGGCAGCCAGATTGTATGCCACCAACAGGCCGGGGCATATAGAGTGGGGTAATGCTCTTGATCACAACGTGAATAGCTTTCAGGCTTCCCGTGCTATCTCAATACTGATGGCAATAACGGGTAACCTGGGCGTGCCCGGTGGAGAAGTAGAGTCGCTTGGTTCAGGCTACCGTTTCGGGGACCCTGAGTCCTCAGAGAGTGGCGTTCTAGGACGCTGGTCATCTCAAATGGAGCTCCGTGACAAGATACCGAGGGAGAAACGACAAAATAGGGTTGGTGCCGACTTGAATATGTTGCCAGATGTGCGCTACGTTCTTCCTCATTCCCTCGTAAAGTCTGTCCTGGGCGGAGACCGTTATCGTATTCGCGCCGCCTTTGTTCAGGCGTCTAACCCTCTGTCATGCTGGCCTGATGCTCAGGAGGCATACGAGGCACTCAAGAAGCTAGACTTTTTAGCTGTATCCGACATGTTTATGACGCCGACAGCGGCTTTAGCTGACCTAGTATTTCCGGTGGCCAGCTATCTTGAGTTTGACGGTATTCAGATGCCGCCAAATGGCGCACTGGTTCAGCTTCAGCGAAAGGTTGCCCAGATTGGTGAGTGCCGTTCCGACCATGAGATTATAAACGGGCTGGCAAAAAAGCTGGGGCTGGAAGAGTACTTCTGGGGTAGTATTGACGATTTCTGGGATGCTATTTTGGAGCCGGTAGGCTTAACCTTTAAGGAGTTTAAGAAAATAGGTCTGTTTACTGGTGAAGAGGAACAGCCCAACCGGTACCGAAGATACGAACAGAATGGTTTTAAAACACCTTCGGGCAAGGTTGAGTTATACTCAAGCCGGCTGAAAGAATGGGGATTTGACCCCTTACCCACCTACTATGAGCCGCCTGAGACACCTTATAGCGATCCTGAACTTGCTAAAGAGTATCCGTTAATATTTATCAGCTGGAAACGAAAACCCTACCGCCACAGTGGAGGCAGGCAAATAGCTTCTTTACGAGGTAGCCACCCAGAGCCAATTATCATGATTCACCCCGAGACAGCAGACAAGCTGGGAATAAAGGAGGGCGACTGGGTATACATTGAAACCAGGAGAGGGAGGATAAGGCAGAAAGCTACTTTGACAGCCAGTATTGATCCCAGAGTAGTTGGTGTTGATTATGGTTGGTGGTTTCCAGAGAAAGGGGCATCTGAATTATATGGTTGGGCAGAATCAAATGTTAACATTCTGACAAATGATAAGCCGCCATTTAACAGAGAGACGGGCTCTGCAAATTTAAGGGGCTTCCTTTGTAAGGTCTACAAGGTGTAATGCTGGGTGGGCTCTGCAGGGGGAAGGCAGGAGACTGCAGGAAAGTTAGAATTTTTATATAGATGAAAGCGTTAGGAGAAAACAAATTGTTAAAGAAAATAGTGTCTGGAACGTTGTTAACACTCCTTCTAATAACCATCGTAACATTGCCATGCGACATTCAACCAGTTAAAGCAGAATCAAGAAACGTCATAGCTACTTATGGTGAGGGATATCTTGAAGACATTAATGGCGTGTTGGTTCTCCATGTTAAGGGAAGTCCTTATGAAATGGGTTACCAAAACGGATTTTTGTTAAAAGATAGGATCCAAGGACTCCAAGGGGAGATTCAACAAATTGCAGATATTATGGGTTTTTCTTATGAAGATTTCGTTGACTGTGCACAGGCAATTGAACCACATATACCTCAAGAATACATCGAGGAAATGCAAGGATTAGCCGATGGAGCTGACATAAACTACACCGATGTGCTCATCGCGAATATTGGACCCGATACACAATGGTTGTGTGGAGCAAGATCAACAGAATGCAATGGTTTTGTTGTGTTTGAGAATGCTACTAGGGATGGTCATTTATACCATGGTAGGAGCAATGATTATCCTCTCCCTCTTCCTGATGAGCCAATAGGTTTAATCACCGTTTATGAGCCTGAGAATGGAAACGCCTTCGTAAATGCAGGGAATCTCGGATTTATTGGTGTGGAATCTGGAATGAACGAAGGGGGTATTTCTCTCAGTTGGACGGGTTCTTTCACCAATGACCTGGCGTCAGACGGAATGCCTTCCCTCCTTATGTTTAGAGAAGTGTTGCAATATTCAAATAATTTAACAGAAGCGATTAATATTATATGCCAGACAGATAGAACAATTGGCTGGAATATAGTATTGGGAGATGGGAAAAACCTTAATGCCTGTGTCGTAGAGACATCTGCCAACTACTGCGAAGTATTTTGGGCTGGCGACCCAGCTGAGGATATAGAACCACATCATAGCATCCCGAATGCTGTACGTAGGGCTAACCATTATGTTGATCCTGAACTTGCAGACACTCAGCGTTCACCCTATGACCCCAGGGAATCATCATGGATTGCGGACAGCTGGGCTAGATATGAAAAACTGAGCCAATTGATTGAAGAAAATTACAGTGATATAGATGCTGGAATGTCAATCGAGTTTTTGCGGACGCCTCCCGTTGCTATGTATCCCATTAATATCCGCAGCGTGGTTTTTGATTCTACCAATCTAGAGTTATGGTTTGCTGATGGAGACTCTACTACTCCCGCATATGAGCGGGAATTCATTTACCTATCATACGATGACTTGTTTTCCGAATATCTAGTTGACCTCACCATCTCCAGCACCGCTGGAGGTAATGTAACCGCCCCTGGGGAGAGCACTTCTATCTATGAAAAAGGAACAGTGGTCGACCTAATGGCGACCCCTGATGCTGGCTACCACTTTGTCAACTGGACTGGCGATGTAGACACCATCGCCGATGTCAATGTTGCCGAAACAACCATCACCATGAATGACAATTACTCCATCACCGCCAGCTTCGAGGAGGCTGGGGGTTGCTTCATCGCCACTGCAGCTTACGGCACACCAATGGCCAAGGAAATACAAATTCTCCGTGAGTTCAGAGATGAATATCTGTTGACTAACCCACTAGGACAATCTCTAGTAGGCCTTTATTATAAAGTCAGTCCACCGATAGCCGAATTCATAACTGAACATCCCAGCCTGAAACAAATGGTGAGGGCTGGGCTATTGCCCGCTGTGGCCTTGTGCACAGTAGTTGTCAACACTAATCCAGCTGAGAAGATGGTCATAGTAGGCTTGCTGGCGCTGGTTTCAGTGGCACTAGCTGTCTGGGCGACGAGGCGGCGAGGCAGAGGTACAGAGTACACCTTAGGGTGAAATTGCAAATTAGCTTGGATAGTGTGTAACAGGTAAGTTCCCCCCAAAAACCTGAAAAGGTAATAGTCTAGTTTCCCCTGAAAGCTGCATATAATTTGCCCTATTCTATATATTCCGGCTTCAGATTTTTGTAGTTGCCCCTATTTCATCGGGGCTACTAATCACTGCCCTAACAAGGGTGACCAGGAAGGAGAGATGCCCGATGGCTCCTACTGCTCAGGGTAATTACCTGGAGCAGCTTGTATCACAGGCTTGGTAAACAGGGGTATAATAAACAAAGAAGGGGAGGAAGCGAGCAAAGCCATGAAAAACAGCGAGGTGGCTAAGGTATTTCAGGATATTGCTGACCTTCTGGAGCTCAAGGGGGAGAAT
>Ga0209635_10002168_pt1 | contig 14960 bp, 13 predicted proteins | sample DeeMarSWOR230_32_FD_187463 | JGI IMG/M metagenome (GOLD analysis project Ga0209635, IMG submission 187463) | Marine sediment microbial communities from White Oak River estuary, North Carolina - WOR-2-30_32 (SPAdes) (version 2) | ecosystem: Environmental > Aquatic > Marine > Intertidal zone >... | reverse complement strand
GAATTCTTAAGGCTCTACAAAAATCATTCATTCCATCGACAGCTTTAGAAAAATACCAAAAAGATTCAGGTATTTCTGGATTTCCAAAATTACAGCAGTTTACCATCGCCATTGGTTTTGCGCCATTTGCTATTACGTTTCCACATTCTTCTACTAACCCACCTTTAGCCCCTTCATATGGGTCTAAAAAACAATGTTTTGAATTGATGCCAACACTAGCAGCGATAAATTTATCTGTTCCGATAATTCTAAGGACTCCTGAGTCTCCTTCACCACATTTCACAACTGATCTAACGCCCACTTCATGATCATATTGTCGGTAGATCCACTCTTTACTACAAATATTTTCTGAAGCTATTAATTTATAGATAATTTCGTCGAAACCTAACGATGGTTCAGGAGTTTTTTGAGATAATAAATCATCTAAATAGGATGGTCGTTTTTCTTGTCGGTTAAAAGTAGGCGATTCAGATAGGGCTTTCGAAGGAATATTTACAACAAGCTTGTCATCGTCATAAACTTTCAAAACTTTTGAATCATCAGTTCTCCCAATCACAGCAAAAGCCATTTCATATTTTCTAAAGATAGTTAGAACAGTCTCTAATCCCTCCGGTTTTACAATAAAGGCCATTCTTTCTTGTGATTCTGAAAGCATGATTTCATAGGAGTTCATTCCAGGTTCTCTAGTAAAAACTTTCCTTAAATCTATATTTCCTCCCGTGTTTCCGTCCCCAGTTAATTCACTTGTTGCACAAGTTAGGCCCCCTCCCCCTAAATCTTTTAACCCTCTTACAAAACCTGTCTTTACAGCTTCTAATGTCGCTTCTATAATCAGTTTTTTAGTAAAGGGATCACCAATTTGAACTGCGGGTCTATCAGCTTCAGACATCTCGGTTAAAGTTCGAGATGCAAAGGTTACTCCATGAATTCCATCTCTCCCCGTTGAACCTCCCATAAGTACAACATAATCACCAGGATTATAGGCTCTACTTGGAGCATGCTTAAAATCCTCAATTGTTCCTAATCCTATACAAGCAACGTTCACTAAACAATTACTTTCAAAACTCTCATCGAATTCGACTTCACCACCTATTGTTGGGATTCCTGTGCAATTCCCATAATCAGCAATACCCTTCACAACATATTTAAATAACCACTGAGAATGTGGATTATTTTTTAGATTACCAAATCTTAAAGGATCTAATAATGCGATAGGTCGTACGCCCATACACAGAATATCTCTTATAATACCTCCAATTCCTGTAGCTGCTCCATGATAAGGTTCAATTGCTGAAGGATGGTTATGGGACTCAATTCGAAATGCTAATGCGTATCCATCTCCGATGTCGATAACTCCAGCATCTTGTCCAGGACCAGCTAATACATAGTCATATTTTGCCTCAGCATCCTCAAATAATCGCAATTTTGGACGAGATGACTTATATGAACAATGTTCACTCCACATTACATCAAACATCCCTAATTCAGTGATATTCGGTTCTCTATCTAATAAATTCTTTACTTTCTCAAATTCTTCCCCAGTCATTTCTACTTCTGCGTCTTCCCCTTTAAGCTTAACTTTTGTCATTAGGACACCCTCCGTTTAATAAATTCAATCATGGAATTAAAGAATAGTTTCCCGTGTTCAGTACTTATTGGGCTTAATATTTTTTCAGAAGCACGTTCTGGGTGAGGCATTAAACCTATGCAATTTTGTTCTAAATTGCAAACTCCAGCAATATTTTCTAAAGAACCATTTGGATTCGCTCCTTCAGTAAGTTCTCCTTTTTCAGTAGAATATCTGAATACAATTTGATTGTTTTCTTCTAATTCTTTTAAGTTATTAGTAAAATAACGCCCTTCTCCATGAGCAATAGGAATGGCAAGTACATCACCTAGATTCATTTTATTCGTAAATGCAGTTTTATTATTTTCTACTTTAAGATTTACCCATTTACATACAAACTTAAGTGAATCATTCTGTAGTAATGCACCTGGAAGGAATTGAGCTTCGGTTAAAACCTGAAATCCGTTACAAATTCCAATTACAGGTCTTCCATCTTTTAACATTATTCTTGCTTCATCAATTGCTGGGCTATGAGCAGCGATAATTCCTGCTCTCAAATAATCTCCGAATGCAAATCCACCGGGTAATATTACTCCATCATATTTCTCTTCTTTAAAGTGATTATGCCATACCAAATCAGTTTTAACATTAACTACATCATTTAAAACATGAATCGTGTCTAAATCACAATTTGCACCCGGAAATTGGATTACAGCTATTTCAATATTCATAATTTCGATACTTTTAAAATAGTTAGATTTTGAGTTACTGGGTTAAAAATTCGTAGATCATTACACATTTTTTCTACAATATTTTTAGCTTCTTTTTCATCAGCAGCTTTAAGATGAATTCTTAAAAATTGCCCTGAACGGACATTAAAAACCATATCATAACCTTTTTTTGCTAAAAGGTCTTTTTGGATAGTTGTACCAACAGGGTCTTTTGCTGCTGGTTTATTCATTAACGTTATTTCTACCTCAAATTCTTGGGGAGCCATTTGTAAAAAAGAGAAGTTGTATATATTTTTATTAATTCTTATTAACTTAAAAATAATTCTCATCGACAAAAACGACAAGAGTTAGTTTTACCTCCATGTAATTCAAGTAATAACTCTAAACTAAAACCTAGAATTCTAAGAGAAAACGGAGAAAAAAATTTATTAATTCACTTATTAAAAAGAAGTAAATCTTTAAGATTAATAATTCCTTCTGATAAGCTTAGTTTTATAGGTAAAATAAACTATTAAGTATCGCAATTATTAATGCCAAAAGTCCGAATAATAATGCATATCGGCTCTGTTTGGGTATAAAAGTTCCTTTTAAAGAATCATTTTTTTCTCCAATATAACTTTTTAAATCAAGTATGACAAAAACAAATGAAGAAATAAATAAAGCAACATCAATAAATAAAAGAATTATATCAAACATATTAAGAAAAAAATCTGTGGTAATTATTTAAATTTTACTTAAATGCTATAAATAATTGGCTTTCTTTAAATTTTCATAAATCCTATTTTTTACATCCGAAATTTCAGGTTTAAATTCTAATCCAGTAATTTTTTCATAGCTTCTCATGTATCTTTTCGCTAATTCTATTTTTATATCTTCAGAGATTGGAGGTATATCTTCATCTGGTTTAATATTAGGAAAAATATCTGGATACTTCTCCATAAGCCATCCTCTAAATATTTCCTTATCTAAGATTTCGGGATTGGCTCCTTTTTCAAATTTTTCTTGATAGGAATCGAGAATCCAAAATCGAGATGAATCTTGGGTATGAATTTCATCAATAACCATCAATTCACCTTCTTTTAATCCAAATTCGTATTTAGTATCAACTAGTATAAGACCGTTTTTTTCACAAAACTCTTGTCCAAATTTAAATAATTTAAGTGAAGCTTCTTCCATTTCTTCATAAATATCTTTATCAACCATTCCTTTTTTCAGAATTTCTTCCTTAGAGAGGTATATATCATGCCCTGATTCTGCTTTTGTAGAGGGAGTTATAATTATCTCATCAAATTTTTGATTTTTTTTCATTCCCTTAGGAGGCATTATACCCGAAGTAGGTTTTCCTTTATTGTAATCACGCCACATACTTCCAGTTAGATATCCTCTTATAACAACTTCAACTGGAACAGTCTTACATTGATGAACCACTGAAACATTAGGATCTGGAACATCTATGATATGATTTTTTACAAGATCTTTTGTTTTTTCAAACCAGAAAGATGAAACCTGATTTAACATTTGCCCTTTGAATGGAATTGTTGTTATTACCCTGTCAAAAGCACTTAAGCGATCAGTTGCGATAATAATTCTAATATCTTCCTTCGTATAATTATCTCTTACTTTTCCTCGATATAAATCTCCCAAATCAGAAAAATCTGTTTCCTTTAATGTAAAGTTTAATTGTTCCTTTATGATACGATCAATATTCTTAGCAACCATGTGAAATTATAATAGAAAAGACCATTAAAATTCTTATTATTAATAAAGAAATAATAAATAATTCAATCTACATCGACAGCTATTTTACATTTATTACAACGTTTTGCCCCTCGGAATAAAGGGTTACCACATTCAGGGCAATGATACCTTTTTTCCTCCTCTTCAACCCATTTTTCAGTTCCTAATTCTTTCCATCGAGGGATTGCTCGAAGAATTACTTTTTTTCCAACAGGGATAGGAAACTTATCAATTAATTTGCACGGGAAATCATCACATTGATAACAGCTCTCAAAACCTTTGCTTTTTACACAATCTCTTATTGGACAAATCTTACAATATCCAAAAATATCATCTGGATTCTCTGATAGACATCCTTTACATTTGATGTCATCTGCAATTTTAGAAAATGGTTTGTAGACGTCTACAAGTATTTCTTTAAACTTCAAATTGTTATCTCTATCAGCAATATGTATAGCACACACTCCACAATATAGACCACATGGAGCTAAAAGAGCTTTGTTTATATCTGACATATTAAATTTTTACCTTTTTACTTTTTATAATAATTTCCGTTGTTAAACTCCTTACTTGAATATTTTTTTTTATTTTTTTCCATTTTATTTATAAATATTTGGCTTAAATCCAATTCTAACGCATTAATTAAACTTATAAGATAAATAAAAACATCTGCGATTTCATCAGAAATATCAGTAAGAAGTTTCTGATTATTTAATATCTCCTCTACTTTGTAATCTTTAAAGAGTAATAATTGAGATAATTCTCCAGCTTCACAATTAATTGCTTGAACTAAATTCTTCGGTGTATGATAAACACTCCAATTACGTTCCTCTATGAATTTTTTTACTTGATGTTTGAAATATGAAACAGATGTAGAGTGATCATCATATTTATCATTTACTTTCATATATTTAAATTACCTTATCTTCTTAATAAAATTGCAGATTAAGTCATTAACTACTTCTTTTCTCTGAGCTGGAGCAAAATGACCTGCCATATCAATAATTTCTAAAGTAGAATTTGGAATCATAATATGCAACTTTTCTGACATCTGTTCTGGAGCAAAATTATCAAGCCTTCCTCCAATTATTAAGGTAGGGCATTTGATGCCTGATGGATTATATTCCTTAATTTCATGGATCATTCGGAAAATTTGATCTTCAATTTGCATATATAGTTCATCTTTAGTTAAATTTAATCCGGCTAATGTATCTGACAAAGCAGTGATAATGTATGGGATAGTTTTATCTAACACTTTTTCAACTGAATTTGCTACAACGTCCAAGAAATTCATTCTTATAAAATATGGGAGTAAATTATAAAATATATTTCTGATAACATTATCAATCATGATATAGCCTGAATTCAATAGGATTAAAAATTTGATGTCTTCTGGGTGTTTTATCGTAATTAGCTGACCAATCATTCCACCTACAAGCGAATGCCCAATTATGCCATATTTTTCATTGATTTCTAAATATTTCAGAAGATCCTCCAGATCTCTAATGATCTCATGCCTTAGATTCTTGGTAAGTTTTATCTCTTTAGGGTGTTCACTCCTCCCATGCCCTAATGCATCAAAGGCAATAATTCGGTAATCATTTTTTAAAATCTTTATCTGAGCCTTGAAGAAAGAAGCAGAGGAGGCAAACCCATGAAGTAAAATAATAGTACACTTCTTTGAGTCTGGATTAATATTTTCATAATATAGATTGTAACCCTCTTGGTTCTTAAAATAAGGCATATGAGACAGATATTAGTAATATTCTATATTTTTTGAAATAAAAGATTCAAAAAATACTTTTCTAAATTCGAAAATGATAAGAAATTTGTAGGTTTAAATGAAATTTTTACTAATTTTTAAGTTTATTAGATGTAAAAATATGAATAATTTTTAAAATTTAAATTTAGAAAAAGAAATTATAAAAAAAATTAAAGATCCTTTGTTACTCGTTTTTTATTTAATATTTCTAATGTTGTTGGCATAAATAACCGATTTAATTTTTTATAAATTTTCACATTCTCTTTTATAGGCTTTTTAGTATCAATAAAATTTACCATTTTTACAATTCCATCTTCAATACTATTGATTCTATTACACCCATAAAAGCCTAATATCGCTGCACCTAATGCTGCACCATCTTTACATGCAGGGATCTTAATATCTCTATTTGTAACATCAGCAAAAATTTGAGCCCAAAAACTGCTATTCATTCCCCCTCCATCAACTCTTAATTCTGGTATTTTCACTTTCACCATACCTTCTAGTAGTTGAGAATACATTTGGGCACTTAATGCTGCTGATTCCATAATTGAACGGATTACATGTGCTCTAGTATGATTCCAACTTAAACCATGAATAGTACCTTTTCTAAAAATGTATAAAGGTGTAATTAATAAACCATTACTTCCTGGTGATACTGTTTCTGCCTCAGCAGATAAGATGTCATATATATTGGCATTTTGACGTTCACATTCATTAATTTGCCATTGCGAGAAATTATCTTTAAACCATTTAAGCATAGTTCCTGTACCTGGCATTGTTCCTTCTAACACCCACTTTCCTTTTATGACGTGAGGAAATGAAAAAATAGGAATATCTCCTACACTTGGTATTGGAGACTCAACTACTAAGTCTACAAATATTCCAGTTCCTGTTGTAATTTTTTCTTGTCCTGGATTAATTACTCCTAGTCCTAAAGCAGCACATTGTTGATCTCCACCCCCTAATATAATAGGTATATTCGGTTTCAAACCAAGCTCTAGTGCTGTTTCACTTGACAGTTCCCCAATAACATCTCCCGGAGATTTCAATTCAGGAAGCAGATCAATATTAATATCATAAGTATTTGCAAGAGATTCATCCCACTTCAGTGTTTCCATATTTAGAAAACTAAATATTCCAATAGTAGGGTCAGTGACAATATTATCGCATAATTTCATATAAATAAATGAATCAATTGAAACTACTTTAAAAGCTCTACTAAACAAATCTGGTTTATTATTTTTTAACCATAAAATTTTTGGTATTGCTCTACGCAATCCTTCTTCTTCTTGAAGGGTCTTCGTATCCGTTATCTCTCTTTCATCCATCCAAGTTAAGGCTGGATGTAATACATTCCCTTCTTTATCAATAATTGTTAATGTTAAGCGAGAATATGTTGGCACTATACCGATAATGTCATCTGGGTTAAATAAACCGCTTTTCACAACTTTATTACAAGTATTTTTGATTGAATTCCACCACATAATAGGATCTTGTTCTGAAATCCCTACTGGTTGATCTATAACAGGATATTCTTCATAAGCTTTAGCAATCTCTTTCCCATTTACATCAAATATGATTGTTCTTGCTCCTGTTGTTCCAACATCAAAAACACATAAAAATTCGCTCATAAAATCACTTTTTCATGATTATTAGAAAAAAATATTATTTATAATATTTCTATTAATAATTCAGATATATCTAATATATTATATTTTTCTTTTTCTGTTTCATTTATTCCATAGGCGAGACCTAACTCACAGAGAGGACACGCGGTTATGAAAATGTTTGTTCCAGTTTCTTTTAATTCATTAATTCTATTCTGAGCTTCCCTTATAGCTAAGTCTCTATCTGCCCAATGAGCAGTACCACTCCAACCGCAACAATGTACATATTCCTTGTTATATAAAGGTTCAGTAATCTCCAAATCTGGAATTTTATTAAGAATAAATCTTATTGACTCTGTATCATTTAGATTTCTCGCAATAAGACAAGGATCATGTATAGTAATCTTTCTAAATTGTTCGGGAGTACTTTTCTCAAATCTCAATTTACCCTCTTCAATTAATTTTTTAAAGAATTGAACTATATGGATTATCTCTTTTTCGAATTTAAATCCAACTTTCTCATATCTGGTTGTTAATGTCAGAATGCACCCAGGACAATCTGAAATAATAATTTTAGCACTAGTAGATTCAATAAGTTCTTTATTTTTTCTAGCAAACTCTTTTGCAGTTTCCATATCTCTTATATTAAATGCAGGACCTCCACAACACACCTTTTTCTCGAGGTTCGTTGAAAACTTTAATCCAGCTTTCTTTAGAATTTTTATATTTGCTTTCACTACTTCTGGAAATTTCATTGATTCACATCCTATGTAATAGAAAACTTCATCATTACCATCGGTTTCTATATTTTCTATTCCTTTCTCCTTATAGGTTTCAAATATATTGTATTCTTCTATCGTATTAGTCTTATTCAACTTAGAAATCTGCTGTTTACAATAATCTGGCATTAAACCTTTATCATTCAAATCATCTCTAACAGTTTCTAACAATGAAACCACCGAAAATTCAAAAGGACACCAAACCTTACAGTTTTCCTCATTAGAACATTTATACATGAGGTCAACAAAATCCTTATTTTCTTTTTTCGTTGGATCTATTTTCCCTGTTGTTAAATAATAACCAATTCGTGCTTTATAAGCAGGGCTCATTGTTTCGGTTAGCGAGGCTTGTAGCGTACCGCAATCAAATTTACACAAATTTGGACAAAGCATACAGTTCACTAAGTTCTTTATATCAGCTTTATAATCCCCTTCTGGGAAATAATTCTTATCGCGCATTCTAAAATTTTTCATAAATATCCTTTTAATGTCACGATCCATTTTTTCTATAATTGGACCCATCCATTTATATTTCTTTAAGATTTCGCTCATTTAATTCTCACCTCATTCTTTCCAAGTACTTTCGTAAACTTTCCCTGGATTTAAAATATTATTGGGATCGAGTAGTTTTTTTATAAATTTTAAAGAGTCAAATGCTTTTCCCCATTCTACTGGCATCCATTTTGCTCTATTGATTCCAACACCGTGATGGTGCCCAAATGATCCACCGCAATCTTCTACCGCTTTAATAATTGTATTCCATACTTCTTGAAAAAATTCAAAATCGGTTTTTTCTTTTGGAGGTATTCCAGCAAAAGTAAAATAAAATCCTACTCCATTAGGATAAAAATGGGAAACATGTGCCGTTATTATCATTAACCCTTTTACGCTTTTTGCTGCTTCTAGTACAAAGTGATACATATCTGCCGCTTTATCCCATAAAAATCCAATTTCGATAGTATCAATAACCATTCCAAAAGTTGGCGTTGATGATGTTTCAGTTACATTAAATCTAGTTTCAAACCAATGTTCAACTGGCTCTTCCCCGCAATCAATACCATTGTTCTTCTCACATGTTTCTCTAGTAATTTCTTCTTCAAGTTTAACCAGTCTTTTAATCCCCTCACAAACCAAAACAACCATAACTTTATCCTTAGCTTTTTCTATATGACCAAAATGTCTGATTGTTTCATCCGCATCATAAATCCGGATAACCGCAGGATATATTTGTTGTCTTAATATCTGTCTCGTAGCTTCTAAAGAATCCTCAAAAGTAGGAAAAGCATAGGAAATTAGTGATCTCGATTCAGGATAAGGCCAAATTTTTAGTGTGGCTTTTGTAATAATTCCTAGTGTGCCTCCACCCCCAATAAAAAGCTTCTCAAATTGAGGACCGGTTGATGCTCTAGCAATAGTCTTAAATTTTAGGATATCTCCTTTTGGTAAAATTACTTCCATACCCATTACCATATCCTCAATTTTACCATATTTAGTTGAGAATTGTCCTGCTGACCTATGAGCAATCCATCCGCCTACTGAAGAATAATAAAAAGATTGGGGAATATGTCCATGAGTGTATCCTTTTGCGTTTAAATATCGTTCTAACTTCATTCCATTTATTCCAGATTCAACCGTAACTGTCAGATCCTTATCGTTTATATTAAGAATTTTATTAAATTTTTTCATATCAATGATAATTCCACCATAAACTGGTATGGCGCCCCCAACAACTCCAGATCCTTCTCCATAAGGTATTACTGGAATTTTCTCTTGATTAGCTAACTTTAAAATTTCTGATATTTGTTCTGAGGTTTCTGGCCATGTTATAAAATCTGGCAATCCTGCAATCTTTCCTTGGAGTGCCCAATTGAAACCAATAAGACTTGTATCCTTATTGTAAGCTAAGATGTCAATTTCTTTTGTTGAAACATTCTTAAATCCTACAATTTCCCTTAATTTAGCTTCTACTTTTTGTTTATCTTTAATTTCAACACGATTTTCATTATAGATTAATTCAAATTCTTTTAAATCCATGAATAATCCCCATAAATTATAATATAATTATCATACTAAAATGATTAGAATTAATTTAAAATTTTGATTTATTAAAGGAATTTAGGATTAATCCTAAATCTCAAATTAAAAAAATAATTTATAATTAGTAAATTGTTTCTCCAGTTATTCGATTCACTTTTAAATGTCTAAATCTTGCTTTTTCTCTTATTGCTTCTTTACTACTTGAGATTGTATTAACGATTTCTTCTGGAAATAAATACTTTGCTAGGTGAATTATCATTTCTTTCGTCTCTATACAATTGAATAATTTTAAACTCTCAATTGAGTAAAATAATTCGCTTACTAAATCATAATTTGTATCAACCGAAAAATCGAGGAGTTCTAAATTTCTGTAAATTCGAGACACAATATTATCTAACAAATCATAATCTTTTAACTTTTCAAGGGAATTACTCATATAATAAGAAAAAATAACATAATAAGTAGCCTCTGATGAGACAAATCCATCTCGGAATTGTTTTATTCCTTCTGGGGTTATTCGTAATTCAATCTCTTCTTTGATCGCCCTAATCTCTTGGTCAAGTTTACTCACCCCCAATTGAGAATATAATTTTAGAATTACAACCAATTGTGACGTTTCAAGATTTTTTAAATAGTTAGGTTCAAAGAAGGATGAATCTGTTTTGATGATCTGATTTATTTTATCATAACTTAACCATAATTTCATCAATTCAGTTGATTTAAAAAAATAATAAGCTCCATCTGTAGCTTCAATAAGAGGGGATTCATATCTGTCTATAGCTTCTTCATATAAATCCAGTAAAAAATCGGTAATCTTTTTCTCATCAAGATTAATATTTAAATTTTTAGCCAAGTATATACCACAAAAGTAAATATCAGGATTTTTAAGCGAAACTAAAGGAACATCTACTAACCATTCATCAACATTTTCTTCTAAATATAATTTGATATGAGAAAAATCAAACTTTTTTTGAAGATGGAAGAAATGGATTATTCTATAAATTAAATATAAAATTTGAAGTTTAAAATCGGGGTCTTGAAGGTCTTCTAAACTTTCAATTTTTTCTCTATTCTCTTGAAATTTGTCAATTATTTTTTCTTGAATTTGAATATATTTTTTCAAAGTTTCTCTTTTATCTATTGACTTTTCAATTAAAGTTTTTAAATTTCTAAGTTCCATAATGAATTCAATACTAAAGAAACCCTCAGATTTTAATTTTAGCATTAAAGGAGCAACTGTGACATCTTCGAGGTAATCAACTATAATTTCTAAAAAGATTTCATAGATTACTGGAGCAAGTTTAATCTCAAACAATTCTATTATTGAAGTGATCGTTTTTCTTTCTTTATCATGGATTTCTACAAAAGGATCTATAAATTCGTTCTCTATCTCAGATTTATTAAACCCTATATCTTCAAATACTTTTATAAGATATTCTGTAAGATTTTCAAGTTTTTGGTTTATATTCGTCTCATTTATTTGCCTATCTTCAAAATGATTAATGATTTTATCCCGGAAATATTGATCTATGTTGTTATAAAACAAGTCAATTTCTTTAAAGTACAAATCTAAAATGTTAAATAATCCTTGAAAAATCATATCCAAACCACATTGAAGTAATTAATTATTGATTATTGCTAATAATAATATATTTTTAAAAAATTAAATAATTTTCGTCAATAAATCCAAAGTTTGTTGTTCAAAAGCATGAAAAAATTAAAGAAATATATCTTTAAATCAGATTGGGTAATTTAATCCTTCTATAATAGATTTTTTAACATTCGGAAAATATATTTAAAAATATACATTACTTCATTCTATATTAAAATATTAAATTGACAAAAGAATAACAATTTAGAGTGAAGATTCAATGACAAGTGTTATGTTTGGCACTTCAGGTATTCGTCGAGTTTTTCAAAATTATAGTGAATCAGACGTTATGTTTACTCCTCAAATGGCTTTAGATGTTGGTCTTGCTTTAGGAACATATCTCAATGGTAAAGGTAATGTTGTAATCGGAAAAGATATCAGAACTTCTGCGTTACCAATAGAATATGCATTAATTTCAGGCTTAGTAAGTACTGGATGTAATGTAAAAACTTTAGGAATTGTTACAACTCCTACTTTAGCAATGTCACAAAAATTTTTAAAAGCAGATTGCGGAGTTATGATTACTGCTTCGCATAATACACCAGAATATATCGGATTAAAAATTTGGAATCCTTCTGGAATGGGATTCATATCTGAACAAGAAGAAGAAATTGAAAGGATCTACAATGATAAAAAATTTGTAGATATTAATTGGGATGAAATTGGAAAAGTAACCCATGTTGAGGATATTAATGATATCCATATCAGTGATATTAATAACCGTATTAAATTTGATGGTAGCTCACTTCATGTAATACTTGATCCAGGAAATGGTGCTGGATGTGATATAGCTCCACAATTATTAAGCACTTATAATGTAAAAATAATGACTATTAATGCACAAATGGATGGTAAATTCCCAGGAAGGAATTCGGAACCAAGCAAGGAAAATTTAATTCAACTTTCTAAATTTTTGAAAACTTCAGAGCAAAATGATATTGGAATAGCGCTTGACGGAGATGCCGATAGAGTAATTTTTTTGGATGAAGATGGAGAAATTGTCGATCCAATTCGCCTTTTGGCATTAATGGCAGTTGACTATCTAAATCGATATAAAAGTAAAATCCCTAAGGAGAATTTGAAAGTCTCTACAGCTATTAATTCTTCAAGCTTATTGGAAGACGTTTTAACCCCTCTTGGATGTGAAGTTATTTACACAGAAGTAGGAGATATTAAAGTTGCACAAGCATTAAAAGAGAAAGGAGGATTCTTAGGAGGAGAGACATCTGGTACCTATATATGGCCTAGAACACACCTAGGACCTGATTCAATCGTAACAATAGCTAAAGTTTTAAGAATGATCGTTGAATCTGGAAAGACTTTACGAGAATTGTTAAAAGAGATTCCAAATTATCCATATTATAGTACAAACTTTCAATTAAAAGAAGATATTCCATTTACAAAGGATATAAATCAAAAAATTATTGAAGAAATGCAACAACTTTTAGATTCTGAAGGAAAACAGATAAAAAATATTAATAAAATGGATGGAGTTAGGTTTGATTATAATGATGGATGGATTTTGATCAGACGCTCAGGAACGAGCCCATATTTAAGACTTTCTGGGGAATCGAGTGTAAGTTTGGATGCCTCGAAAAAACTGAACGAGCTTGCTCAGGAGAGAATGAAAAAATTAAATTTAATATAAGAATTTTTAGAATTTGATTTTTTACCTTTTCAAATAAATTTTATATCTTTTATGATTTATTTTATAAAAAAACAAATAAAATAGCTGATAAAGTCCTTTAATCTAAAATTTCTATTCCTATTCCTTTTTGTTCTAATATATTTTTGTTTGCTATTAGTTCTCGACCTGCAATTTTATCAATTATATAAATCAAATTACCACCTTTTTCTGAGTATATCTGTCCATAAGAAATTGGGATCTCGGGCGATGGATCATTTAATAACGAATTACTGATTGATTCAATCTTTCTTTCCCCATTAGCTAACAACATTACTGTTTTAGCTTTATATACTAATTCAGCGCCCATACTGATTGCATACCAGGGAGATTCTTCTTTTGAAGAGAAATGCCCGTCTTTAACAGCATTTTCTACCGTATTATCATCAAGTTTTACTAATAAAACATTACTATCTTCAAATGGAATCCCTGATTCATGGAAAGCAACATGACCATGACCTCCGACACCTATTATTTGTAAATCAATACCACCAGCATTATGAATTTTTTGAGCGTACCCTTCTAATATGGTTGTTCGAATCCATTTTAAATAATTTGAAGTTGGATTTTCTTTAATAACAATTGATTTGCCAGCGTCTGTACCTACCTCTTTCCAATCTTCGGGATTTGCTTCAAGTTCATTTATTAATCGTTGCTGTTCAATCAAAGATCCATAAGGTACAGATGTCTCAATGAACTTTTTATCAAGAAGGCTAAAAAACTCTTGAATCATAAAATAACAATAGCTTTCCGGGTGTAAAGTTCGTTGTTGGGCGTTTTCACCAGGAAGTCCTATATATTCGTCAAGATTAAAACTACGAATCCGGGTACTATCAAGTTTACCTGAATTAAATAATTTTGCTAGATGCTTATAAAGACCCCTTGGTGAATTTCCTGTAGCTAATCCCAGAACGAATTCTCTCTGTTCTTTTAATCCTTCTATAATTTGTCTTTCAACGATTCCTGCGGCTATTTCACTCATATGGTTAAAATCTTTTGTTATAATAATATTGATTGTCATTTATTATTACCTAATTAAAGTATATTTCACAAAAATTTTAAACTAAAAAAAGTTATCTCATTATTAAAATTATTCTAAAGAAGATCCACCACTTCTGAAGATATTTTTGCTTTAAAATTTTTTCTTAGAACTTTCTATCTGATAAACTTCCTAGTAATTAATAAATGAAAAATTAAAATATATTACATGCTTTTTATTCCAAAATGTGTGGAAGAAATAATCTAATTATATTATGAAAGATTATGTGCGGTATATTTGGGATAATCACAAATCAAAAAAATATATCCTTAGGAAATGTTGTTCTTGAAGGAATTAAGCGTTTAGAATATCGAGGATATGATTCATGTGGAATAGTTTCTTTATCTAATTCTAAATTATTTG
>Ga0209635_10002164_pt1 | contig 14971 bp, 13 predicted proteins | sample DeeMarSWOR230_32_FD_187463 | JGI IMG/M metagenome (GOLD analysis project Ga0209635, IMG submission 187463) | Marine sediment microbial communities from White Oak River estuary, North Carolina - WOR-2-30_32 (SPAdes) (version 2) | ecosystem: Environmental > Aquatic > Marine > Intertidal zone >... | reverse complement strand
GTCTTAATTGCCATTATCTCAAGTTTTTTCTATGGTTTGATCCTATTAGAATTCCCTGTTACCTCTCTTTTGGGCATAATAACTGATTTACTAGTATTTGGGTTAACAATTTTTCTTATCCCCATAGTTTTCTCTAGCATCGTTTCATATTCACTTCTCGGCGAGGATCGCCAAGTTTTAACATTTCGTCGCCTGATTGCGATAGGTGTCATTAGTAACGTCTTCTTAGGAATAATACTCCTTTTTGGAAGGCTTAGCGTGGCAGTTTTCCAATCCGACAGAATTCTTCTTACATCGGCTATTCTTGGAGTAGCAACTATAGTCATTTTGAGATACCTCGGCTTTACGTTTCTCTCACCACAGACAATAAGTAATACGCTACTCCACACGTTTATTCATCCAATACTTAGTCTGGTAGCATTCACTTGGCTGAAGTTTGACAATAATTCAATCCGTATTTTTTTAGCTTTTAGTATAGTTTCAGTTGTTTTACTGCTTGGAATGTACCTCTACCTCAAAAAGGTTAGTAATTCTGTAAAAAAGATTGTTGGAGTGAAAGGAGATGCTCTCTTTCGTGCATTTATTAAGGATTGGTTTGGAGGAAAAAGTGATGACTTAGAGGCTCTTCTTGAAGATATAGGGGAAGTAACGAACCTCCCAATCACTTTACTTCTCTTTCGTCGAGAAAAAGAGCTAAAAGCTATATTTATTATCCCTTCCTTCCATCCAGGCCCATTTAAAGATGTTGGAAGTAGTATTTTACCATTCTATTTATGCCGGAAGTTAAAAGAACAATTCAATTGTGAAATATTAGTATTTCACGGCCCTTCAACGCACGCGCTGAACCTTGTAAGTCAAAGAGAAAATGAAAATGCACTATCACAAATACAGAATCTTCTCAAGAAAAATATTACGTTCGAATCATCAGCGACTCCCTTTGTAAGAATAATAGGTGAAGAATTCCAGATAGGTTGCCAGAAATTCAATGAGAAGATTGTTTTGATAGCCACAAGGTCTCCTAAAACAATGGAGGACATTTCGCTTGAAGTTAGTTTATCTTTAATTGATGCTATAAAGAATCGCTTTGGAACAGAGATAACCGTAATTGATGGCCATAATTGCTTGGGTGAAGATTCTCCCTTTATTGTCCCAGGATCCAAACTTGCCAGTCAATTACTGATAGACGGAGAAAAAGCGATAGAAGAAATCCAAGAAAAAAAGAGTTCTGAACTGAAAATAGGAATTCATCGTATATATCCTGACATTAAGAAAGAAGAAGGAATGGGCGAATGTGGAATTGCAGTATTGCTTGTAGAGGTCGCTGAACAAAGGACCGCTTATGTTCTTTTCGATAGTAATAATATGATTACTGGTCTCAGAGAAAAAATCATTCAAAACATACAAGAAGTGGACGAAATGGAGGTAATGACATCGGATACACACACAGTGAATGCATTAGGTCCAAGTAGGAGCGGCTATCATCCTATTGGAGAAGTAATTGATCATCAAAAAATTATCTCATATGTTCAGGAGGTCATTTCGCAAGCGAGCAAGAATATAGAAGAAGTCGAAGTAGGAATCATTAAAGGGAATTTAGAAAATGTAAAAGTGATTGGTGACAGAGGGTTTGAGAACCTTTTAGAGGGAGTCGCAAGTGCTGCTCATATCGCTAAAACGACGTTCCCAATTATTTTTTTTGTGCTTTATCTGGTTTCTATAGTATTTCTCTTTTTCTTCTTCTAATAATAAAAAATAGAGTTGCCAGTTTAGAAAAGAAACATTATTAGGATAAAATTAATGAGAGTAGTGCCATTCTAACCAATAAACCGTAAGAACTTTGTTTAAAGTATCTTGCATGTCTTGTTGAGTCAATATCTGTTGAGATTTCGCCTACTCGTGGCAGTGGATGGAATACGATTAGATCGTCTTTTGCAGATTTTAGGGTACGTCGATTTATGCGGAAATAACCTTTAACCTTTTCGTATTCTGAAGGATCCGGGAATCTCTCTTCTTGTATTCGTGTTACATATAATACATCAAGATCTGATATTACCTCATCGAGATCTGATACCTCACGAATGGATTTTCCTTCTTCGCTTAAATCTTCTAAGACATCTCGGCGCATTCTCAGCTGTTCCGGCGCTACAAATACCAATTTCACATCATAATTTGCTAAACCATACGCAAGTGATTTCACGGTTCTTCCGTATTTTAGATCCCCCAATATACCAACCGTAAGTCCATCAATCGTATTTTTTTCCCTGAGAATCGAAAATAGATCCAGCATAGCTTGTGTGGGATGACCAAGTGTTCCAGAACCGGCATTGATGATCGGTACGTTTGAATATTCTGCTGCCAGCGTCACGCTACCCTCAATAGTATGCCTGATCACGATTGCATCTGCATAAGATTCGATGACACGGATAGTATCAACAAGAGTTTCGCCTTTCGCCTTTGAGCTCATCTTCGGATCATCAAAGCCTAATACCTTTCCACCAAGGCGATACATCGCAGAAACGAACGACAACCTAGTTCTAGTTGATGGTTCAAAAAAAAGATTTGCTAGAATTTTGTTTTTGAGAATATCACTTCCTGTTTTGACAAACTTTTCCATATCACTTGCTATTTTGAAAATATGTTCAAGTTCGTCTCGTGAAAAGTCCTGAATGGACATAATATTGCGCCCTGAAAAATCCATATCTTTTCGCCTCTTCAAAAATATGTGATTTCAAATGATCTTTGTAATTATTTTGATAGTTTAATCTTTTTATTTTTAATTTCCTAGATTTTCAAATTCATATTCTTCGTAATCTGCTATATATTTCATTTGACAAAGGGATGCTTTAGAGCAGTCAAATCATTAGAAAAAAACTCTGAATTAGTAAAACATTTTAAAGAATTAATTCGAACATTAATCAGTTTATAGAAACTGATAACTTGGGGGACTTTCCATAGAAGACGAGTTAAGAGTTAGAAAAATACGCAATGGAACTGTAATAGATCATATCCGAGCTGGAAATGCCTTAACTGTTCTAAAGATTTTAGGGATATCCGGAGGAGAAGGTAACACCATATCCATTGCTATAAATGTACCAAGTGGCAAAGCTGGTCGGAAAGACATTGTAAAAATTGAAGATCGTGAATTAGAGCCGCAGGAAGTTGATATTATTGCGCTAATTGCTCCTAATGCAACAATTAACATCATCCGAGACTTAAAAGTTATAGAAAAAAATAGAGTGAAACTTCCTACGACCGTTAAAGGTTATCCACGTTGTATTAATCCCAACTGTGTCACTAATACGAATGAGCCAGTAGAGCCTCACTTCATACTTAGAAGCGAGAAACCACTTCGCATACGCTGCCATTACTGCCATACCGTTATGGACAAGGATGACATCATCAAAAACCTTTAATCTATGACGACAATAGATATCGTGCTTTATTCAATTATGAAATCTAGGTGAGATTAAATGCATCCCTTCACAATCTGTGTTGTCGGTCCAAAGAGAAACGTCGGTAAAACAACCCTAGTGGAAGGACTAATAAAAAACTTGACTTTACAAAAGGGTCTCCGTGTTGGCACTGTCAAGCACATTCATGGCACATTCGACACACCGCAGAAAGATACTTGGAAACATATTAAAGCTGGGGCAACTGCTACGGGTGTAATAACCGATTCGGAGCTCCTTACTATTTGGAATTCATCAGAACTTCCTATAATTCCAGAAACTGTATTAGACAAACTTCCAAAGAATTTAGATTATGTTATAGTTGAGGGATTCCGCCATTCGGAGTATCCGAAAATTATAGTTGCTGACGTTGCTGAAGATTTAGAAAGTATTAATCTTAGTAACACTGTCGCCATATCTGGAAGGATAGTTGAAAAGCCGGAGGAACTCAAGAAATTAGATCTTGATGCTCCGGTAGTTAAGATAAATGAAAGTGAAAAATTAGTAAATCTTCTTGAATCCCGTGCACAGGCTATTTTTGTAAATCAGTTACCAGGCATAGACTGTAAATCGTGTGGTTATGATACTTGTGCAGATCTTGCTAAAGCTGTCCGTGCAGGTGAGGCAGATGTTAGACAATGTATAACAATGTTCACCAAAGTTGACTTGGCAATAGATGGAAAGACCATTGTGATGAAAGGGTTTGTTCAAGATTTGTTCAAAGCAGTAGTTATGGGAGTTGTTAAGGAATTAAAAGAAGTTCCCGAAAAAAGTCGAGAGATTAGTCTTCAAATTCGACTTGATTGAATCGCCTCGCTTGGTGTTTCTGAGTGGCTCGCTATGCACTAAGGGTCTTTTATATTGGAACGAATTATTACGGATTTCAGCGGCAGACAACGAAGTTCAAAACAATTGAAGGATGCCTTTTTAAAGCATTTCAAAAGGCGGAACTTATTGATGACTCCCAAACATTTCGGTATGGGGCTGCTGGGAGAACAGACAGAGGAGTCCATGCTTTAGGGCAGTTAATTGCCTTTTCGACTTCTAGAAAAACAATATTAGGCCAATTGAATGCATATTTACCTGAAGATATACGCTGTTGGGCGATTGCACATGTCCCAGAGGAGTTTAATCCTAGATTTGATGCACTCTCTAAGCATTACATGTATTTCTTGCCTTATGAGGAGACTCTAAATATAGAAGAAATGAGAAATGCTGCAGACTACCTAGTCGGTACTCATAATTTTAAGAACCTTTCAAAAATCAATCACCATGTTAATCCGATAAGAGAAATAACTCTATTAAAATTCAAAAAGATAAATGAGGTTCTTCATTTTGAGTTCATAGGAAAGAGTTTCCTTTGGCAACAGATACGCAAGATTGTTTCTGTGCTAACCTTAGTTGGTAAAAGTTTAATGACCTTGAGTGAGTTCAAAAAACTTCTAGATCCGAGTAGTATTCCTAAAAAGGGAATCCCTCCAGCACCAGCCGGGGGATTATTACTTTATAATGTTCATTATTCGGAACTTTGTTTTACAAATGATTACAAAATTATTAACGAAGTTTCCTCTAGCTTGAAAGATGAAATTTCACGATTATCATGCTTGAAAGAAGTCTTTAATGAAATTTGTATGGGGATGTATTGATTTCTGCAACCTTTGACATCTCTATGAGTCCATAAATTATGGTTTCAATCGTTCCATAACGATTGCGGGACACACTCTCTCTACACCTTTAAGAGTGCCTATTTCTTCGAGATATTCAGATAATTTTTTTTCTTTTGCCCAAATTTCGCACATTATATGATGATCTCCTGTACTAAGTTGTACGGAGTGTATTTCTTCAAATGCAGTTAACTTTTCTGCTACTTCAAGTAACTTTGCTGCTATTGTATCGACTCCGACAATAGCGACTGTATAACCCATAGCAGCAGGATCCAACTGCACGGAAAAACTCGAAATGATTCCATTCTGCATCATTTCCTTGATTCTTTTTCTTACAGTTGATTCTGCAATACCGATTTTTTCTGCTATGGCAGTATTTTTTTGCCGAGCATCTTTTTGTAATTGTTCAATAATTTTTTGATTTATGTCATCAAGCATTTGATATCCTCGGAAATACTATATTATACTTCATTCGTTGTGTTCTACATCTTGTATTTATACGAATCGCCAGCACATCATGCATTGACGGAAATCGATATAAAAGTATGAATATATATTACTGTAGTGCAATATATCGAATATCGCGAACAATAAGACGAATAACGCAAAAAGTTTTTCTAAATGCGAGATGTTTTGCACATTTGGTCTTACTCAGGTTTGATTTAAAGGAGGTCTTTTCCTGATCTCTGCTGAAAAAGCAATACGAGCTCTGGGAAATAATATTTGCGCAAAGGTGTTATATCGACTCTACAAACATGGATCCACTGATATCGATACCATTATGAAAACTGTTGATTACGCTCCTCGATACCGAAGCAAATTTTTGTCAAGATATCTTTTAAGACTTCAAGGACGAGATTTGGTCGAAATAACAGGCGATTCATGTGTACCGACACCAGTAGGCGTTTTAGCAGTAGATTTTTTAGGTAAATTAAAAATTTCGGAAGTCAATGGTAAAATACAGTGCATTAATGCTCTTCAAGAACCAAAAACTAACAAACAGTTGCAAAAAATCTTAGATGTTTCACGTACATTTGCATCTATATTGTTACGACAACTGAAAGAAGCCGAAATAGTACAAACAGAAAGAATAAGATACAAAATTAGAGAGATCACAACAGCAGCGGAATTAGACAAACTACCCACATACTATTCGGAAATTATAAATGCCCTTACTAAAGGAAATCCAGAAAGATTTAAACTGACATCCGAAGAAATCGCCGACATAACTGGTTTAGCCGAAAAAAGCGTTCAGGCTCGCCTCTCAGAACTTTCTCGACGTGGCGTCATAGTAAAGGCAGGACCAAACCCTTTACCGGAAGATTTTTTTGTCCTCTATTATCAGCTTACAGGGAAAGGCGAAAGGATATTGAAAACCTTAGACAAATTTGAACGTCTTACGCAATTTGTTCAAATAATTGAAAACTCCTCAGTATGCGAAAATATAGCAGTATCAGAAGAAGAACTTTGGAAATACATCTCCAACCAAGTAGGCTTTCAAGCAAATACTTTTGAGGTAAGATCCGTAATTAATATACTAAAACGGTTAATGCGTTTGCAAGGAGATACAATTGAGGGATACTGCAAGAAGGGTAAAATAGCTCACTCACGAAAATCCGATTGGCATACTGACCGATTTGCATCAACTTTGAGTGAGCAAGGATAATGTTTCAAGTAATTTCTTGATTTCTTCTTCAGTATTATAAAAATGCGGTGAAATTCTGAGTCCTCCCGCACGTGAAGAAATGACAATATTATCCTCTTTGAGCTTTGCTACCATTTCTTCAGGGTTTTCTAAACCACCGACTTTGACTAAGCCGTTTCTGTGTTCTTGTTTCAATGATGAAAGCACTTTAAGTCCTCTTAATTCAGATATACCTGCTATGAGAACATCTACCAGTTCTCGAATTCGTCTTTCGATATTGAGAATGCCATAGCCCTCAAGAAGTTCAATTGCTGCTTGCATCCCAGCGATCCCAGGAAAATTAATCTGCCCATGTTCAAATCGGCGTGCATTTTTGGCAGGAGTTATAGTTCGATAGGAAAACTCGTGATGATTCTCGTCAGTTCGATAACCTACAATAGATGGCTCAATTTCGTCAATTAATTCCTTTTTGATATACAGAAAACCTGTAGCTATAGGCGACAGCAGCCACTTATATCCACTTGTTGCAAGGAAATCAACGTCTAATTTTTTAACATCTATAGGCATTTGACCGAGGCTTTGTACAGCGTCTGTTATAACATATCCACCATTTTCGTGAGCCAACTTAGATAAATGTTGTAAATCTACTTTAAATCCATTGCTAAACTGTACGTGACTTACAGCCACGATTTTCGTATGACTATCGATTTCTTGTTCGAAAGCATCCATAGCTAGTTCTTCGTTCCGTTGTTGTACAGTTTTTGTTACAAGTCCATGTCTTTTTGCTTGAATTTGCCAGGGAAACAAATTTGAAGGGAATTCTAAATCATTTACAACTATATTGTCTGTTTTTTCCCAATTTAATCCATTTGCTATGATTGAAAGTCCTGCGGATGTATTTTGTGTGAAGGCAATTTCTTCGGGATGAGCGTTAATGAATCTAGCAATGATCTTTCGAGTTTTTTCTGCTTCGTCCTCCCAATCCATCCAGTGAAGTCCTCCGCTGTACCCCTTATCTTGATTTATCCTGCTCACTTCATCAAGCACACGCTGCGGAAGAGGGCCCACCGCTGCGTGATTCAAATAGGTATAACGTTTTATGACCGGGAATTGAGCTCGAAGTTCATCAATATGCCTTTCAGTATTCATTCAATCACCTTTTTCCATTATGAATCTGTATTGATTTTTAAAAGTGAGGTTATTGTTATATAAGATCAAGAAAAAATTAGAAGGTGATCAAAATACCAATCTTACAAATTACTTTGTTCGAAAGACCTATAGAAAAAAAGCGCAAACTAGTTGAAATGGTTACACAAGCGGTTGTAGACGCACTTGATTGTCCAAAAGACGCCGTACGTATCATAATCAACGATATGCCTAAAGAAAACTACGCAATCGCAGGTCAACTTTACATTGATAGATGATAAAGTTTTAGACGCACTTTATTGCCCAAATGACGCTGTACGTATCATATTCAACGACATGCAATTTTTTTATACTATTTTTTTATTGATAGTAAAAGAATCTGAATATTAACAAAAAAAGAGATATTGGAAGCAGAAAATAGAATTATTGGACCAAATCGTATTCTGTTAGTTTGTTTTTACATTTTGGGCAAAATGCTTTTATTTTTACCCATTCTTGCAGATGATCCTTGTGCGCAATGCCTGAGCAATGGGGACATTTGGCAATCTCACTTCCAGGTGCCATAGGTAATAGACAAACAGTGCATTTTTCACGTTCAGATCCACAGCTGGGACAAAATGCCGCATCACTAGAGTACGGAGTACTACACGAAGAGCATGCGACTTCTTCTGTTGTGGGAGGTATTATCTCACCTTCATCTTCGCCTTCGCTTACTCCCACGGCAGAAAGTTTATTGTTAATTTGAATCCATTCGGACCTGTACTTTGTGTAGGCTTCCATGTAAGCTGCAGGTGATAGTAAACCTGAACTCAATTGAGTTTCAATTTTTCTTAGCCCTTCTTCTAGGACATCTCTTCGTCCTAATAGTTCGTCATAATTCATTCTGCCAATTTGTGTTGAACTCATAGTTGATATTGTAGTATCTTCATACCTAGGTTTTCTTCTACTAACAATAATACCCATTATTACAACTATGAGAATAAGAACTATTAATCCAGGCAAGAATCGGCTTACACCACCAAATGTGGGATTACCTCCTGTACTTCCTTCACTGGGATCAGCAGTGCTCGGGCTTTCTCCTACAGTAAAAACATTTAGATTAGCGTTTATAGATGGCTTTTCATCATGTAGTTTTTTACTCCCATCACGATAAACATCATGTCTAAATTCTACATTAAATATTGCATTACCTGAGTACTCATCAGAAATTGACTTCACATTAAAATCGAATTCGTAAGAATCACCTACTGCACTTAGTAGCACATCTAAGTCTTCTTCACCTGAAATAACGCCTTCATCAGTATTAATTTCCCATGAATATCTTTTTAATTTTATTTCAACATTTGAAGTTGTGTCAAGACTCTGAACAGTGAATCTTGCTGTATATGTTTCCTTTCGGTTTTCGATCGTTGGAAATCCTGTTAAACTGACTCGTACGGTGGTAAGAAAGCCATTTGAATCGGAATAATCATAGTATTCGCTCTTAGTTTCAGTTTGTCTTTGAGCGACAGTCGGGGAGATATAAAGGAGCAAAATTATTAATGAAACAGTTACCAATAGAATTTTCTTCCATTTATACATAAATTTCGCCTCTTAAAGCGAGTTTTATTTGCCATAACGATAATCTGAAGGCTTTAAAACTCGTAGTTTAAAACTCTTAAAACTCTTATTTGTATTTTGTGGATTATCTTTTTAACAAAAAGGAAAGTGAATTTTCATTATCTGAATGCGGCGGGTACCATGGACTGAGTAATTATACCCCCGGCATGGCTTAGTCAGTTCCATGACCCCACGGGGAGTCTGGATGATATAGTTATCCCTGCCTGCCGCTCGCTAGTCATCAAATAAGTAAGGCTGACAAAACGCTATTTAAGTGTAAGGGAGACCCTTAGGAAAGTGATGCATGTGAACATGAGCTACCGCAAGTTATTCAACCCTTTAAGGAATGGACTATCTTCCTTAACCAATGTAAATGACTGGCAAACATCTTCATCATCACACTAGTCATATCATTTTCCCATCGTTTTACGCCGAATGACTCCTTCTTCGACCCAACGGTAGGGCGTTGAGCGGGAGAGTCTCAGAAGTGTAAGCGCGTCTCCAGTTTTCATCATGTAATCTTATCATTTAAGACAAATAGAATCTCTAGGTTTAAAATATCACATCATACATTTTTTATAGTCAGTGAAAAGAGTATATCAAGGTGAATTGTGGTACCTTCTTATTATAGTGGAAAGATTAATATAAACAGTAGATTATACGCACGATCACCTTCTGATTAAAGATGAAAGATAACAGACAATCTCAAAGTCACGTGTCAATTATGGAGGCGTGGATATGACGAATGACCTCAAAGTAACATGTCCAAGGTGTTCCAAAACTGAAACCATCGAGATTTTAGATGACGAATTTTCAAAATTACCTCCAGGTATGTTCATTTTAAGTAAGACAATTGTACATGATGATCATATTCTGACGATAGATGTTGATCCTGATCATAACATAAGGAGAGCATACACAAGTCAAATAGATAAGGTATCAACTACCACCACCATAACCGAAAAGGTTCCATCTTCAGAACTCTTCACAATTGAAACACGAATTCCATTTTTAATTGAAAAATTTCCATATTTAGAACAAAAAGAACAAAAGTATACGGAAGTAGATCTTAACACCGAGCTTGCAACGATATTCATTCTATGTGAAGACGAGAGAAAGAAAAGAGAAGCCCTTGAATCTCTTTTAGTATTTCATGTTCCAATGTGGGTATTACCTTATAGGACTGGCGCGTTGCTGGTGGACACGTTCACAGTCCCAACAACCGTAACGACCACAACTTCACTTATTTTAACTGATTTTGAAAGTATGTTATCGGTTTCCGAAACTTCAGACTACCTTAGTGCATTTACACGTGTTGAAAATTTCTTAGCAGATCTGAGTGCTGAGAAGTATCTTGTATATACCCTTAGCACTCTCAAATATTTAGAGGATATTACAGAACTTCACTGGCTTAGTAAACCACGTTCAATACCTCAATTTACGGAGGTACCATTCGAACTTTCAAAAGATGAATTATCTCAGGTCACTGTAACCTTTGATGAGGCCTTTCATACAATTGAGGAAAATATGAAGACTTTACCCACTATCCAAGCGCTCATTTCGAGAAAAAGAAGCGAATTCACAAATAAAATTGAGCAAGAGATCGAAAAACTGAACAATAAGTACGGTGCTATACTTCAGAGAACAAAAGAAAACACAGACATGAAAATTGATGCTAAGAAGCAGGAATGGGATGAAAAAATTATAGAAGTTAGATCAAGTACGACCCGTCATTTAGATGAAACTAGAATTGAATATAAAGAAACCATCAGGCGATTAAGAGAGGATACTGACAAACAAATTACTGTCGTTTTGGAACAAAAAGAAAAAAAGATCGCTGATACAAATACTGCAAGGAATCTAGATGCAAATAATTTCCTAAAAACTAGTATTGGCAGTACGTTAGAGACTTTATTAAACCGCTTTAGCGATATGACCAGTTCAGTTCAGGGACAACTCGATGATATAAAAACTAAAAACTTTCAATTTGCCGACGTAAAGGACATCCTCGAAATTCAGATAAGTGGTCTCGCCAATTCAATGGAGTCTCATATGAAAGATGCTAGCAGAAGCGAGATAAAAGAATTAAAATCCCGCATAAAGGAAGGCAATAAAGAATTATCTTCTATTGAGAATGACGCCAAATCGAAGATAAACGCAATCGAAGACGAGGCAAAAAATAAGATAAATGATTTGAATGAAAATGTTGAGCGTGTAACAAAGGAACAAAATGAAAATATTGAACGTCTAATGAAAGAACAAAGAGAAGTTATAGAAAAAACAGAATTCGATAGAAACAAGACAATAACAAAACTGACGAGCGAACAACAAAAACAACTCTCTGAGATAGAGGCTGAAAGAGATAGCCGAATTGTCGAGTTGGTTGATATAACAAAAAAGATTGCAGAGAAATCTAATCACCTTATCGAGTTTATTAACAGCAAAAAAGAAACGCTTCTTGAAGAAGAAGAACAATTTAAGAAATTTATTCTCTCTAATCTTTTAAAATTTAAACAGGCACAGAAGGTTGACGTTCCAATTTATCTTGCACAATTCTTAGATCCTACTCAGGATACATCACGCCTTTTGGTCTATCCGCCTATGCAGTTTATTTCAATGGCCACCGGAACCTCTGAAATGCTAATCAACAAAAACTTGAAAGTTTATGCAACGGATTCTTTTTATGACCTGAAAGAGAAATTAGAAAAATTGATCGTTTCAAAGAAACAATTAAACGAGTTTGTAAAAAAAGCGGTAAGCATGCAGAACTTGCTTTCAAAAGAAGAATTTGTACCAGAATTAAAAAAAGGTCTAGAGGCATTATACCAAAACGGTCGGATTAAAGATAAAGCCCTGAGAAAAGTTACTGAAATTGCTGATAGTCTAACTGGAGAACACGCATAAGAACTCTGTGGCGTCCACTATATTTTTCTTTTTTGCACGAGAACACATTAATTTCTTTTCTATGTTCAGATAATTTTTTTAATATGTCACTGTCGTAATCCTTTTATTCCTGATTTTCTCGGTTGATAAACGGTAAGTCAACAAAAAAAAGAAATTTTTTTTAAAATATAAATGTAGAAGCTTAGAAGAGTTATTTGGAGGCAAGATTTATGTCTAAAAAAGCGGGAATGCAAAGGATTTTGGCAAAAAGACCTACTGATTTTATTTGCAAAAAATGTGGTAATAAGACGGTTGAAGAAATCGAGACAAAAAAGAGCACATTTTACCAGTGTTCCACTTGTGAAGAGGTATATAACGAAGCTGAGGAATTGGAGTAATTCTGAAACTTGATTTTACGACATTAAAATTTAATTCAAATCGAACGCCATGTTGAAGTGCATCAGTTTTTAGGAGGTCAAATTCTTGAGAATCTACGTCCTTCATAGTTATGGAGAATACGTAAATCGTTTTGTGGAGACCCTTGCAAATCATTCGCCTTCCCTAGCCGCATCTATTATTGGCATAGAGGAGTTATCGAAAGATTTACCTTCATTTATTGAAGACGTCTCTCCATATCTCCCCGATATGCCTAATTCAGACCTTTTAATCGTCATAGGTGTTCATCAAGATATTCTTGCGTCTTTACCGCAAATTGTAGAAGATATTGGTGCAAAAGCGGTTATAGCCCCTCTAGAAGATCCAACTTGGTGTCCGCTTGGTCTACAGAAACAAATAGAACAAGGTTTACAACAAATGAATATAGAATTCAGTTTCCCAAAGCCTTTTTGTAGTTTGAAGCCAAATGATGCCACACCAACAATTAATGAATTTATAGAACTTTCCAAGATGGGCATGCCCCTTGTAGAAGTAGGTATCGATAATGAATTATTTACAGAGGATTGCAGAGTTCTTCGAAGTGCTCCTTGCGGATCAACATACCACGTGATAGACAACCTAAAAGCAAAACATATTTCTGATGTTGAAAAGGAAATTTCCAAATATCACCATGCATATCCATGTACCGCCAGTATGGCAATCGATAATGTTCTTGGTGATGCGATTCTTCATAAAGCTGGGTATATGATTCAAGCTGCTGTTAAAAACGCAATACGGAATGCTATGAAGTCTTGATGATTTTTCTTTTTTCGCCTGATTTTCTTAGAAGACTCATCTAATTTTGTTCCAGAATCGGGTAAAAACATAAGACCAACCGCCTTCTCTGACTAAATCTCCGATTCTTCTTGATATTTGAGATAATCGGGAGAATTTGTTATGAATTTTCTGCCCAACTTTTTCAAACTGAAATTCAAGCCTATATAGTCTGTAGACATCGTTAGGAATGAACGAGAAGGGTATAGGAGCTATGTTGTCTCCAAGAAGTTTGATATTGTCAATATTACCAAGTCGGTTTCTGGCGGCAAATTGGAGATGTGGAACAGAATATGGATCAAAGCCCATTATTTTCGCTGCAACTGAGTCCGTTGCAACAGGATCGTTTCCACAAATAATAAGATCTGTTTTCTTGGGTGTACCTTTTGTTGGGCCAAGTCCTTCCATTCCCACAATTCCATCAATCAAACATACATCAGGTTTTATAATTCTGTTTAACTCTGTTAGGGTTGTTGACATGTATGGGTGATAAACTGATTTAATTCTTGAAGGAAGACAACCGAATTGGTTTTTCAAAACACACGAGATCTTTTCTTCGGCATGAGTTTTGAGTTTGGCCATTGAGATGAAATAATCGCAGAGGATAAGACTTTTTGGAATTCTTAGTTTTCTCGGTAAGTTATTGGCTTCCATAGTGAAGGTTTCGTCCTTACTAAGATTTATACAGGTGATATCATACTTCTCCTCTAAATCTCTATATCCATTTCGGTCAAAAACTTCTTCTGCATTCCTATGATGGGTATCTGATTCAACTATGCTTATATTGGTTATACCTCTTGTATGCAGATGCTTGATAACATCCTCAACAAGTGTGGTGTCAGTTGTCGCACCAGTTTCAGATGCCATAGCGCGACATAAGTTCGGTTTAATTAAGACTTTTACCTCCATGCCATCCTCGAACTTGTCAAAATATCTGAAACATTTCTCCATGACTTGTGCTCGACTCTTATTCTTTAAACTATATGTTGAGACAACTGATTGTTTCATCTTTGTCATCCAATACATTCTGGGATTCGGATGACTTATATGCTTTAAGATGTATCACGAATTGGAACAATAATAGAAGTTTTATGGCGATCAAATATGGGAAAGATAGGTGTCGGTGTGATTGGCTGTGGCGCAATCGCAAATAGGGCTCATTTGCCAACTTACAGATCTCTTCCGGATACTCAATTGATTGCAGTATCGGATATCGATGAAAAAAAGGTAAAACAGATAGCACGACAATTTAATGCGGAACCATACACTGACTATAACCATTTGCTGGATCGTGACGATATTGATGCCATCAGTATTTGTACACCTCCTACTTTTCATGCAGATATCGCTGTTAAAGCGGCTGAACGGAACATGCA
>Ga0209635_10002163_pt1 | contig 14973 bp, 13 predicted proteins | sample DeeMarSWOR230_32_FD_187463 | JGI IMG/M metagenome (GOLD analysis project Ga0209635, IMG submission 187463) | Marine sediment microbial communities from White Oak River estuary, North Carolina - WOR-2-30_32 (SPAdes) (version 2) | ecosystem: Environmental > Aquatic > Marine > Intertidal zone >... | reverse complement strand
AATCGATAAAACATCCTCCTATCAAATAGATCATGAGCACAAAGGCCAAAATCACATAGCGAGAAACCGGAAGAGCGGCCGCAAAATCCGCAACCATAAAGGGGAGTCTTGTAATCGCCAAGAAGCGACCGAAGATGATTGCACCCGTCACCAGAACGAATACAAAACAGGAAATCTTGAGGGTGTCCGCCATGGCCCCGACAAATCCTTGCCAGCTCAGCCGCCGGGGTACAATGGTAACAACCAGGGCAAAAAAGACACCGACGGCACCCGCTTCGGTCGGCGTGAACAGGCCGGCATAAAGGCCGCCTATAACCAACACGAAGATAATCAATGCTTCGATGACCCCACCGAGAGACCGGACTTTTTCCCCAAAGGAGGTTTTGGGTCCGGCCGGACCGTAATGGGGATAGAGACGACAAAGAACAAAAATGGTGAGAACGAAGAGGATGCCCAAGAGCACAGCGGGCAGAATGCCCCCCAGAAAGAGTTTCACAATGGATTGCTCCGTTTGGAGGCCGATAACGATGAGAACGACGCTTGGTGGCATGACTGTCCCCAAAGTCCCGCCTGTCACCACCGTACCGCTGCTGAGCCTCGTGTCGTAGTTGTACTTCCTCATCTGGGGCAAGGCCACGGCGCCCATGGTGGCTGCTGTAGCTGTGTTGGAACCACAGATCGCAGCAAAAAGCTCGTCCGCGCCTATGGTGGCCATGGCCAACCCGCCTCGCCAATGACCGAGCCACGTATAGGCCGCCTTATAGAGCCTTTCGGCGATTCCTGAATTAAAGGCAATGTAGCCGAGGAAGATGAAGAGGGGCACCACCGTGAGGCCGTATTTGGAAAAGGTCCCCCATATATCCGTCCCCACCATGGTGATGGCCGCCTTAAAGGATACGGCATACCAGAACCCGCAAAAGCCCACGATGGCCATGCCGAAACCGACAGGGATACCGAAAAGAAATAGGAAGGCGAGGAGAAGGAGGATTCCAATGATGCCGATAAGCGTCAAACTCACGTTTCACCTTTCCTTTCCGGGGTGAGTAATTTCAAGAGGTCTGTCAAACAGACCAGAGACAGGACACCACACCCCAACGCCACGCCATAGATAAAGGGGTAGTAAGCGATTCTCAATGTTTCCGTGACTTCCCCGGTCCGCAACAAGGTTGTGGCATACTGGGCGATCCGCCAGGCCACAATGCCGAAAAAGATCATACAAATGAGGTTGTTGGTGGCGTTCAGAACTCTCTGTGTCCTTTTGGAAAACCGGGTCACCAGAATATCTACCGAGATATGGCCCTGTCTCACCTGGGTATATCCCAAGGCAAAGGCGGTAATCACAGCCCCGAAATAACCCATGAGCTCGTAGGTCCCCTTGATCGGCACCCATACGGTGCGAATGAAGACGTTTGCACAGGTCAGGAAAATCATAATCCCCAGAACAACACCGGCGGTGATGATGAGAATCCGGTTTAAAAGGGCGCTTACTCTCTCAAGAAACTCCATGTCACTGCCATCCCCTGTTGGCCATAAGCGCTAACTTAAAGAACCAAGTGTGCCCCTCTTGAAGGGGGTGATGATGCCTTTTCTGACGTGCCTGTCGAAGATCCCGCTCCCTTGTTGCGGGGGTGGGAGGGCGCTGTCTTTTCATGACTTATCGATGGGGGAAATCGCAGCCCTGAGCCGTTCGGCCACAAGCTCACGGCCGAGGGGCTTGTCGAAGGGAATGGGTCGTGGGCAGAACTCCCCCGTGGATAAGTCATTGGAAAAGACCAGCCCTGGAGCCTCGGTACGAAAGAAAAGGCATTATGGCCCCTCATTTTAGCGCTCACGCTCTTGGTGACCTATCTGTCCATGTTCAAGCTGAGGGATTGCGGATCCTTATGTTCATCCCAGAATCCGCAATCCCGAGTCATTCTTCGATAGGACGTCCCGGCGGCCTCTTTTTAGTATTTCTTGGCGAAGGCTTTCATGTCCGCTATGATCTGTTCTGCGGGCAGGCCCTTCGCCTTTGCATCGTCGATCCATTGCTGCATAATCGGCGCGAGGCGCGCGTCCCATTTCGCCTTTTCCGTAGCCGACAGCTCTGTGATTTCGATGTTGTAGTTCTCCTTAGACCAGGCGACGGAATCCTCCACATGGTTGTCCATGTAGACGCCTGTCCACTCGGATTGCTCCACGGCCAGGTCATCCATCACTTTTTGTACATCCTTGGGCAGCTTGTTCCACGAATCCCAGTTCATCACCACAGCAAAAGGATAAATGGGCCCGTTCATGATCGTGACGTACCTGCACAGTTCCGCATATTTGAAATCCTTGAGGGTCTCAAGGGAGGATGCGGCACCCTTCACAACGCCCTTCTGAAGTGCTTCGGGGGTCTCTGACTGAGGCATACCAACGGGTGTGGCACCCAGGACCTTCAGCACCTGGGCTACCCCTCCAGATGCTCTCAGCTGTAAACCCTGAAGGTCGTCGAGATTCTTAACCGGCACTTTGGCATAGATGTTCGCAGGGGCGCAGGTAAACATGGTGAGAACTTTCACCTTGGAAAACTCGTCAGGCTTGTACTTCTCCCACAGATCATAAAGGGTGAGGCTGGCCACCTTGGCATTGGGGAATCCAAGAGGAAGTGCTGTCGCATTGGTGACTATGAAACGGCCCGGCTGATAGGCCATGCAGAGGCACCCGATGTCGGCAGTTCCTGCAATGACGCCGTCCATCATGTTCTTGGCATCGAGCAGGGTCCCTCCAGGGAAGGTATTGATGGCAACCTTCCCGCCGGTCCGTTTCTCCACCTCCGCTTTCCACCGCTCCATCTGCACACAGGGAAATGTGGGGGCTGGGGGGAAGTTGGCGTAGCTCAGTTTGACCGGTCCCGCTGTCGCATGCCCGGTCATCAGTGTTAGGCTAAAAATTGACGCCACAAAGATCGCTGCCACGAACACTGCTACTTTTCTTCTCATGTCTTAACCTCCTTGAATGCTTGACAAGTCATAAAATAGCTGCGCGATTTTATCCCAGTTGTGACCCTCCCTAAGGAAAACCCTTCCTCTCACCTCCTTTCTTTACGCAGTGGGTCGTTTGTTGTGGGTTGCAAGTCGAAATGCAAAGCCATGCGCACCAAAGGAACACTTTGAATAACCGACAACTCTACACAGACGACAAACAATGGCTAGAAGATGCTCGGCTCCACATGCTCGCCGAAGACATCACGAAACACGTTGGCCATCTCGCCGACTGTTGCGTACCCCTTACAGCAATCCACCAGGTAAGGCATCACGTTTTCCTGCTCCCGCGCCGACTTCTCGAGAGCCTTGAGAGATTCTTTGACGGCTTTGTTGTCCCTGGTCTTTTTCAATTCCTTGAGCCGTTCAATTTGGCGTTGGGCCCATGCGTCATTGTATTCGTGGAGCTCCACCTCCATGTCCACGCCTTCCGTGTATTTGTTGACCCCGACTTTGGTGACCTGATCCTGTTGGATTTTCTTCTCGTATTCGTAAGCCTGTCTGGCCACCTCTCTCTGAACGTATCCGGAGGAGACCGCTTCTACCATGCCGCCCATCTTCTCAACCTTTTCCATTTCTTCCAGGATCTTCTCTTCCATCTCTTTGGTCAGGGTCTCGATGAAATAGGAACCGGCCAGAGGATCGACCGTATCCCGTAGACCGATTTCATCCATGAGAATCTGAAAGGTCCTCAGTGATAAGAGCGCCGCTCTTTCCGTGGGAATCGTGTAGGCTTCATCGAAGGAGCACAGCGCCGTGGTTTGCGCTCCCGACAGGGCCGCTGCTAACGCGTAGTAGGCGCCCCGGACAATATTGTTTTCCGGCTGCTGCTTGGTCATCCCCGACCCGCCACCGCCGAAGATGCCCCTCAGGAAAAGGGCCTTCTTGTTCTGGACGCCGTATCTTTCCTGAAGAAGCTTGGCCCACAATTTCCTGGCGGCCCGAAACTTGGCCACCGTTTCCCAAAGGTTGCCGTACACATTCAGGTTGAAGGTGAATCCTCTGACGAACTCCTCAGCCTTGTAACCTCGGGCCACCACATTGTCGATGTAGGCAAAGGCAATCATGAAAGCGTAGGAAATTTCCTGAGCCGGCGTGCATCCGGATTCCCGAATGTGATAGCCGCACACAGAAACGGGGTTGCATCTCGGCAACGTTTTCATGGCATACTCGATGGTATCACCCACCAACCTCACAGCCGGTTCTACGGGATAGATCCAAGCCCCACGGCCCACCATCTCCTTGAGGATATCGTTCTGGGGCGTTGCGGAAATTTCTTCCTTTTTGTAGCCGAATTTCTCCGCCACCGATTGATACATGGCCAGCATCACAGAAGCCACGGCGTTTATGGTGAGACCGGAACCGATTCTGTTGAGGGCAATGTCTTTAAAGGCCAGCTCGAAGTCGTTAAGGGAATCTACGGCCATCCCCACGCGGCCCACCTCACCCTCGGCCATGGGGTCATCTGAATCGTAACCCATCTGCGTCGGCAGATCGAAAGCCACATTGAGACCTGTCTGACCGTGGGAAATCATCAACTTGAAGCGTTCGTTCGTCTCCTCCGGTGTGCCGAATCCTGTGTATTGTCGAGTCGTCCAATTTCGGCTGCGGTACCCCAGAGGATGGATGCTGCGCGTAAAAGGAAACTCGCCAGGGGCCCCAAGATCTTTCTGGTAGTCAAACCCCACCCTCTCCAGGTCCTCAGGGGTGTAAAAAGGTTTTACTTTGATGCCCGACTGGAGGATCACCTCCTTGATGGCATCTTTCTCATCTTTGACATAGGTGGCAACTCCCATAACGACCTCGTCATTCGTCAGTGAAGAGTTGGAGCAGTGGAGTAATGGAGTATTGGAATACTTTTAAAAAGGACTGCTTCCCGCATTTCGAGCGCTATCATAAACCCAACATTCCGTTATCCCGGCACTCCATCCCAACTCTAAAAACTCTTCATGTTCGTCAATGTAAAACCTTCGTTGTTCAATCATCAATCTTCAATTCCTAAATTCCTAAATCCCTAAATTCTCAATCGTCAATCATCGATCTTCAATTCCTGAGTCCCTCAATTCTCCAATTCTTCAATGTCCAATGTTCAATGCTCAATCCTCAGTGTCTCACGTTCTCTCGGATGAACTGCGTTATTTCCTCGAAGCGCGTCCCGCCCGGGAAAATGCCCTTGATTCCCATGTTGTTTAGAACTGAAACGTCCTTGGAAGGAATGACACCACCAACAACAACCAAGAGATTATCCATATTCTCTTTTTTCACGAGATCCATCAGCTTTCTACAAATAGGAATGTGGGCACCCGACATAATAGACAGGCCGATCACATCCGCATCTTCCTGCATAGCCTGTTTGACAATGCTCAGCACAGTCTGGTGAAGGCCGGTGTAAACCACCTCCATGCCCGCCTCTTTCAAGGCGTGGGCAACCACCTTGGCACCCCGATCATGGCCGTCCAGTCCCGGCTTTGCCAAAAGAACCCGTATTTTTCTCTCCGTCATCGCGCGCTCCATCTAACTGTCTTGATAGCTGAAGAGCTTGGCATCCCTCGTGTCGTGTCAAACAAATTCCTTTACAATGCTGTCATTTCGAGTGAAGCGAGAAATCTTATAATACCGATACGTTAAAAGATCTCTCCCTGGGGTCGAGATGACAAGTTTTCTATTTGACACGGCACTAACTCAAGTTTCCAATTCAGAAATGAGCAATTTTTCGCAAGATCAAGGAAATCAAGGGATTGCGCGTCCCGCCTGGAGGGCGGGAACAAGGAATCCCGCAGCCTTGTCCGCCTCTGGCGGATTGACGCTGAGATTGCGGAAAAGGGCCATTTCTGGATGGAAACTCGCTAGAAGTCACCTGGCCTCTGCTCCAGTGCATGCAACACCACCTTCTGTCCTCTGAGAATGTGTTCTCTCACAAGTCTCTCCACCCCACTGACATCTCTTCTTCTGATTGCCTCCACCATCTTGCGGTGATCCTCATTGCTGGTTTTAGCCATGTTATCGATACTCAGTATGATCTTCCTGAAACGGTAGATCTGATCCCTAAGATCATTGATCATTTTGATCAGTTTTGGACTTTGACTCAGGGCATAGAACAGATTGTGAAACGCCGTGTTGATCCCGGGAAGTTTATCCATCTGGCCTCTATCCAGGGCAATCTGGAATTCATGGATCATTTCTTCGAGAGGTTCCAAGTCCTCTTCTTGGTGGTTGAGAGCTGCAAGTCTCGCAGCATAGCTTTCCAAAACGCTTCGGATGCCGAAGGTCTCCTCGATGTCTTCCCGGCTCAAGTTCATCACCGTGAAACCGCCCCTGGGAAGTTTTCGGAGCAGGCCCTCTCTTTCCAACTTGTGGATCGCTTCCCGAACCGGGGTTCGGCTGATGTTCAGCCTGTCCGCGATGCGGCTCTCCACAAGCCGATCACCGGGGAGAAGATCTCCCCGGATGATCGCATGCTTGAGATTTTCAAAGACGTACTGGCCCAGCGATTTTCTCACAGGGAGGGACCCGGTGGGGGTCAGACGCAAGTCGTTTATTTCAACGGCCCTACTCATGTGCTTTCTTGGCAGCTCCCCGACCTTTACATCACTTTCTGCTCTTTGAAGCGTTCCAGGTCTTCATCGGCGTACCCGAGCACTTGGCCATAGATCTCCCTATTGTGTTCCCCGAATCTCGGCGGGAAAGAGAGCTTGCGGCCGACGCTCTCAGCAAAACGGGTCATGACCGGCGGTGGAGCCAATGTGAGTTTCTTTCCCGTCTTGGGATCTTCCGCATACAACAGCCGCCGCTCCACGAGCGGGTCCGCAATCACCTCAGGGATGGTCTTGATTTTGCTGATGGGAACGGTGATGGAATTAAAAAACTCAATCAGTTCTTCCGTGGTGTGCTTCTCCGTGATCTCGTTAATCGCCCGGTTCAGGTTCTCCACGTCAGCGATTCGACCCGCATTTTTTTCATACGCTGTTTTATCCAGAGCGCTGAACATCTTTTGGGAAACCATCGATTTCCACTGCCGGTCATTCCCCACCGCTAGGTAGACGAAACCATCACTGCTTTTGTAGACAGACACGGGACAGAAGAACTCGTGGGTATTTCCCCGGCGCGTAATCTTCCTGTTCATGAGTGAGGAAATGGTGATGGGCACAGTCAGCCACGAAACGGAGGACTCAAACATGGAAAGGTTGATGCAAGAACCTTCTCCTGTCGCCTGTCTTTTGAAAAGCGCTTTCATGATAGCGCCGTAAGCGTGCATACTCGTGCCCATATCGGGAAGGGGAATCCCTAGGACTTGGGGATCGCCGTCGGCTTCACCGGTCAGCTCCATCAATCCCGATCTTGCCTGAAGAATAGGATCATAGGCTGCCTCATTGCTGTCGGGCCCAAACCCTGTTAAACCAACCCAGATAATATCGGGCTTCAGCCCCTTGAGAATCTTGTAGTCGATGCCCAGCTTTTTGTAGTTTCTGGGAAGCTGGTTGGTGGCGAAGATATCCACATCCATCTTCTTGATCAGACCTTGAAAGATCTCTTGCCCTTCGGGTGCTGCAAGATCCAGGGTTAACGCCTTTTTCCCCGCATTGATGCAGAGGTAGTAAGCGTTCATTCTCTCTTCTCCGAGAACATTGTCGCCGATGAGTCGGTTGGGATCCCCATAGACAGGATGCTCCAGCCTGTAGACTTGCATGCCGTCTTGGGCCAACCGAAATGTCAAGTAAGGTAAGACAGTCGCTTGTTCGAGAGACAATACGGTGAGGCTTTTGAAAAGATCCATGGGACTCCTCCACTCAAGGAAAGGGTTAACAGAAAGGGTTTCCTTCAGCTGCTAGCGCAGGGGGAGAAGGTCTCAGAAGGCGGTCGCTACGAAGTAGCTATAATATAACTACATCTGAAATCTGTATACGGTATACAGTTAGACCTGTCAAGAGGTTTTTTGGGGTCTTTTTCTTTTTTTCTTTTGGTAAGTTTCTACAGCACGATTGTGCTCTGAAAGGGTTTTGGAAAAGTGATGGGATCCGTCGTTTTTTGAGACAAAATAGAGATACTCGGTCTGGTCCGGGAAGATGACCGCTTTTATGGACTCCAAGCCCGGATTGGCTATCGGCCCGGGAGGGAGCCCTCGAATCACGTAGGTGTTATAAGGGGTTTTTTTGGAGAGATCCCCCTTTCTGAGGTTTCCATCAAAGTCTTTCAGGCCATAGATGACCGTGGGATCACTGGCCAGGCGCATCCCCCGTTTCAGCCGATTCAAGAAAACCGAGGCAATGGTTGGCCTCTCCTCTGCCAGGCCTGTCTCCTTTTCCACGATGGACGCGAGAATGACGACATCCTTCATCTCCATCCCTCTTCTTTCAACGCTCTTTGTGTAAGGGCCTACAACTTCCCAAAAACGTTTGACCATGGTCTCAATGATCGCCGCAGAGGATACACCCCGGCCGAAATGATACGTATCCGGGTACAGGTAGCCTTCCAAGCTCGGGCCGGTTACACCGAGTCGCTTCAGTGTTGCAGGATCCTTAGTGAGTGCCAAAAACCCTTCTTCCTCCACGAGGCCTTTTTCTTTGAGGAGCACAGCAATCTGAGCGACATTCAATCCCTCTGGGATGGTGACAGGATGGGTCATGATGATCCCTTTTCGAAGCTTCTCCAGGATTTCAGCAGGAGACATGGCGGGACTGAGCGCGTACTCGCCCGCTTTGATCTGACGGCTGTATCCCATGAGTCTAGCCCACAACATGAAAAGGGTTTTGTTTTTAATGAAGTCTCTGTTTTGAAGCTCTGTTGTAATCTCCGTAAGAGGCAATCCTTCCCGAACAACAAACGTTTCTTCTTTCCCGGTTTTTTGCAACGGGGTTATGAGAAACAGCCCCAAGCCCAGAGCCGCCAGGATCACCAGTACGAAAAACGAGGCCGCTGTAGAAAGGACAAACTTTTTCCGCGACATAGGCAAGATGCTCTACCCAATAATGACTTGGTATTGTTCAGAAGTCTTGGCGCGGCGAATCAACGCTGAATCGTTGCACAAAGCCAAGACCTCGCATAAGGCTCAAGGCGAAGCGATCTTCCAAGTTGGCTTAGTGCCCATCCAGAAATCAAAGTCTGCAAGGATGAACATTAGCTCAAGTTTTCCAATTCAGAAATGCGGAAAAGCGCCATTTCTGGATGGAAACCAGTCTATTATTGCGCCGTGAATAAGTCAACACTGGGCCCAGATGGTCTCCGCTAATGTCCTTGACAGGCCCGATAAGATACCTTAGATTGACGGCTCGTGTGACGCTGGCGAAGCGTTCGCTTACGCTGATCAAGGGCAGTGAATCTTTTCGGAAAGTGCTGGACTGCCAAATCCGTTATAGGTCACTTGACGTACCCGGAACACCGCTATGACGAAGCCATCCCAAAAACTTTTAAAAACGCGCAACATCGGCATCATAGCCCATATTGATGCGGGAAAGACGACCATCACCGAACGGATCCTCTATTACACAGGCAAGGTCCACAGGATGGGGGAGGTGCACAACGGCGAAGCAACCATGGACTGGATGCTGGAGGAAAAGGAGAGGGGTATCACCATCACCTCTGCCGTGACCTCTTGTATCTGGCGAGATCACAACATCAACATCATAGACACTCCAGGGCATGTCGATTTTACCATCGAAGTGGAAAGATCCTTAAGGGTACTGGATGGTGCCATCGGTGTGTTCTGCGCTGTGGGTGGGGTGGAACCCCAATCAGAGACGGTATGGCACCAGGCGGACAGGTACAAAGTCCCGAAAATTGCCTTCGTCAATAAAATGGACCGCATCGGAGCGGATTTCTTCCGAGCCGTTGAGATGATCAAGGAACGTCTCGGTGCCACGCCTCTGATCCTCCAGTTGCCATGGGGCGCTGAAGAGGGCTTTTCCGGGGTCATTGACCTCGTGAAGATGAAGGCCGTTGTGTGGGAAGAGGAAACTCTAGGGGCTGCCTTTCAGGAAGTATCCATCCCTTCCGAGTTGGTCGCTCAAGCCTTGAAATACAGGGAGATGCTTCTGGAAACCCTCGCCGACAAAGATGACGCTATCATGGAAAAATACCTCTCCGAAGAGGAGATTGATCCCCAGGAACTCAAGAGGGCAATTCGTACCGCAACGGTGAAGCTGAAATTGGTCCCTGTGCTTTGCGGCGCAGCCTTGCGCAACAAAGGCATTCAACCTCTCCTGGATACCATCGTCAACTGCCTTCCCTCACCGATCGACGTCCCGCCCATCCTCGGTCATATCCCTTCTTCGGGCAAGGAGGAGTCACGGCCAGCCAACGAGAAGGGCCCCTTTTCAGCTCTGGCCTTCAAAGTCCAGATGGATCAAGGCCGGAAAATGACCTATATTCGGGTCTATTCCGGATCGGCGAAAGTGGGCGATGCCATGTACAACCCCGGGAAAAAAGTGAAAGAAAAGCTTGCCCGACTTCTGAAGATGCACTCCAACAAAAGAGAAAGGGTTGATCGCGCATCTGCCGGAGATATTCTGGCGGTCATGGGTTTGAAGCTGACCAGCACCGGGGACACCCTTTGCAACGAAGATCATCCCATATTGTTGGAGCCCATGCAATTCAATGCGCCGGTCATATCCATGGCCGTAGAGCCCAAAAAGGTTCCAGACCAGGAAAGGCTCTTTGAAGCCCTCGAAAAGCTCACCGACGAAGACCCGACCTTCAAGTTTAAAGTCGATGAAGAAACCGGGCAAACGGTGATTTCGGGTATGGGGGAACTTCATTTGGACATTCTCGTGGGCCGCATCAAAAGAGAATTCTTTGTCGACACCAACCAGGGCAAGCCGCAGGTGGTGTACAGAGAGACGGTATCAAAAAAAGCCCAGCACCAGGAAATTTTCCAACGAGAATTGGCCGGACAGCAGCACTTCGCTGCTGTGACGCTTGAAGTCATCCCCCTGCCGCGAGGCAGCGGCAACCGGTTTTATGACCGATGTAGGAATCCAAATCTCACGGAGGAATACCTCAGTGCCATTCGGGAAGGCGTCGAAGAGGCGGCAGCCGGCGGTGTCCTCATGGGATATCCGGTTATCGACGTGGAAGCCGCTCTCTTGGACGTGCAAATCCATGAGATGTATTCCAATGCCATGGCCTTCCGGGTTGCGGCGTCCATGGCCTTCGAAAGCGCTTGCTCTCAGGCCGATCCTATCCTTCTTGAGCCCATCATGAAAACGGAGGTTCTGATTCCCGAAGAATTCATGGGAGAAGTCATCGGTGACCTCAACATTCGACAGGGCAAAATAGGGCAGATCACCGCGAAAGGGCCTGTCCAGGTGCTCACAGCCAGTGTTCCTCTTTCCAAAATGTTCGGCTACTCCACCGCCCTTCGATCTCTCTCCCAGGGAAGAGGGACCTTTACCATGCATTTCAGCCACTATGACAAAACGTAACACAGAATTATCCAGCTCTTGCGGCTCCCTCGGGTGGGAATGACCTTGGTCGCCTCCGGCGTCGCCTTTACTCTATGCTCCTGAATCCTATGGAAACAGGACCTGCGATTTTCTGGCTTGACAAATTTCCGGCTTATTATCTATAGTTTGAAACCACATAGCCGATAAGATACATTCGAAAGCAATCGCGTCTAGGAAGGAGGCAGAAACGCTCATGAAAAAAGGCAGACCAATGCTCGTTCTTGCCGTCTTCGCCGGCCTCGCTTTTCTGGCAGTCGGGGCTTTGATGGCGGCTGATGTGCCCGATGACATCCTCATCGAAAATGAAGGCTATAAAGCCGACATAAAGGGGCCTGTCAAACTATCCCACAAGAAACATTCCACGGACTATGGAGCCGTGTGCACTGATTGCCATCATGAATATGACGGTGGCAAAAACGTGTGGAAAGAAGGTCAACCTGTCAAGAAATGCAGTGCCTGTCATGATCCCCAAAAAACGGAAGGCAATGTCCAGAAACTCCAGACCGCCTACCACAGCAACTGCAAAGATTGCCATAAAGAGCATCAGGACAAGAATGCCCCCTACAAGAAATGCAATGACTGCCATCAGAAGAAGGAGTAAAGACAGTCTCCTGGACTGATCCGAAGCATCAAGAAGCAAGAAGGCCGCTCTCCTTTAGAGAGCGGCCTTCTTGCTTACCCATACAAAAATTTTATGTCAGCCTCACGCCACCCCTTTTGGGGGGCAAAAGCATCTCCACACAGAGAAATCTTCTCAGATTTCTGTGACCGTTATGGCCTCTTGATCACACACCTCCACACAACTTTCGCAGCCAAGGCACTCCTCGGCGTTTACCGCCACGGATTTTCCGTCCTGAATTTCATAAACGTCAACAGGACAGACTTCCACACATTCCTCACAACCTTCACATTTGTCGACATCAACCGTCACTTCATACGCCATCTGACTTGCCCTCCTATATTGTATTGTAAATCTAAGGTCTTATATTTACAGCAATTCTGTGGTGGAAATGGCCCTTAAAAACGTCTGCATTCTTTAACAAAGTCAAATTTGGATTGTCAAGCTTTTTTGTTTTTAAGAAAGGGGCCCAATCCCTTTGAGGGAAAGGGCCCTTTTCTCTATCTGACGACTTTTCTTACGAAACAGCAGCCTCCTCTTTGACGGACACGACGATCTTGTAGAGAACGGTCAGGATAAAGAACCCGGTGGCCCAGACCCCGACGGATATGAAAATCTCCGGCACCGTGGGCCAATATTCAAAGACCCGCTCAAAAGGATTGGGCACAAAGCCACCGATCACCAGTCCGAACCCTTTGTCGATCCAGGTGGAGATGATCACCGCTCCACACGCCACAGCCAGGATGCCCTGCCTTCGGCGAGTCGCAGGCACGATCAGGAGCACCAAGGCGACCAGGGCGAAGAAGGCTGCGGTCCACATCCAGGGTACCAGCCTGTCGTATCCGTCCAAACCCTTAAATAGGTATTGGATGCTGTGCATGTGGCCTGGGATCTGGCTGTAAAAGGCTGTGAACATCTCCAGTAAGAAAAAGAACACATTGATGATCATGGCATAGGCCACGATGCTGCCCAAGGTCCGGATCTGCTCCTTCCCGGGATCGAAGCGTGTGAACCTCTTGACAATAAGGGCCAGTAAAATCAAGAGTGCCGGTCCAGAGCAAAACGCGGAAGACAAAAATCGGGCTGCCATGATGGCCGTGAGCCAGTAATGCCGCCCGGGCAGGCCGGCGTAAAGAAATGCCGTCACGGTATGGATACTAAATGCCCAGGGAATGGAAATATAGATCAGCACATTGACCCACTTCTGGTAGGCGACGCCCTTTCGCTCCGCACTGAGGACGTTCCAGCCGATGACGAGGTTGAGGAGCATGTAGACGTTGAGCACGATCATATCCCAAAACAGAATGGAGCTCGGATTGGGGTAGATCATTATGTTCAGCATTCTGGGCAGATTACCGAGATCCACCATCACGAAAAGGCCACACATGACAATGGAGGCCACCGCCAGGAATTCCCCCAGGATCGTGATGCGGCCAAAGGCCTTGTAATCGTGAATATAGTAAGGCAGAACGACCATGACGCCGGAGGCGGCCACCCCCACGAAATAGGTGAGCTGACCGATATAAAATCCCCAAGAGACATCTCTGCTCATTCCTGTAATTCTCAGGCCTTCGAACCACTGATAGAGATAACACCCAAAGCCCACACCCATCAGGGCCAGCAGGAAAACAACCCAACTCCAGTACTGCGGACTTCCTTTTATTGCCTTATCAAGCATACGCACCTCATATGATATAATAAACGTTGGGCCCCGAGCCCAGTTCAGGTTTACGCCGAATCGTATAGCTTTCGTGTAAGCTTTTTCTCACGTCTGAGGTCGGATCATCTAGGTCGCCGAATACCAAAGCATGGGGTTTCACTGCGTTGGCAGCCTCCACGCATGCCGGAAGTTGCCCCTTGGCAATTCTTTCTGCACAGAAGTTGCACTTCTCCACCACCCCTTTTGAACGGGTTGGATATTCCAAGTTCGTGGGAAAGTTAGGATTCAGCTCTTTAGGCGCCTTCCGCGGGTCCCCCCAGTTGAAACTCCGCACCCCGTAAGGGCATGCCGCCATGCAGAATCGACATCCGATGCACCGGTGCTGATCCATCATCACCACGCCGTCCTCTCTTTTCCATGTGGCCTTGGTAGGGCATACCCGGCAGCAAGGGGGATTGGTGCAGTGATTGCACAGGAGAAGAAAATTCCGGCCATGGTACTGCTCACTCACATATTCATGATGTTGACCAGGAAAGGTGTGCTCATAGGTCTCTTTCCAGATCCACTTAATTTCCTCTTTCGGATTCCCCAGGTTGGGAACATTGTGCACCCGATGGCAGGCCTCGATGCACTTGTCCATGAGCGCCTCATCCATCTTGGTCATATCCACCACCATGCCCCATTTCCTCCCCTCAGTGAGAGGAAGATCCTTGAGGGAAGCCTCCAGTTCCCCCGGAGCAAGCAGCTCAAAAGCCGCCTTTCCTCCCAAACCCATCATCGCAGAAAGGCCGGCGATCTTCAGGAACTTTCTTCTATCCATGCCCATCAGTTGTTCTCCTTAGGCTCGATATGACAATCCCAGCAGTAGGGATCCACATCCAAGTAATTGTGACATTGATCGCAGAACTTGGATTTATTGGAGTGACAATCCATACAGGTTACCTGAAGGCTTTTGTAGTACACCTTGCCGTTGCTCGCTGTATAGTACCTTTTCCCGTCCCGGACCACCTCGTGCCGCCACGTGTCGAGGAGACTCATATGAGAACTTCTCATATATTCTGTTGTTTCCACACAGACCTTCGCCTCCTTCGCCTTGGGCGTGAGCTGCGGGTCCGGTGCTTTGGCGGCCTTCCCGGCATTGTAATAGAAGGGAAACAGCAACAGCCCTACACCAATAATGAGTCCAACGATGATCTTACCGCTGTCATACATCCTCTTGTTCCTCCATGTCCTCCATGCCTGGGAGAGCTT
>Ga0209635_10002162_pt1 | contig 14975 bp, 20 predicted proteins | sample DeeMarSWOR230_32_FD_187463 | JGI IMG/M metagenome (GOLD analysis project Ga0209635, IMG submission 187463) | Marine sediment microbial communities from White Oak River estuary, North Carolina - WOR-2-30_32 (SPAdes) (version 2) | ecosystem: Environmental > Aquatic > Marine > Intertidal zone >... | reverse complement strand
CTGGTATCAAGGGGCCTGGAACTGATGGGTTCCTTTGGCCTGGTCCGGGAAAACGGTTACGAGAAGTATTACCGTGATGCCGTAGTGCTGAAAATAGTCCTGGGCGGCTCGCACCTGGGTTACTTTGAAGCCTGCAAGCAGTTCTATGAACTGGACTACTCTGCATTCGGCCCGGGAAAGCTTCAAAAGCCGGCTTGAGACATAGTAAACAGGATATCTCAAAATTTTTTTGACAGGAGATGAAGATATGAATCTGAAAGGAAAGGTTGCCCTTATTACCGGAGGAGGCAGCGGTATAGGCACTGCCATCGCTGAGCGATTTGTTGCCGATGGAGTCAGGATCTGTATCACCGGCCGCCGTAAAGAAATGCTGGAAAAGGTGGCTGAATCGCTCCCCCCGGCCTCGGTGGTGATATGCCAGGGAGACGTATCAAAGGAGGAGGATGTAAAGCGCATGGTGGAGACGACGATGAAGTTTGGTGGCAAAATTGATGTGCTGGTGAATAACGCCGGCATAAACCACCCGGCACCTATTGCCGAGCTCGACCTCAAGCTTTGGGAGCATGTTATTGCGGTCAACCTAACTGGCCCATTCCTACTCATGAAGGAGGTCGTACCGCATATGCTAAAGGAAGGTGGGGGGTCTATCATCAACATTGCCTCGCTGGGTGGCCTGCGCTGCCTACCCAGCATGCCCGCCTACTGCAGTTCAAAAGCAGGGCTGATTATGCTCACTCAGCAGGCGGCGCTGGAGTACGGGAGCAAGAACATTCGCTCTAACGTGGTTTGTCCGGGCGGCGTCTCGACGGACATGACGGTGAAGGATTTCGGCGAGTTCGGGAGAATGCTCGGCATAGAGCACAATACATTCATCAACCAGATAGCGCAGGAGATACCCATGCGCCGCTTCGCCGCTCCGTCTGAAATCGGCGGACTTTGCAGTTATCTGGCCAGCGATGATTCATCATTTATGACCGGGGCTGTTATCACCCTTGACGGCGGAACTGCTGTTGTCGATGTTGTAGGAGCAGCCATAACAGCATCGCTCAGGAAGGGAGGCATCGTAGATTAAGAATATGAATCTGAAATCTATTCAGGTGGTCAAAGAGTAGAAATCATTAGAAAGGGGGAATTTGGAAAGTGGTTGATTATTACAAGAACCTGGTGCAGAAACCAAAGTATGAGGCACGTACCGAATTCGATGACGTTAAAGGCCGGCAGTATCCCACCATGACCCTTATGAGCAATGAGCTCGTGCCGGGAAGCAACGTGTATATCGAGATTGGCTGGATATGGGCTATGCCCGACCCGAACCCTCATATACTCGAACATTCTCACCCCGACCACGACGAATTCGTCCTGCATATCGGCTCCGACCCTAAAAATCCCGAAGACCTCGGTGGGGAGATAGAGTTCGTGGTGGGGGGCCAGCCGCTTAAAATCAACAAGACCTCAGCCCTCTACATACCAGCGGGAGTGATACATGGTCCCCTGACCTGGAAGAGCGTTGCCCGGCCGCACCTGCAGATGACAATAATAATGGGTGCCGGCACTCTCGCTGAGGCGGCACCAGGCGGATATGGTGGGCAATAAAGTAATAGTGCTGAACCGCCCTCGACCAGCGGGTATGGTGATGCCGATTCCAGGGACACTATACCAATCAGGCCTGCGCCGGAAAGAGCTTAATCCTCGAAAGGAGATTGCACTTTTTCGATGATTGTGTGGTCCTGGTGCCCTTGTCTAGACAACTTGGTGGGCAGCAAAAATAAATACAAACAGGTTCCAGTAAACAATAGCTGTATAAGATGCCAGGGCTACCACCGCGACTGTATATACGAGTCTGGGTTTGACATTAAACTTAATCCATAGAAGCAACGTGGCCAGGAACGCACCTGCTATCTTTATAGCTAGAAACGACTCCCGGCCTACCCAAGACACCAGCAAAGGGTTGATCTCTAACCCATATCCACCTGCCACCAGAAACTGGGTTATCAGCCCGTCTGCAACTATTATGCAAAACAGGGTGCAGAGAATATACTTAACGGTTCGGCGTTCAATATTAAGAGACCTGGGAACTTTCAATGTCTTCATGCGCGGAAGTTATCACCCCCTTTCAAAACAAAAACCGACCATTTCCAGGTCGGTTTCACTATTGGCTCACCGCCACCCAAGTGACCATATACAGGTGGCAGTTCGGTGCCCTCTATGTCATCGGAGCAATATTATGTTTTTAAGGGCTCGTCAGTATTAGTCGTTAAGAGGTCCGAAAATCTTTGGCGAGCATTTCATTGTATGTCTCTGTATCTACGGTGGTCAACTGCATTATCTTATCTTTTCTTATCAAATTCCACTTTTAATGGATGAAAAATTCGTTGATATATGCGCTGATTAAGTATCACGTTAATAGAAAGCTACCCAACAAGATAGCGTAGCGTTCAGCGGCAGAGAGCAAGGGCCTCAGTTCATCCCTTCAATTAGCCGGTCCAGGACTTTCCTCATTACCTAATTGCGGTTGTCTCTGGTTACTAAGAGCACCTCGGCGCCTGTCATTTAGCAGGAGGGCTTTTTTATTGCTCTTCCGCTGGAGCCGGGACCCTCCTTTTTTTACTTGAGCTTCTCTTGGCTTGGGGAGTGGCGAGCCACAGTTGCTTGTTCCACTGTTTCATTTGGTAGTTAAACTGCTTGGAATCACTTTTAAGCATTCCCTCTACATCCGCTCCGGGATTGAAATACTCGAGTAGCTTGTAGTTTATCGGCTTGAGCAGACTGGCAAAGGCACGCTTGTCCTTATATGATAGTGGCGACATGCCTTGCTGCATAAACTCCCAGAATGCTGGATTTGCTGGTTTAAGGACATTCTCTGCCTTGCTGGTGAGAGACACATTTACTACCCTGCGGTCACTCCTGTCTCTTACCCTTCTGAGCAGACTAGCTTTGACCATCCGGTCGACCAGCATACTGACGCTGTTCGTGCTGCGTTCTAACCCCAAGGCTATATCAGTTATTCTTACAGGCGGATCATTGTATTTTATAGTCACAAGGACTAAGTACTGCTCCATAGTAAGCCCGTATTCACTAAGTGTTCGGTCTACACCGTTCTTAAACCGGGTGTAGGTTTGGTGCAGCATGCGCCAACACGTCACAGTTAGATTTTCAGGTTCATGGTTTGTCGTCATATTTAGCTTCTCCTTTACCTTTAGGGTCCTCTTTAGGATAATCATGTAATCATAGCACTTGCAGGGGTGGGTATCAACAAACTGGGTGATGAGGTTCTGTTCCGTTATGGTGGAGAGTGATTTTATGTTAACTTCTAAGTATGAAGATAACAGATGTTTACTATATCGTCAAAAGGGGGAAACGAAGAGTGGTTAGCAGGTTTGTTTTAGCAGAGGATTTCAAGTGCAAATACTGTGGCTCTAAGAACCTGTGGCTCTACGGCAAGTATAAAGGAAAGCAACTATTCTTTTGCCGTGATTGCAAACGAAAGTTTACTGGTAACTTTGCTTTGCCTAAAATGCGAAGTCCTGTTAGCTACGTTGGAGACGCTCTGCAATCGTATTTTAGTGGTATGTCGCTTAATGAAATCCGACAAAATATAGAACAATTACACAATTACAGTCCATCGGTAAGCACGATATACCGATGGCTGGACCGCTTCATAAAACAGGCAAGATATAAGGTAAGGGGCATTAAGCCAAATGTAGGCGATGTATGGATTGCCGATGAGACGGTTATTAAAATCAATCGCAAGAAGTATTGGCTGTTTGACTGCATAGACGCTAAAACTCGTTTTCTTCTAGCTTCTCATTTATCGCCAAATAGAGGGACAAGAGAAGCTAGAGCCTTGATGGAGAAGGCAGCAGAACACACTGGCAAAGCCCCAAAGGTAGTAATGACCGACAAACTCGCCGCTTATCTTGATGGTATTGAGCTTGCCTTCGGTGCAGATGCCGAACATAAACGGGGTTCGCCGTTTGATATTAGGACTAATACGAACCTAATCGAGAGATTTCAAGGCACGCTAAAGGACAGAACAAAGGTATTAAGGGGATTAAAGAAGCCAGAGACCGCCAAGAAGTTTATCGAAGGCTGGCTGATACACTATAACTACTTCAGACCGCATATTTCACTCAAGGATAAAACACCTGCACGAAAGGCTGGAATTATACTATCAACTAATGATTGGCTCGATGTAGTCAGAGAACCTACAGACACAGCCAAGATTGATATAACCACAGAACCCAGACCGATTTTAAGACTCCACCACCCCAAAGCCAAACCACCCAAGCCACCAAGACTAGACAGGAATGAGTTTTATGCTGGCGGTGGTAAGGCTAGCAGGCGTTATTTCAGAGGGGCGAAGAGGAAAAGACTATGCTAAGTTGGTTTATGGGCCTTGCTATTCATCACAAGGTAATGATAATTGGCTTTTACCTTCTTGGAATAATACTCGTAATCCTATGGGCGAGGTTTATCACAAAAAGGCTTGAGCCTAAGACGCTACCAGCCGATAAACTTTCTCACAGCGCTGAGAAGTGCGAAAAGAGTCCCAGCAGACCCTGCGAAGACGATAACCATCAGAAACCCAAGAAACGCTTCAGGATTTTCCATCTTTTGGGCAGTTGCATTCATAGCATCAAAAGTAATTGCATCCGTTATTCCACCGACAACGAGGGAGATAATCACAAACAGCCAGCCCATCGGGTCGAGCCCGAGAACTTTGGGCGAGTCAGAGTCAGAGTTATCCTTCCGTTTCCTCAATCCCATATAAGAAATATTGTAGCTAGGTTAAGAAAGCTAGTCAACCAAAGTGGAAAAGAACCGGTGATGAAAGGTATTAGGTAGGGGGTGGGGGCCTCAGTCCGCCCCTTCCGTTAGCCAGTTCAGGACTTTCCTCAGTACCTCGTTGCGGTTGTCCCTGGTTACCAGGAGAGTTTCGACTTCAGGATGGCGTTTGATTTCGTCGGCAAAGGGATGGGGGTTGAGCATGATGGTGCCCAGGACTTGCTTGCCGCTGTTTATGGCCTGCGTCACGGCTTCTCTGAACCGGGGCGACAGAAGCTCCATCTTGCCAATTTCGTCAATGACTATCAAGTCGCTTTCTTTCAACGCCCGGTGCAGAACAGAAACTCCAACCCTGTCCAAAGCATCTGTATCTACTTTGTATTTGCTTACCTGGTAGGGGCTGGAGATGCCGACATTAGCTAATATTGCCTCCTGACCATCGAGGGTAACAATCTGAAACCCCTGCCTTATTCCCCCGGTCCGTATCTCCTCGGTGTAGAAGCCGCCGCCCTTGACTTTGGTCCTGGCCAGGGCTTCTTTGATGAGAGCGGTTTTGCCCGTGCCCGGCTTGCCGGTCAACAGGAGGGCTCTTTTCATTGCTCTTCCGCTGGAGCTGCTGGAGTCTCTGGAGGCTGGGCCCTCTTCTTTTTCTTGAGCTTCTTCTCTGGAGCTCGCTCCGGAGCCCGGGCTTTGCTCTTTTCCTTGAGTTTCTTCTCTGGAGCCTGGGCCTTGCTCTTTTCCTTGAGCTCTTTCTCTGGAGCCTGCTCTGGAGCCTGGGCCTTGCTCTTTTCCTTGAGCTCTTTCTCTGGAGCCTGCTCTGGAGTTTGGGCCTTCCTCTTTTCCTCGAGCTTCTTCCGGCGCCGGCGGTGCTTCAGGGCCGCTACTTTCTTCTTCTTGTACATCTCTCCTGTGCTAAATCTAATTTGTGGGAATTATTCTATCATATTATAAGGGAGGTGTAGTTCGATATTTGAGTGGGGAATATCTAAGTGTTACAATTCTGTCAGTATTTATGGAGATGTGGGAATTTTATAGTGGGCGGGGGTATTAGAGGTTTAGATGCGAAGAATATATCTTGACCATGCCGCCACCACACCAACTCGTCCTGAGGTGGTGAAGGCCATGCTGCCTTATTTTACCGATGCCTTTGGCAATCCTTCGAGCATCTATTCTTACGGACAGGAGGCAAGGGGGGCTGTGGAGGAGGCCAGAACCAGGGTGGCGGAACTTATCGGCGCCCGGAGCGAGGAGATTATTTTTACCGGCGGAGGAACAGAGGCGGATAACCATGCCCTGAAAGGCGTTGCCTATGCTAATGAGCGTAAGGGGAATCACATCATCACCACCTCCATTGAGCATCATGCAGTGCTGGAGGTGTGCGAGTTTTTGGGGAGAAGGGGGTTCAGGATAACTTACCTCCCGGTAGATGAGTACGGACTGGTTGACCTTGACGATATCAAGAGGGCTATTACCGATAAAACTATCCTTATCTCAGTCATGAATGCCAATAACGAAGTAGGCACGATAGAGCCTGTGGAAGAGATAGGTAAAATTGCCCGAGAGGCAGGGGTCTATTTTCACACCGATGCCGTGCAAACGGTGGGGCATATCCCGGTGAATGTGGATAAACTTAAGGTGGACTTGCTCGCCATTTCAGCACATAAGTTCTACGGACCTAAAGGAGTGGGAGCGCTGTATGTCAGGAAAGGCACCGAGTTAGTTTCCTTTATACATGGGGGAGGGCAAGAAAAGGGGCGCAGGGCCAGTACCGAAAATGTTCCTGCTATCGTGGGGCTGGGCAAGGCGGTGGAACTTGCCGGGCAGGAGATGGGCAAGGAAGCAGAACGGCAGGCTTATCTTCGGGATAGGCTAATTAAAGGTCTCGTGGAGAAGATTGACCACATCCGCGTAAATGGTCATCCCACGGAAAGGCTGCCCAATAATGTCAATTTAAGCGTTGATTTTGTGGAAGGGGAATCCCTGCTTTTAAGTCTTGATTTGGAGGGCATCTGTGCCTCTACCGGCTCAGCCTGTGGCTTGGCAAGCCCTGAACCGTCCCATGTTCTTCTGGCGCTGGGAATTCCCCCCGAACAAGCTCACGGCTCGCTCAGGTTCACCTTGGGGCGAGAAAACGTGGAGGCAGATGTGGAGCGGGTACTGGAGGTCTTGCCTGGAATTGTTGCCAGGTTGAGAGCCATGTCCCCGCTTTTAAAAACTAAAAAATAGGAGTGGAACAAATGACTGATCTCTGGTCACTGTACAGCGAGAAAGTAATGGAGCACTTTAAGAACCCCCGCAATGTCGGGGAGATTGAGAACCCCGACGGTGTGGGGCGTGTCGGAGATCCTATCTGCGGCGATGTCATGGAGCTTTACATCAAGGTAAAGGACGGCGTAATCGTTGACGTTAAGTTCAGGACTTTTGGCTGTGCAGCGGCAGTTGCCACCAGTTCCATGGTCACCGAGATGGTGAAGGGGAAGAGCGTAGAAGAGGCGCTGAAAATCTCCAACAAGGCAGTGGTCGAAGCTTTAGACGGACTGCCGCCGGCCAAGGTACACTGCTCGGTCCTGGCTGAGGATGCGCTTAAAGCGGCTATCGAGAACTATCTAGGACACCAGAAACTGAAGAAGCAGACCTAGCACCGGAAGTTCACAATAGTCCCCAGGTATGCCTCCTTCGTTCTCCTGATATTTTATGCATTCTGCTGGACATGTCGCACTACCCCATTTGAGATTTTTGACTTCCGTTTACATATGAACTATAATTCATATAAACGGAGGTTCATATGACAATAGAAGAAGACCAGGCAAGATTTTTGAGGTGTATTGGGGAGCCGACAAGGCTCGGGATACTTAAGCTGCTGGTTGAAGGCGAAAAGTGCGTTGGTGAAATCGCCAGCGTTCTGAATAAGGAGCAATCCCTCATTTCGCACCACCTTAGAGCCCTTAAGGAATGCAGTATTGTGAAAGAGAGACAGGAAGCTCAGAAGGTTTACTACAAGCTTACGGACGCTAGATTAGCCAGCTTAATTATTGATAGCGGAACTCTAATGAAGGAGCTATCACTGTGCAAATATCAGGAGGTGAACTATGAAAGAGCAGGAAATCAAAAAAGCGGTGAAGGACAGATATGCTCAGATAGCTAAGCAAGGTCAGGAGAGATGCTGCACAGGTTGTGCTCGTGGGGCCAGCTCCTTGTTGCAAGCTAAGGGTACCGAATACTTGAGGGAGGATTTGGAACATGTTCCGGAAGAGGCGATTATGGGGTTGGGATGTGGTAATCCCACTGCCATAGCAGACCTCAAAGTGGGTGAGGTGGTCCTGGATTTAGGGTCGGGAGCCGGAGTGGATGTATTTTTAGCAGCCAACAAAGTTGGCCCGACTGGCAAGGCTATCGGGGTTGACATGACGAAGGAGATGGTGGATAAGGCAAGAGGAATTGCGAAAAGTCATGGCTACTGTAACGTGGAGTTCCGCCTGGGAGAAATGGAGAAACTTCCCGTCCGGGATGAATCTGTTGATGCGATTATCAGCAACTGCGTTATCAATCTTTCCCCGGATAAATCTAAGGTCTTTCAGGAGGCTTACCGAGCCCTGAAGCTTGGCGGAAGGCTCACAGTTTCTGATATTGTCTCGGAAAGAGCACTCCCCGATGAGATTAGGACTGACTCGAACGCCTGGGCGTGTTGTATTGGCGGGGCTTTGGAGCAGCAGGAATACTTGGAAAAGATAAAGAAAGCTGGCTTTGAAGATGTAGAGATAGTATCAAGCTGGGAATTTTATATAGAGAACAAGGCGAATCAGACTAGAGAGAAGCTTCTGAGCATCACGGTGAAGGCATATAAGTGAGAAACTAGGCCGCAGTATAGCCAGCCACGGCTTCAATCTGCCGGATGTAAATAGTTGGCAGGTTCGATTGCCAGGTGGGGCACTATCCTGGCCCTGGTAAAGGAATACCACCTGCCAATTGTGTATAATAAGGACATGTGATTGCGGGTGGGGCTAACGAGAACCCGATTCTTAAAACGAAAGGAGGTATGGAAAGTATGAAAGTAGTGAGTCTATGCAGTGAAGGTGGGTGTTGCCCGGTAGTCAAAATCACGGATGCAGAGGTGGAAATAGGAGAGAAGGGCAATAGCTGTGTCCTCACCAAGGAACAGTGGGAGACCCTTAAAGATAAGATACTCAAGGAAGAACTGTAAAACGAGAACCTCAAAATTAAGCTGATAGCCCCACCCGCTCGATAAAGGATGTCGAAGTTGAAGGATGAAGGCAGGCACATGTTAACGAAGGACGATTTGACTAGATATGAGCGCCAGATTTTGTATCCAGGCTTTGGTGAGAAGGGTCAAAAAAGACTTAAACAGTCCCACGTAGTGGTAGCCGGACTTGGTGGGCTGGGATGCTCCGCCTCTCTATATCTAACGTGTAGCGGCGTAGGCCATGTCACCCTGATAGACTGTGACCGTGTGGAACTCTCTAACTTAAACCGGCAGATTCTTCATTGCGAGGAAGATATTGAAGAGCGAAAGCCCTTTTCCGCAGCACGGAAGCTGGCTAAATTAAATTCTTCAATAGAGGTTACTCCTGTTTTCAAGAAAATTACCGAACGTAATGCCAGAGAGATGATCAAAGGGGCAAATCTGGTAATAGACGGGATGGATAATTTCAAGACCAGATTTATTGTTAACAAGGCGTGTGTTGCCGAAGGAATACCCCTCATCCACGGGGGTGTCCATGGCCTCTTTGGCGAGGTTACTACGATAATCCCAGGTAAAACGCCCTGCCTTGCCTGTATTTTCCCCGAGGTTCCGGAGAGGAAGGCATTATTCCCCGTTTTTGGTGTGACGCCGGCCTTAATTGCCATATTACAAGTGACAGAGGCGATTAAACTTCTGGCCGGGTTTGGGTCTTTGCTGACAGGGAAGATGTTATATTTCAATGGTGGTACGATGGATTTCACATTCTGTAACCTGGTAAAAAACCCAAATTGCAAGGTCTGTGGGACAAAAGATGTCTAAAAATGAGCATCAAGGTAAGGCTTCATCCGATTCTGCAAAAACTTGCCGGAGGGCAAGAAGTGGTTGAAGTGACCGGTCATACCACTGGTGAATGTCTCGAGGAGCTGGAAAGTCGTTTCCCTGTTATTAAGCAAATGATTCGTGATAAGCAAGGGCAGCTACGTCGTTATTGTTCCATTCTTGTTAACTCCGAGTCCACTTATCCTAAGGAACTAGCTACGCCGGTGAAAGATGGAGACCAGATTGATATCATGGTTTTTTTCGGCGGAGGATAGCCGCGGATGGAAAATAGGAATGCTGAACTAGTAGAGAAAATCTCGGCCCTTAAGAAGAGAGGGAATGCTGTTGTCCTTGCCCATAACTATCAGTTGGGTGAGGTTCAGGATATAGCCGACTTCGTCGGCGATTCCCTGGATCTGAGTCAAAGGGCTGCCGAAACCGATGCCGGTGTAATCGTGTTTTGCGGGGTCCAGTTCATGGCGGAAACAGCTTCCATCCTCTGTCCGGAAAAAGTGGTCTTGCTTCCTGATGTGAATGCGGGCTGTCTCCTGGCGGACATGATTACCGCTGAAGACTTAAGAGCGAAGAAAAAGGAGCATCCTCAAGCGGTGGTGGTCTGCTATGTTAACTCCCCGGCTGAAGTCAAGGCGGAATCGGATGTCTGCTGTACCTCCGCCAATGCAGTCAAGGTCGTGGAAAGCCTGGGTGCTCGAGAGATATTATTTGTCCCTGACCAGAATCTCGGGCATTATGTCTCGACCAGGACGGGCAAAAAGATGATTCTCTGGCCAGGCTTCTGCCCCGCCCATGTCAGGATAAAGCCGGAAAGGATAAAGGAGCTTAAGCGGGAATATCCTCAAGCTAAGGTGGTAGTGCATCCAGAATGCACGCCGGAGGTCATTGCCCTGGCCGATGAAGCGCTCGGCACCGGCGGAATGTGTAGATATGCGAAGCGAGATGAGGTCAGGGAGATGATTGTGGGTACTGAACTGGGGATAATGCACAGACTTAGAAAAGAGAACCCCGGCAAGAAGTTTATTCCTGTTTCCGAGCAGGCAATCTGTCCCGACATGAAGCTGATTACCATGGAGAAGGTTTTGCGGTCTCTGGAGAAGATGAGCCCTGAGGTAAAGGTCCCCGAGAGAATTCGGCTCAGGGCAAAAGCTGCCGTGGACAGGATGCTTAAGGTAGGCCAGGAATCGTGAAGCAAACAGAAAGGATAATTGTCCTTATCGCTGCCGGCAGCGCTGATCACCTCAAGTGGCTAGACATTGCCTGCCGGTAGAGGTATACTAGCTGGCACGTCTTCAAAGCCGCCGCAGCAGTAGCCAAAGGAGGCTGACTAATAATGGATGAAGTCATTATTTCCCGTGCCATTGTTGAAAGCTACATGAAAGACTTCATGGAGGTGATGGAGGTGGATGTTGCTGTAGCTGGGGCGGGGCCGGCTGGGCTTGTTACTGCCTACTATCTGGCGAAGGAGGGAATAAAGGTGGTAGTATTTGAAAGGCAGCTTCGTGTTGGCGGCGGCATGTCCGGGGGAGGGATGATGTTTAACCGCATCGTCGTTCAAGAGGAAGGCAAGCGGATATTGGATGAGTTTGAAGTTCCAGCTAAAGAATATGAAAAGGGGTACTATGTCGCTGATTCGCTGGAGGCTATTTCCACTATCTGCTCAAGGGCTATAAAAGCCGGGGCGAAGATTTTCAATTTGATTAACGTTGAAGATGTCATGGTTCGGGAAGATGACAGGATAACCGGGCTTGTTTTGAACTGGAGTGCTGTTTCCTGGTCGAAGCTGCATGTGGACCCTCTAACTGTGAGGTGCAAGGTGGCTGTAGATGCCACCGGGCATGACGCTGAAGTCTGCCGTCTCGTGGTAAAGAAGATGGGTCCGAAGTTGAGGACGAAGACCGGGGAAGTGATGGGGGAGAAGTCCATGTGGGCTGAGAAAGGGGAAAAAGAAATATTGGAAAACACCAGGGAAGTCCATCTCGGATTAGTGGTCGCTGGTATGACAGCGAACGCCGTTTTTGGTTCCCCGAGGATGGGAGCCATTTTCGGTGGCATGCTTTTATCCGGTAAAAAGGCTGCCTGGGTAGCTAAGGAATTAATTAAGCAAGGCTAAATTTGCTATGGCAAAGACAATAGCTGAAATCAACGAGAAAATCAGAAAAGGTAAGGCTGTCGTGGTGACTGCCGAGGAAGTGATCGGCATCGCTAAGGAAAAAGGCGTGAGCAAAGCGGCCGAGGAAATCGATGTAGTTACCACCGGTACCTTCGGTCCCATGTGCGGGTCCGGTGCCTTTTTCAATATCGGGCACTCCAGACCGAGGATAAAACTGGGAGGCGGCAAGGTCTACCTTAATGATGTTCCGGTCTATACCGGGATAGCTGCTGTTGATATTTTCCTCGGGGCAACTGCCATTCCCGATGATGACCCCAGGAATAAGTTCTACCCCGGGGAGTTCAATTATGGCGGCGGGCATGTAATCGAGGAGCTGGTAGCGGGGAAAGACGTAAGACTTACCGCCACCGCTTTTGGAACGGACTGCTACCCCCGGAAGAAGCTGGAGACCCTGATTAACATTAAGGACATAAATGAGGCAATTCTATTTAATGTCAGAAATGCCTACCAGAACTATAATGTGGCGGTGAACCTCTCAGATAAGGTTATCTATACTTATATGGGGGTGCTTAAGCCGAATTTGGGAAATGCGCACTACGCTACTGCGGGGCAACTCTCGCCGCTGTTTAATGACCCTTACTATAAGACTATAGGTGTCGGGACGAAGATTTTCCTGGGCGGCGGGATAGGTTATGTGGCCTGGCATGGTACGCAGCATAACCCCACTGCCCTCAGGGGAGACAGTGGCGCGCCACGGCAGGGGGCAGGGACGCTGGCAGTGATTGGGGACTTGAAGCAGATGAAGCCGGAGTGGTTAATCGGGACAAGCATGCTCGGCTACGGCTGCACGTTAACTGTGGGCATAGGTATCCCAATACCTATACTTTCTGAGGAAATTCTACGCTACACTGCGGTAAGCGATGCTGGCATCCTGGCACCGGTCGTGGACTATTCTGAGGCTTATCCCCAGTTGAAGCCAGATATCCTGGGGGAGGTTAGCTACGCTGAACTCAGAAGCGGTCGTATAAAGGTTCAAGGCAAGGATGTCCCGACTGGTTCTTTATCTAGCTATCCTAAAGCAGTGGAAATCGCCGGTATCTTGAAAAAGTGGATAGAGAAGGGTGAGTTTTTGCTTACCGAGGCCGTGGCTCCGTTGCCCGGAGTGGAGTCAGGCATAACCTTCAAGCCACTTAAGGAAAGACCGATAGGGGAGTAATTAAGGAAAATGGATGTCTCTAGAAGAATAGTGCTTCACTTCCCGCCCAATATAACAGAGCAGCCGGTAGTTTACCGTCTGGTTAAGGATTTTGGTCTCACCTTTAATATCCTCAAAGCGTCAGTATCGCCGGGAGAGGAAGGATTGCTGGTCATGGAGCTAAGCGGTGAGCAAAAAAACTACGATAAGGGCATCAAATACCTCACCGAGGCCGGGGTAGAAATCCAGTCATTAAGTCAGGATGTTGTCCGAGACGAAACCCGGTGCAATCATTGTGGGGCCTGTATCACCATTTGCCCCACCGAGGCTTTCTCTCTGGAGCCGCGAACCCGGGAAGTGCTCTTTGACCACAATAAGTGTGTTGTCTGTGGACTATGTGTCAAGGCTTGTCCTCCCCGGGCGATGATATTGCATTTCTGACCCTGAACGAAGCGAAGGGGAAGAATCCATGCATGAGCCACGTTTCTACCGCCACTGGATTAAGGACAGCGGGTTAATTTCCTTTAATGTAGTGGTAGCGCAGACAGACCTGTACATCCGCTCTCGGCGTAATCTGAAGGATAAAGCTCTTAATTCGGTGCGAAAGCACCGTGGCTCTCTAGAGGCATATATTGAGCGGCATCCTCTTTTCCTGACTACACTGGATAGTTATGAGGCTGAATCTGAAGCGCCGGCCATCGTCAAGGAAATGGCCAGGGTGTCTCAACTAGCAGGTGTCGGTCCTATGGCAGCGGTAGCCGGCGCCATTGCTGAAGCGGTAGGCCGGGATTTGCTCGTTTTCTCGCCAGAGGTAATTGTGGAAAATGGTGGCGATATTTTCCTGAAAATATCTAAGAAGAGGCTGGTCGGTATCTACGCCGGGCAATCACCTTTTACCAAAAAAATTGCTCTGGAAATTACGCCCAGAGAGACACCACTGGGCATAGGTACGTCTTCAGGAACCGTAGGACATTCTTTAAGCCTGGGCAGCGCTGACGCCGTTATTGCCCTTTCATCCTCGGCAGCTTTAGCGGATGCCGCAGCCACAGCGCTGGGCAATATAGGCAAGGCTCCAGATGATATTCCTGAGGCAATTGAAAAGGCCCAGGGTATCGAGGGGCTGCGTGGTGTGGTTATTATTGTGGGCGACAAAATGGGTGTCTGGGGTAAGGTGAAAATTGTGCCTCTTGATTAGTCCTTTCTTTTTTGCCCCGAGCAGTGATAAAGTTTTAAGCAATGAGAAACTCGCCAGACCTCCGTGTGCAATTAGCCCCCCGGCATCCTGAGGGACTAATCCTGTCTAACCCTGTGATGATAGCCTCTGGCATAGCTGGCTATTGCGGGGAGTATGCTGAAATTACTGATATACAAAAGTTGGGCGCCATTGTCTGTAAAGGGACGACCCTTATGCCCAAAGAGGGTAATGCCCAACCGCGACTGGTGGAAACCGCTGGTGGTCTGCTTAATTCGGTGGGCCTGGAAAATATCGGTGTTGACGCTCTGGTTAAGGAAAAAGCGCCTGTATGGGCAAGATGGAGAGTTCCGGTTATCGTTAATGTTGCCGGGGAAACAATAGACGAATATGTGGCTGTGACCAGCAAGTTAGAAGGCGTGCCCGGGATCAGCGGCATTGAGCTAAATATTAGCTGCCCCAATGTCTCCGCAGGAGGGATAGAGTTTGGTGTCGACCCCAAGCTTGCCACTCGGGTAACTTCAGAGGTTAAAGCTGCCACTACCTTACCGGTTATCGTTAAGTTGAGCCCCAATGTGACCGATATTAAGGAAATCGCTTTAGCCGTGGAAGAAGCTGGAGCTGATGCCATATCCCTGATTAACACACTTAGGGG
>Ga0209635_10002156_pt1 | contig 14986 bp, 15 predicted proteins | sample DeeMarSWOR230_32_FD_187463 | JGI IMG/M metagenome (GOLD analysis project Ga0209635, IMG submission 187463) | Marine sediment microbial communities from White Oak River estuary, North Carolina - WOR-2-30_32 (SPAdes) (version 2) | ecosystem: Environmental > Aquatic > Marine > Intertidal zone >... | reverse complement strand
CGCGGAAACCCGAGACTTGAAAGCCGTCCCCGCTGCTGGAATCGATATCGTCACCCACCGTGACCCGGGCGCCGACCCTTGTCAACAGCTTCAGCACGGCCTCCACGAAAGCAGGATGGGTGATTATTCCCCTTTCCGGAGGCGAAGCCGGGGAAAGGTGGTTGATCTTCACGAAGACCCTGCTGCCGGGCTTGATCACGTGCTCCAGCCCACCGGCCAACTCAACGGCCTCCTCCACCGCCGCGTCGATCCCGGCACCGCCGTAGTCAGCAGCCCTGACGATTGAGACCTTCGCCTGGCTCATACCATAACGTTCAGGAGACGCGGGCCCGGGGCAGCGCCGTCCTCAAGGCTGAGATGACCGCCTCGATGTCACCGCTATTCACCCAGCCCAGATGACCGATGCGGAAGATACTTTCGGCGAGGCGCTCGTAGCCGGCCCCCAACACGACGTGATAGTCCTCGCGCAGAATAGTCACCAGCCTGTTCACATCGATGTCTCGGGGAGCTTTGGCCACCGTAACGGTGTTGGAGGCATGGTCCTCATCCGCGAACAGGGACAGCCCGAGCGATTTCACGCCCTGTCTTGCCGCCCGGGCGACCTCGGCGTGGCGGGCCACGATCCGGGCCAGGCCTTCTTCACGCATCATCTTCAGCGATACAGAAAGGGCGAACAGTAGCGAGATCGCTGGCGTCCAGGGTAGATAGCCCTTCTCAATGCAGTCCCTGGTATAGGCGAAATCGAAGTAGGCACGAGGTATCCTGGCCGTGGCATGGGCTTTCCATGCTTCGGGGCTCACGCTGATCATAGCCAGGCCCGGGGGGGCCATCCAGCCCTTTTGCGAGGCGGTTATGACTATATCGCAGTGCCACTCATCTACCGGTAAGTCGATCGACCCCAGACTACTCACCGCATCCACCAGAAGCAGCTTGTCGTAGTCCTTGACCACCGAGCTTATTGCTCCCAAGTCATTGGTGACCCCTGTCGACGTTTCGTTGTGCGTCACCAGTACCGCTTTGATCTCAGGGTCGCTATCGAGTGCCTTTCGCAGCTCACCGACATCAGCCGCCCTGCCCCATTGAAAAGAAAGAGGCACAACCCGGACGCCGTGAGCTGCGGCAAAATAGGCGAACCGTTCGCCGAAGAAGCCGATGGTGACCGAAAGCACTTTGTCCCCGGGAGAGAGCGTGTTAACCAGGGCTGCCTCCAGGCCACCCGACCCCGAGCAGGTGAACAGCAGGATATCGTTTCTTGTCTGGAACAGCTCCTTCAGTCCGTCGAGCACCTCGCCCAGCACCTTCTGGAACTCCGGCCCGAGGTGGTTGATCATTTGCCGCGCCATCGCCTGAAGGACCTCGTCGGGGCAGGGGGTAGGTCCGGGGGTACGTAAGCTCTCCATCGTCAGACTCCTCTCTTGATGCACTCATTGAGACATGTTTGCCTGTTTCGTCTAAAATACTCCATTAAGCCCGCCGGCGTAAACAGGTAAGAGTAGTACAACTCGGTGAATCTGCAGACCATCCCGCGACACCTTGCGTCGACAGGCAAATGAAGATGCAAGTGGTTGTAGCAGCCTCGATAGACCGAAGAGGAGGTCTTCCTTGATGAGAATCGTTGTGCCCGATGATGAGCCGCCGGTACTGGCAGGGACGGCTGAGGAAGAACGCCTCAGACAGCTCGGCGATGTGCGCATCCATGACTCCCGCGCTTTGACCGCTGAGAAGCTGCTACATAGAATCGCCGATGCCGACATCGTGGTCAATATCCGGGCAACCAGCGTGTTCAGTCGAGAGGTTTTGGAACACTGCCCCCGGCTGAAGCTCATATCCATATACGGGGTGGGGGTCGACAACGTCCATATACGGGCCGCGTCCGACCTGGGGATAACGGTCACCAATACACCGGGCTATTCAGCCGTGGCAGTGGGTGAGATGTCGCTTTCGCTAATGCTGGCGGTAGCCCGCAGAATCGTCCAAAACGATCGTAGTATACGGGCCGGCGGCTGGGCACGGGGATACGCCATACAGCTATCCGGCAAGAGACTGGGCGTGATGGGCACCGGCAACATCGGTCAGCGGGTGATCGAGCTGGGGAAGTCCATGGGGATGAAGGTCATCGCCTGGACCTTCAACCCTTCGCCAGAGCGGGCCAGCCACTACGGAGTCGAGTTCGTTGAACTCGATGAGCTGCTGCGCCGCTCCGACGTGGTCTCCATTCATCTTCTCGCGTCGCCGAGGACCGACAACCTTATCGGCAAACGCGAGCTGATGCTGATGAAGCCGACGGCGATATTGATAAACACGGCGCGCGGCTCGATAGTGAATGAACAGGGCCTGATAGAGGCACTGGCCAACGGGACGATTGCGGGTGCCGGCCTGGATGTCTTCACCCACGAACCCCTGCCTCCCGCACACCCGCTGCGCAGTCTGCACAACGTCGTTTTATCGCCGCATACCGCCGCCATGGTCCCTGAGGCGACGCTGGCCGGCCTGGCCATGGCCGTCGACAATGTGGGTCACTTCCTGCGGGGAAACCCCACCAACGTGGTGCGGCCCACACCTAGGTAAGTCACCCGAGGCGTCTGTGCCCTCGGCGGCAGGCGCCACCTTCAGTCCAGCAGGCTCTTCTCCCCCCGCAGCTTCTGGATGTCGGTGATATCCTGAATGACTTCGAGGACACCCCGATAGCCTTTGTCCTTGTCCCGCACGGCGACATACCTTATGTAGATGATCCTGCCGTTCCGGTTCCTCCATGACTCGGCGACATCCCGTTTCCCGGCCCTGAAGTCATCCAGTATCTGCTGCACCACGTGGACGCTCCGGGAGGAATGACAGTCCTGTACCTTCATGGTGATAAGGTCAGGCGTCCTGCTGAAGATCCGGCCGTCTCCGCGGCTGTAGTACACAATGGCGTCGTCGGCATCGATGAAGGTCAGCTCAAGTGGCAGGTGGTCGATCATGTTCTCTATGTCCCCGATTGCTAGCCCCTCCAGCATTGTTCCTCCTTGCATGGTGCTGCCGAACAGCCTCATGCGCCATATGTGCTCGGTCTCTGGGTCAACTTGGCGAGCAGCGGACGCCTTCCAGCGCGCCGCTACACATACCGGCCGGTCCCAGCGGCGCTACTCCACGCGCAGTCTGGTGCCCGCCATGTTGAAAAAGAAGCGGTCGCCGAACTCGTGCGCCATGATGGCTGCCGCTCGAAGCCCGGTGCAGTGCGACACGCCGACTCTCTGCACGTCAAGCTCCCGCAGGGCATCGATTGTCTTCCGTATGCGCTCTTCCGAGGCATGGACGAGATGACAGCCGCCGATGACCATGTGTACTGTCTCAATCCCGGTCAGGCTCCGAGCATGGTAGAGGGTATTTATCAAGCAGCGGTGGCCGCAACCCAGTATTACTACCAGCCCCCTGTCGGTCTTGACCACCAGGGCCCGGTCATCAGGGAAATCGTCCACCTCCAGCCTGTCCCCGACCTTGTGCAGGAGATAGTCCTCTCCCACCTTCTCGAAATCGGTGACCACGGGAATCTCTCCCGTGGTGATGATACGGTCAGTCAACTGCACGGGTTCCTGTGTCAAGGTGAACCTGGCCCCCAGGTTCTCCAGATACGGACGGGTGTAGGGTATCCCGATGTAGCGGGTCTCCTTCCTCATGCCGCCAACGGCATACTTCTCGTCGGTCCATAGATTGGGGGCGGCAATGATTTCAATCTCCTTGCCTATCCGTTTCAACACCTGGGGCAGCCCCTCGGTATGGTCGTAGTGCGAATGCGAGAGGACCATCCTGTCCACCTTGGTGAGGTCAACGTGGAGCAAATCAGCATTGTGGACGGCACCGTGGCCGATGCCGCTGTCCAGGAGGACCTTCATCTCATCAGTCTCTATGAGAGCACAGAAGCCCCATTCACCGATGGCATAGGGGACACCAGCGGTGTTCTCAGCAAGGGTGGTGATCTTACATTGCATTGTGCACCTCCGGGGAGAGTATAGCATCCTCGCCGCGCCGGTGGATGAGGGCCACGACATCCATACGCACGGGTACATGCCGTTGTAATGACAGAAGGGGGGGATTACAATAGGTAAGTGGACGGAAATGGATAGCGGAGGCACCGCTCGGCGATGTGAGAAAACAGAAGACCAGATAAGAAACAACGAAAGAAGGGGGGTTGGCGACTATGTATGAAAGGAAAATGCTGGGTCTGGAGGAGGCCAGTAAGGCGGTGGCGGCCATAATCAACTATGTGAAGCGGGAGAAGGGCTATCCCCTGTCAATCGCTGTCGTGGACTACCGGGGCGATCTCATCCAGTTCGCCAAGATGGACGGGGCTAGCTGGAACTCCGTCCACATGGCCCAGGCCAAGGCTTACAGCGCGGTCAAGATGAGACGTGATAGTTCCGCCATCGGTGAGTGGATGCAGCAGCTCAAGATAAGCTATGCTGACTGGGCCGACCCCAACCTCACCACGGTAGGCGGCGCCGTCTGCATCGTGGACAAGGAGGCCTCGCCCCCCTACGTTGTCGGCGCCATCGGCATCAGCGGCTGGCCCACGCCCGAAGGGGACGAAGTGGCCGCCCGTGTTGGACTGGATGCTATAGGGTGAGCCCGAAGCCGTGACCTTTCCCGATGGAGCACATTGAGGCTCTGGGAACCAGGCGTCTCCCCCAAAAAGCAGGACTCCAGTATCGGCCTAGACCAGCAGGAACAGGCTGACCGCCATGACGGCCATGCCCGTCCCCACCCCCACGATCACCAGGTGCTCCTTGCCGTATCGGTGCGCCAGCGGCAGGAGCTCGTCAAGGCTGATATAGACCATGATGCCGGCCACAAAAGCCAGGAGGCTTGAAAGCAGGGTGGCCGTAAGGAAGGGGAGGAGAATCGCATAGCCGATGATGGCGCCGACAGGTTCAGCCAGCCCTGACGAGAAGGAGTAGAGGAAGGCGCGCCGGCGGCTGCCGGTGGCGTAGAAGATCGGCACCGACACCGCTATGCCCTCAGGGATATTGTGGATAGCGATGGCAACCGCTACCACCACCCCCAGAGCCATGTCCCCGGTGGCCGCACTGCCGAAGGTGACCAACCCTTCAGGGAAATTGTGTATGGCGATGCCCAGCGCGGTGAACAGCCCAGCCCGCATCAAGGGAGAGGACCGTCCCACGCCGCCCACGAGCGACCGTTTCGGCCGCCCTTCCTGCCGAGCCTCGTTCTCAGCGGCTGCAGGAGCCTCTTTGTTCTCCAGCCGTTCTTCCTCGTATTCGTGGGGGATGAGCATATCGACCAAGCCAATGAAGACGATGCCGATGAAGAAGGCCAGGTTGGCGCTGCCGAAGCCTACCTCGTCGATGGCGGTCTTGAGAAGCTCGGCAAATGAGATGTAGACCATCACGCCGGCAGAGAACCCCAGCAACACTGCCAGGTACGAGTACCTCGGCGTACGTATGAAGTAGGCAATGCCGCTGCCTATGCCGGTGGACAGCCCGGCCAGGGTGGTGAGCAGCAGTGCGAACGATACGTCAACGTACAAGCGACACCATACTATCCAGGCTCCAGCCTTCCCGGCTGGGAAGCTCCCTCCCGGCCGGAGGGCCAAATCTTCGGTCGTATCGAGGAGGTCCCGGTCGATGCCGTGCCTCCCCGCTGTTCCTCTGTGAACCTACTGCAGGAACTTGGACACGAACGGAGAGGTCAAACCGCAGCGCAGGAAATGACCGGAGAGACCCTCGCCCGGGCTCGGAGAACCAGGACTCGTGCTCCACTTCCTCATTGAGGGATCGCCAAGGCTGGACCCCTAGCCCAGCAGGCGCTTCTCCCCGCGTATCCCCTGGATATCGGTTATGTCCTGCGTGACTTCCAGCGTGCCCTGGTAGTCGTTGTTCTTGTCCCGCACCGCGAAATACCGTATGTAGACCGTCCTGCCGCGGAGATTGATCCAGAACTCGGCGACATCCCGCCTGCCCGCCTTGAAGTCGTCCAGTATCTGCTGCACAACGTAAACGCTCTTGGCGGGATGACAGTTCTGTACCTTTCTGCCAATAACCGCCAGCGTTCTCCTGAAGATGCGCTTGTCTCCGTGGCTGTAGTACACCACGGCATCGTCGCCGCCGACGAAGGATATTTCGACCGGTAGGTGGTCAAGTATGTTCTCTATTTGCTCGGTTGACAGCTTTTCCAGCATAACCCCTCCTGGCACCTGGCGGCTGAACAGTGCCTCATAATAGCTCTGCCCGCTACCCCAGTCAAACGTCCCCGATTGGCAGGCTCCTCGATCTCGCTACAAAGGCATGTCACCTAATGAAGGTGAACATCCAAAGGCCGAAGACAGCCAGCGTCGGGATGCCCACAGCTACGGACTGCCGCCAACGCAGTCTCTGGGCCTGGGCGACGGCAATAGGGAAGAGAAAGACATACCAGGCGACCGCTACAAGCTGATAGGCCAGGCCAAACACCTGCCAGAACCCCGGGCGCGAGGTCGCTTCCACCCAATCGCCGTGGGTCATTGCCCCGGCGAGAATGAGAGTTGTGCCCGCTGTCTCCGGAACCCAGGTCACGAACGTGGGTACGGTCACCGCGAAGGCCAGAACGGCAAGCGTTCCCTCGAAGGTCCCGCTGCCTCCGAACGGCCTGCTGAGCAACTGCGCCACGCCCGCAGCCACTATCCACCCCAGGAACACGACAGGCATGGCAAAGAAGATCTCCCAGAAGTAGTACTCGTCGGCCGAAATCGGTATCCAGGCCGGAGCCATGATCTCCGCCTTGACTGCAGCCAGGCCGATCACCGTGAGTGTATAGAGAGTGCCGATCAGCAGAACCGCTTTGAAGCCGTGGGCGAGGCTCCTGGAGTCGGCAACCAGACGGCCGAAGGTATGGTGCGGCCTGACCACCGTGCCCTGCAGGTATCTCCAGAATGTCGTCACTGCTTCCCCTGTGCCGGTGATCAGCATATACCTAGCGGCCCGGTTTCGCTAGGCGATATGCGGTGAATTGCTCTATGCTATCATCTTCGGGATTCGGCTCAGGGCACAAATACCCACCGCCCAATCAAGAAATGACAGAATACGAGGGAGGCCGCACGTGAACAAGAGACAGGTCACTGCTATTGTCACGCCCCCGGTAGTGACAGCCTCCATGTATCCGGTCTTTCAGGTACTGGGAGGGGCATTTGCCGTCGACAAGATTGGCTGGTACCTCGGACTGGTTATCTACTGGATACTCTGGGGGGCGGTCTTCCCTCTTGTCATTATCGGCAGGGAGGACATAATGGCTTTGATCCGACCCCAGAAACCAAACAAGAGACTGCTCCTGCTGGTAGCTATCCCCCTGCTAGGGGCATCGATTGTCAGATTCATGCCGGGAATGGGGTACGAGAAAGAGAGTGCATGGATATTTCTTCTCCTGCTGTCAACGCCGTTCGGTAATGGGTTCTTCGAAGAAGTGCTGTGGCGAGGCGTCTACCTGAAGCTATTCCCCAACAGTGTTTTCTACAGAATGATATGGCCCAGCGTCTGGTTCGGAATCTGGCACTACGCACCCGGCTCAGTCTCACACGGCACTGTGATGGGTCTAATCGGCTTGATGGTCGGCTCAGGGGCAATGGGACTTTATCTGAGCTATCTGACCAAGCGAACGAATACACTGTGGTGGTCGATAGTAGCCCACGTCATGGGTGGACTCGTCATGATTGTCTAGTCGGGTACGGCCGGCCCTATGGTATGATAATGGTAGTGGCAACCTCGCTGGTGGAACTGAGCAATTACAGAGGCCTTGAAGGTAACGTTGAGGCTTGTCCCGCGCGGGGCTAATCGAGAAGGAAATCCAGGTTCAAGGAGTGTAACATGATACGAGTAATTCTCAACGGACTGGGCGCTGTGGGCCAGGATGCTGGCCGACTGCTTCTGAAGAAGTCGTACCTGGAGTGCGTGGGGGCGGTCGATACCGATCCGGCAAAGACGGGCAAAGACCTCGGTGACATACTAGGGGTCGACAGGAAACTGGGAATCAAGGTCTCAACTTCGCTTGAAGCTGTGGTGGCACAGGGCGGTGCGGACATCGTTCTAGACTCCACTCATTCCTTTGTGAAGGACATTCAAGACCTCATCTTCACCAGTGTCAGGGGAGGATTGAACTTCGTCTCGTCCTGCGAAGAGCTGGGTTATCCGGCGGCAGAGAACCCCGGGCTGGCGCACCAGATTGACGAGCTGGCGAAAAGCCATTCGGTCACTGTGCTGGGTACGGGCACAAATCCGGGGTTCATACAGGACCTGGTGCCGCTCGTCTTTCTCGGCTGTTGCTCAAAGGTGAAGAGCATAACCGCGAGGAGGCTCAACGAGTGCAGCGCGCTGGGCGCCGCCACGCTGAGGCAATTCGCCATAGGAGAGACCTCTGAGGAGTTCGACAGGCAGGTGGCGAATGGCAGCTTGGTGTCGCACGTCGGGCACCCGCATTCGATGACGATGATCGCCGATGCCCTGGGGTGGAAGATCACGGAAACCAAGAGGACGCTGAGGGGGTGGGTGTCCAGGACACGACGGCAGGGAGCATTCTTCACCGTGGAACCGGGCAGAATCTGCAACGTAGAGACCGTGACGACGGGCTACAGGGACACCGGGGAGAAGGCGATGACCTTCAGCATCACCATGCTCTTTGCGCCGACCGCTGAAGCAAAGAAGGAGGACGCCGACAACGGTCTCAAGCAGGGCGATTTCCTCGTCATCGAGGGAGAGCCGAAGATCGAGGTAAGCATGAGTGGACTGGACCGCGCCGTTTCCATGACGGGAGCGCGCCTAGTGAACTCACTCCCGTTCGTTGTGCAGGCCAAGCCGGGACTGCTAAGCCAGAAGGACTTCCCGCCTTTTGCGCCTGTTGAATAGTCCGCTACCCCCTGCCCCATCAGGGATGGGGGATTGGAGGGCAACATGATCGAACGAGTTCATGAGCATATCGTTTCGGAGCTGCAGCAGAACGCCCGTACGGACACAGTCTTCATCCTGACCGCAATACTCCTCAACCTGTTGAGCCTCGCAGTGAACTCGGCGGTAGCCTCGGACTCAGAAGAGAACGGTACGACGACGGTTATCTTCATCGCCTTCATCTGCCTGGTGATAGTAGTCAACTTCGTTGTGATAAAGGGGCTGCTGAAAGCGAAGCAAATGAGAGGCAAGCTGATTAGCGGCCTGCTAAAGATGTACAAGGACCAGGGCGTGGAAGGGTACTATGATGCATCTCTCCTGACCAGCTATGCCAACAGGTACAACCTATTCATTCTCGCGGTGGTCTTCACCGGGGTGATTGCCGTAATCGTGCCCTCTGCCCTGATGGCATAGCCAGCACCCGAGAGGTCGCTGGCCCGGCTATTCCAGCCCCGACAACAGCCGTTGAGCTGCAGTATCGAACTGGAGGCAGAAAAAGGGGATTGTTCAATCCCCGGGACCGTTGGTGAATGCTTACTCCGTGCTCTACCGTCTTGTGCGTTGTATAATGATGCTGCTCGCCTACGACAGCCACGAGTCAGCTTGGCAATCGCCCCTGCGCAGAAACAGAGCCCGGCTGAGAGTGGACACGGGAGTGCACAATAGAATAAGAGGAGGCCATATATGAGCATCAGAATCCTGTCGAGAGATGACATCTTTACAGAGGCTCCGGAATGGCGAAGACCGGGCGGTTCCAACTACGCCGCCATGTACTCCAGCGTATTCGGAGGCATAGTGACGGACCCGGCCCTGATGGTCGTGCCGGTGGATGACCACATAATAAACCGCGGGGACGGCGTATTCGAATTCTTCGACGTCGTCAACGGCTTTGTCTACAACCTCGAGGCCCATCTGGCGAGACTCGAGAGGTCCGCCGGGCTGATCTCGCTGGACCTGCCTTTCGACATGGATACTATCAGGGCCATCATATTGGAGACTATAGCCGCATCGGGCGCCAGAGATTGCGGGGTACGCCTCTTTCTCTCCCGCGGACTGGGAGATTTTCGCTGTGACCCGACATCACCCGAGAAGAGCCTCTTCTACACCGTCATTGTTCTGAAGTCCTTCGACGTTCCTCTAGACACCTGCCCCGATGGAGTCACAGCCATCACGGCTCATGTTCCGGTGAAACCGGGAATCTACGCTCAGGTGAAATCAACCTGCTATCTGCTCAATGCCATGGTCGAGCTGGAGGCGCGCCGGAACAAGGCGGACTATGGCGTCTGGTACGATGACGAGGGACACCTGACCGAGTCATCCACCGAGAATGTGGCCATCGTGAGTCGGGAAGGGATACTGAAATACCCCAGGTTCGACCGCATGCTAAGAGGCACCACCCTGGTGCGGACAGCCGAGCTTGCCAAGGGACTCGTTGCGGACGGAACGCTGAAGGGAATCTCCCAAACAGACATCACTCCACAGGAAGTCTATGACAGCTCGGAAATGCTCATACTGGTCACCTCGCTCTCTATCGTGCCGGTGATCAAGTACGATGGGAAGCCAATCGGCGCCGGCAGACCGGGGCCGGTCTTCCGTCGGCTGTGGGAACTCCTCCAGAAGGATAGAACGGAGAACAGGGAGATGCTCACTCCCATCCCCTATCCCTAGAGTCCCGCTTCGCAGGACTTCCAGGATGCTCAAGACGACACAGACTGAACAATAAGGACGAGGTGAAGCGTGATAGTCGGCGTACCGAAAGAGATTAAGGACAACGAATACCGGGTGGCTCAGACCCCGGCCAATGTAGAGATGCTCGTGCGAGCAGGGCATCGTGTGCTGGTGGAGCGCCAAGCTGGTGAGGGAAGCGCCTTCGCGGATGATGAATACGCGCGAGCGGGCGCTGAGCTAGTAGCCGGGGCTGCCGAGGTCTTCGCCGCAGCGGAAATGGTGCTCAAGGTGAAGGAACCTCTGGAGCAGGAATACGACTTTCTTCGCCCGGGCCTGCTTCTCTTCACCTATCTGCACCTGGCGAGTGACCCAACTCTGACGCAGGTACTGCAGGAGAAGAAGGTGACCGGCATTGCCTATGAGACGGTGGAGCTGCCGGACTGCAGCCTTCCTCTGCTTACCCCGATGAGTGAAGTGGCGGGTAGGATAGCGGTACAGATTGGCGCTCAGTACTTGGAAAAGGTACACGGAGGTAGCGGCACGCTTCTCGGTGGGGTGCCCGGGGTACCTCCGTGTCGGGTTGTAGTCGTCGGCGGAGGCATGGTGGGCATCAATGCGGCGCAAATTGCCCTGGGCATGGGAGCTCACGTCACCATCATAGATAAGGACACCAATCGCCTGCGCTATTTGAGTGAAGTCATGCATTGCCAAATGCAAACCCTGGTCTCCACCCCAGCCAATATTGCCGCCGCAGTCAAGGAAGCCGATGTAGTGGTGGGGGCAGTTCTGATCCACGGCGCGAAGGCACCCAAACTGATAACCAGGGAAATGGTGAAGAGCATGAAGCCCAGGTCGGTCATCGTTGATGTTGCCATCGACCAGGGCGGCTGTGCGGAGACCTCCCGCCCTACCACGCACAGCAAGCCCACCTACCTGGTCGATGGAGTCATCCACTACTGCGTGACCAACGTTCCCGGTGCGGTACCCCGCACTTCGACATATGCCTTGACCAACCAGACATTCCCCTACGCCCTGAAGCTGGCCGATATGGGCTTCATCGAGGCGGTCACCACCGATGCCTCCCTGGCCAAAGGGGTCAACGTCTACAAGGGTCATATCACTCACAGCGGGCTGGCCGAGTCGCTGGGACTGCCCTACACGCCCCTGGACGACCTCTTGCCCCGGTGACCCGGGCTTGCCAGGGTAGAGACGAACAGTGAGACTCTAGGGGCCCCAGGGCTTCGGCCTGTAGTGATTGATGACCGGAGAAGCAGCGCTCGAGGCACAGAAGGACCGGCTGAGACGGCGGTTCATCAAGCACACCAGAAGGGCCTTTCGTGCACTCCCCACGCTGGACAGGCCCCACATCCTGGACGTGGGTTGCGGGTCGGGCGTCCCGACCATGGAGCTGGCGCGCTTGAGCCATGGCGACATACTGGGGATCGATATCGACCAGCCCTCCCTGGACAGATTCACCAGGAATATCGAAGCGGCCGGGCTGTCAGGCCGAGTCAAGGCCGTGAGGCTGTCGATGTTCGATATGGACTTCCCCAACGGGAGCTTCGACATCATCTGGACTGAGGGCGCCATGGCGGTAATCGGGTTCGAGAGGGGACTCAAGGAGTGGCGGCGCTTCCTCAGGCCGAACGGGTTCCTAGTGGTGCATGACCAGACAGGGAATATGGCGGAGAAACTCGAGCAGGTGCGCCGCTGCGGCTACAACTTGCTTCAGCATTTCGCGCTGCCCGAAGACGAGTGGTGGACGGAGTTCTATGCCCCCCTGGAGAAGTGCATCGCAGAGCTTGGCCCCAGGTGTGCCGAGGACCGTGAAGCTCTGGCGGCACTCAATCGCGACCGGCGATTCATAGAGGTCTTCAAGCAGGACCCCGGCAAGTACGGCTCGGTGTTCTTCGTCATGAAGAAGGCAGCGGCAAAGCGTTCCATGCGCGGAGGTCTCTAGATTCCGGTGGACCCGGTCTGGAGATGACACGTGGAGCCACCCTGAACAAGAATGCTCCAGGGCTCTGCACCGTCCTGTAGCTGCCCTTATACCGCTTGGCGAATCCACCCCGCATTGACGGCGTCGGCCTCCACAGCTATACTATACCTCGCCAGTCCAAACCCCAGAGCTCAACAGGAATATGGCGGCGGCAAAAGAATGACACGTTATAGGCGCAACCGTCTGTCGATCAGCATTTCCCTACTGGCCGTTCTGGTCCTGTCCGTCTCGCTCGTCTTCACCACGACGGTCCCAGTCGAGGCCGCGGGGACCTTCGACGTCTCGGACGGCAGTATTGACGACGACGAGGGATACGTGGGAGACGAGATAACCATAACCGGTGAGTGGGACTCCAGCCACGGGGAGGATATGTACATCTTCTTTGAGCTATTCGCCGAGGACGAGGCGGACTGGCCCATGGAGACCGATGGAGCTGTTTACGAAGGCGCGGACTACTACGAGTTTGAGTATGACTTCGAAGTACCCGAATGCTGCTCCGGGGTACATCAAATCCTGATCTGCGACGACAACGACCCCAACGACGACGTCGACACCCTGGAGTTCACCGTCTATCCGTTCATAGAGCTGGACGTCGAGGAAGGCGCTGTAGGGACTGAGGTCGAGGTGACGGGACACGGATGGGACGAGAATGAGTCGGAGATATCCATACGGTTCTTCGAGGACACCGGCGAGCCGGACCCCGAAGACCTGGACGACGACAACTACTACGAGCTGGTTGTGGATGAGATGGCGATAGACATGGAGGAGGACGACGAGAGGTACGGCATGTGGGACACCACCGTCACCTTCGATGTCCCCTCCGTCAGCGATGGAGTCCACTACGTGTACGCGGTGGGCGATGTCAATACCGACATTGAGGCCGACAACATCGGGCCGGCGCAGTTCGAGGTCGTCAACGACCCCACAATCGCCGTCAGCGAGGACAGCTTCGACTTCTCCGCCACGGTGGACGGAGCCGATCCGGACGAGGAGACGCTGGAGATATGGAACGCGGGCCCCGACACGATCAACTGGGAGGTGGAGAGCGACGAAGACTGGCTTGAGCTCGATCCTCTGGACGGGTCATCTTCCGGAGAGCATGACGACGTCACCCTCTCCATCGATATCTCCGGCCTGGACGTGGGCGACTATGAAGCCACCATCACCATCGAAGCCCCCGAGGCGGTTAACAGCCCGGAGACGGTCAGCGTGGACCTGGAGATTACCGAGGAGGAAGAAGAACCCACCATAGACTTCAGCCCCTCCAGCCTGTCCTTTACCGCCACCGAGGGTGGAGGAGACCCCGGGGGCAAGACGCTGCGAATATGGAACTCCGGGGACGGGACGCTCGACTGGTCGGTGAGCGCCGATGCCGACTGGCTCACCCTGAACCCCGATGATGGCAAGTCCACCGGCGAGAAAGACAATGTCAACGTTTCTGTGGATATTTCCGGGCTGGACGCGGGCGAATACGATGCAGAGATCACCATCCGGGACCCCGACGCCAGCAACGACAGGGAAGAGGTGGAGGTGACCCTGGAAATCTCCGGTGGTGGCCTGGTTTCAGGGCTGTACACCCTTACCACCAGGGCCAGTCCTTCGAATGCTGGTACTATCGGGCGGAGCGTGGCCCAGCCCGGGGGAGGTTATGCCGAAGGCACCGCAGTCCAGTTGACGGCCATCCCTTCCCCGGGATACGCGTTCGTCAACTGGTCAGGGGCGCTCGCCGGCAGCGACAATCCGGCCACTGTGATCATGTCCTCCCCAAAGAGCGTCATCGCCAATTTCGTGCTATTCCACATCGGAGCCCTTACCAACGTAGAACTGGTGAGCGTGTCCCCGCAGGTAATATCCATTTCCGTGGGGACGTATCCTGCTCAGGGACTGGGCGGGATGGCCAGCGGCTTCACCGTGGAGCGGGCTTATGTTGTGACCCCGCAGGGCAGCGGCACCTTCACCCTGCGTTTCACCGGCATCTCTGCCCCCCATAATGTGATGGCCTACAAGGTGGGTGATGCTTTCTGGACGCTGCTTCCCACGACGGTGGCCGGCACTGACGCCATCGACGTCACCATGGAAGTTGCCGACCCGATAATAGTGCTGGCGAGTGCGGAGCCTTCCGGCGTGCCTATTACCGACCGCATATCGGCTTTCATTGAACAACTGTCGGGCTCCGCCGGCGACATGGACACCGCCGTGATAGTGGCCATGGTGATTGTCGCGGCGCTTCTCATCGGGGCGGTGGTCGTGTTCGTGTTGCTGGCAAAACGGCATTGACCAGGCCGCAGCTCAGCGCTCTGAGTCAGCAAGCGCTGCAGTCCAGTGGGATCAGGTCGGCAATTCCTGTATTATCCGAGACGGAATGTCAATAGTATGAGGTGCTCCAATGGGTGACGCCGGCTTTTTCGTAGGT